>Ga0310694_10000707_pt1 | contig 42349 bp, 29 predicted proteins | sample 174DNAGHGhighgp2_FD_203884 | JGI IMG/M metagenome (GOLD analysis project Ga0310694, IMG submission 203884) | Sheep rumen microbial communities from Palmerston North, Manawatu-Wanganui, New Zealand - 1742 DNA GHGhigh gp2 (v2) (version 2) | ecosystem: Host-associated > Mammals > Digestive system... | reverse complement strand
CGGCGTGAAAACCACTCCTCGACAAAGTCGCTGACGCGGAGGAAATAGAGCGAGACGACGGCACAGAAGACGCCGAGGACTATATAATAGGGAATCTGCGACAATCCGGGCGTGCCGACAACGGAGAAGGCGAACTGCAAATCGTTGCCCATCAGGAAGTAGGCTACAGTGGAGGCGCTGATGGCAGAGAGCATGAGAGGGAGGATGGAGGTTGCCGTCATATCGAACATGAAGACCTCGATGACGAAGAGGACACCGGCAATGGGCGCCTTGAAGATGCCTGCGATGGCGCCGGCGGCACCACAGCCGAGCAAGAGCTTGACATCGTGGACACTCATGCGGAAGAAGCGGCCCACGTTGCTACCGATGGCGCTGCCGGTGGAGGCAATGGGAGCCTCGAGCCCGACGCTTCCGCCAAAGGCGACGGTGAGAGTGGAGGCGACAAGAGAGGAGAACATGTTGCGGGCAGGGAGCCGTCCATCATGTCGGGAGAGCGAGAGGAGGACAGAGGGAAGCCCATGACCTATCTGCCCCTTGATGATGTAGCGGACGAATATGACCGTCAGGACAATGCCTATGGCTGGATAGAGCAGAATGAGCAGGTTGCCACCGACGAAGGTGGGAATGTCGAACTGCAGCAGGAAACGGTTGGTGAAATGGACGAGAGTCTTGAGCAAAACGGCGGCAAAACCAGCGAGAAGACCCGTCAAGACGCTCAAAAAAAGCAAAAAGACGCGGTCGCTGACATGGCGCAAACGCCAAGTAATAAGACGTTTATAAGATTTCTTCAAATCCATCGGTCATCACGTTACAAGAAGGCAAAGATACATGTTTTTTTGCAAACGTAGACCAAAAAAAACGAAAAGATATGCTGACAGATGGCTTTTTTGCCAGTGACACATAATAAAAGAGAGGAAATGACGTTACAAGACAATAAATTAAAAATACACGAGAAATGAAAAGACAGCTGATATTAATAGGGCTTGCCGCCCTGAGCTTCTCGTCGTGCGTCACGCTGGGCAAATATGAGGCCCTGGAGTCGAAGAACGCACAACTGAGACGGGAATACAACAACAGTCAGAGCGAACTGAGCGACATGCGCGACGAAAACGCAAACCTGCAGAGGCAGAACCAGTCGCTCAGCACACAGATCACCGACCTTAACGACATGCGCAACCGCATGAATGACAGCATAATGCTGCTGCGTCAGAATATGGCGAACATGAAGATGGGCTTCGACACGATGATAGAGAACTACAACCAGCGCATTACAGGTCAGAGCCAAGACCTGACACGGACGAACAACCTGCTGGCTGCCCGCACCAAAGAGCTGAACGACAAGGAAAAGGCGTTCCAAGAGAAGGAGGAGGCCTTTCAGGCGAAAGAGAACCAGCTGAGGGCGAAACAGGCTGAGCTGGAGAAACAGGAGTCGGACGCCCGCAATGCGCTTGCCGCCAAGGAACGCGAGCTGGAGAACCTGCGTTCGTCGCTTAACAACGCCCTGGTGGGGTTTGCCGACAAGGGCATGAATGTGGAGACACGCGACGGCAAGGTGTACGTGTCGATGGAGAGCAAGCTACTGTTCCCGTCGGCGAGCTGGACAGTGTCGAAAGAGGGCATGGAGGCGCTGAAGACGCTGGCTAAAGTGCTGGAAGAGAACAAAGACCTGAACATCATGGTTGAGGGACATACCGACAACGCGGCATATAAAGGGAGTACGGCTGTGAAGGACAACTGGGACTTGAGCGTGATGCGCGCCACGTCGATTGTGAAGCTGTTGCTACAATACGGCAAGGAGATTGACCCTGCACGTATTGAGGCTTGCGGACACGGCGAGTTCTCGCCCAAGGTGCCGAACGACACACCGGCAAACAAGGCGCTGAACCGCAGAACGGAAATAATACTGACGCCAAAAATGACGGATATCCTCAACCTGATTGAGAAACAATAACAGAAAAGCTCCACGGAAACGTGGAGCTTTTTTTTGAAAGCTTATCCTTTTTAAAAGTTTTTTTTCGGAACGGCAAAAAACGTGAAATACCGTAAAATATTTTTCTTTAAACAGCAATTACAAGTAAAAATACTTGTTGCTGACTAATCAGCGGAGGCGAGGGTTGACAAGCCATAGAAATAGGGAGAGTCGACGAATGGGACCTGTGGATAGACAGGTGTCAGACGATAGAATGGCACCTGCCGATAGACGGGCACAGCGGGCTTGGAGTCCTCGATATAGGCGGGGAGGTTGGAGATGACCTGATCGACAACGCGACAGGCACCGACGAAGCGTTTCTTGTAGTAGGCCTCGTTGGAGTTGGAGATGCAGATTCCGGAAGAGGTAGCGGAATGGATGAAGCGGAAACCGTTCTCGTCAACGGAAGTGACGATGCCGACATGGCCTATGGACTTGTTGCTACCACCGCGTCCACCATAGAAGACGAGGTCGCCTTTGCGGATTTCGCTATTCTTCAACAACTTGCCAACCTTATACTGAGGCGCAGCCGAAGGGGCGAGTGTGATGCCGAACTTGCCGTAGATGAAGCGAGTGAAACCGGCACAGTCGAAGCCTTTTGGCGACTTGCCACCCCAGCGGTAGGGAATTCCGATGTACTTCATGGCCTCCTCGATGACGAGGTCGGCCACCGAAGTGGTGTTCTGACGATAGGGATAACTCTGTGACATCAACGAAGAGACACAGAAAAGAAAAGAGAAGAAAACGACAATTTTCCTATAATTACCAAGCATAAAACCTCCAATATTAAATACTATCTACTTGTGTGCTACTTAATTCAAGATGTACCTAATAGAGACAGGCAACAGTGGCCGGTGTCCTTGAAGAGCGACGCCCATAAGCGCCGGAAAAGAACATGCAAAGATAGGAAAAAAAATTGAAAGGGAGAGAGAACAAAACGAGATTTAGGCTTTTTTAAGAGAGAAGTGAAGTCTCAACATGCTTTGTCTCAGTGGTTTGATTTTTCTTCTCAGAATAGATGTCGAGGGCGACGACGGCGGCCGTGAAAGCCCAGAAAGGTACTGAGAGCTTGTCGGTGTCGAGAAAATTGTTGAAGACGCCATGGACATAATATGTCAGTAGACTGAGGGTGAGCGCCAAAGCAAGATTGGCGTTCTCTGGTTTAGCGGCTGAGCGATAGACCTTTACGCCAGTAGCAAAAGTTGTGAGGAAAATGACGGTGATGAGGATGACACCCGGGGCACCCTGTTCGGTCATGGGACCTATGTACTCGCTATGGGCGTTACCGCGGTTGCCTGAATTGGTGCTGATGACGGAGAGCTGGTAGCTGCGCTGGTAGCTGGCGTAGAGGAACTGGTAAGTCCCGGGGCCGCAGCCGAGAAGAGGCTTCTCCTTGAACATGCGGATGGCGGAGGCCCAGCGGTTTAGGCGCTCGAGGTTGGAGGCATCGGTGGAGATGTTGGAGATGGACTTGACCTGTCCGCTGATGTCGTATGAGGAGTCCTGCTTGTTCTTGCCGAGCTTGTAAAGCACATCAGACTGATAGACAAAGAAAAGCGAGACGAAGAGGGCGAAGATGATGAAGAGCCAACGCACCTTGATGCCCATGCGGATGGCGAAATAGACGGCTATGGCGGCGAGGACGCTAATCCACGCGGCGCGGGAATAGGAGAAGAAGAGGCCGACAATCAGGGCGCCGAAGAGGATGAACATGAGGAGGCGGAGAGTCCTGTTGTCCTTCTGCAAGAAGGCGTAGTGGAAGGTGACTGGGACGAAGAGTGCGATGACGCAGCCGTAGGCGGTGTGGTCGTTATAGAAAGGCTTCATGACGCGGTGGAGCGTCTGCAGGTCGTGGAAGTTGCCGAGCGTGCGTGAGGTGGAGATAAGTATGACGACGAAAAGCGCTATGGCGTAACAGAAGACGAACTGTGTGATGCGCCGCCTGCTACGGAAGACCTGCACGGAGGCGAAGAAGAAAGGAATGACAAACCAGAGGCGCGCGGCAAGGTACTTGAAGGAAACGGCTGGCAAAGTGGAGAAGATGGAGGTGATGAGCATCCAAACAAGCATGGCGATAACCGAAATGGTAACAGGATGGCGCATGATGCGCATGTCGTAATTGCCGCCCTGCAGTACGCGGAAGAGGAAGATGGCCGCAAAGAGCACCATCATAGGCTCGACGGGCATGGAGAGCTCCATGCCTGGGAAGAGAGCAAAGTCGACGGCAAAAGGGGTGAGCAGCGCCATGAGCAACAGTCCCGACTCGAGACGCATAACGAAGAGCAGGAGGGTGAGTCCGGCGAGCGGAAGGAGGAAAAGCCAATAGATGTCGCGCGGAAGGAGGATGAAATTGAGGAGCAAAAAGAGAGCCGTCGCCAGAATGGCGATGAAGGTAGAGGTGTTATTTTTCAGCCATTTGAGCATGTCGCGGAGTGAAGAGATCAGGCGTCCTCCCTCCTACCCCCTTTGACCATGTCGGCCAGCAGAAGGGCGAGAATGCAAAGGACGAGTGTGCCGAGTGTGCCGAGCAGAACGATGACGGCGCGTTTCGGGTAGGCCTTCTTGTCGGCGGCGGCGGCCTGGTCGAGCCAGAACTTGTAGCTTACCTGTCGCGACATATCGACCTTGGTTTGCGACATACGACTCTGGAGTTCAGCGAGTTCCTTAGTCTTATGTGATATAAGTTCGTTGATGTCGTAGCGCGAGCGGTCGGCCTTGAGGGTGTCGTTGAGGGCGCGGATGTCGTTCTCGAGCTCGGTGCATACGTCGCGCATTATGGCATAGGCATCGCGCGAACGTTCCTGCTGAATGCGGCTGCAGAGGGTGTCGTAGTTGGCGGCCATGAAATTGGCGATGTCGGCAGCCCATTGCGGGTCGACGTCGAGGACAGAGACTTCGACGCCGAGGAATTCGGTGCGGCGGACGGTGACATTGCTACGGTAGTTCTCGTGCAGCTTGAAGAGTTTCTGTGGGTCGTCGGGCGAGATGCCGTAGTGTTCCATCATGTTGAAGCGGTTGCAGACGTCGTCCTCCATCGACTGTGAGGAGAGTATCTGGATGGCGTACTCGCAGTCGCGCTCGATGCCGTAATCCATATAGTCCATGCTGTAGCGGTCGGCAAGGATGGCCTTGGAGAGGCGGTTCGAACTTGTCGGGAAGAGTATGGCCGAAGATTTGTAGCGTGGGGTGACGAGCAACGATGCCACGATGGAGACAGCGAGGGCTACGACGGTGACAATGATTAGGATTTTGCAATGTTTCTTAAAGAAGGAAAGCGACTGTTTTATGTCGTAGTTGTTTCCGAAGTCTTGCATGAGGATGATGTGTTTGATGGGTTTGATTGATAGGTAACGCAGGTAGAAGCTGAATTATTGTGTTGTGTTGAAAATGGTTTTACCAGGTGAGGGTGGCTTCGTCGTCCTTGCGGTATTCGAGGCCTTTCTCTGGGCGTCGGCAGTTGCTGACGTTCTGCTGAATGCTGTCGATTTGGGCTTCGGTGAGAGCTACGCCATCGTCGTCGATGAATGGAGTCGGCCAGAAGGGGAAGGCGTCGGCGAGGTCGCCGGAGTAGTAGAAGTCGAAGCCGATGGCGCCAAAGGTGTAGAGGCGTCCGTCGACGGAGATGTGAGAGCCGCCACACCGCGGAGCTCCATGTGGGTGCGACTGCGAGAAGCCGACGTTGAAGAGGGTGCAGAGGATGTCGGGGCGGTCGGAGATGTCGAAGCCGGCGCGGCGCCACTGCAGCATGGTCTGGTGCAGGATGCAACCGGTATAAATATAAGAATAAAGGTGATTGCGGTAGTCGACGAGGCGGTTGTAGCGTTCCATCTCGTGGTTGTCGGTCTCGAAATCGAGGATATTCTCGTAATGCTTGCCCATGTAGAACTCGGAGGTTGAGTCCTTGAGGTGCTGCTCGACGGCGCGGGCGGTATGTTCCTTGATGCCATTGACGCCATAGGAGAACTGCGACTGGACGGAGAGCATCTTGACGGGGCCGAGGTACTTCTTGACCATCTCGCGGTTGCTGTTGAAGAGCCTGATTTGCTCACCGACGAGGCAGGCGACGATGAGACGTGGCTCGACGCCGGTGATGTTGCCGGCCTTGACGAGGAGGGCGCTGTCCTTGAGTATCGAGGGTCTGAGCATTTCCCACTCGGTGGTGGCCATCCAGGGAATGACGGAGGGAGCTTCGTGCGAGGGGCGCGCGTCAAAGTCATGCTTCAACTCGTTGTAGAGGGAGTTGTAGTCGTTGGCGGAATCGAGGTATAGGGCCGCGGCGGCTATCATGCGGTCGACGAGGAGCGGGTTGTCGCTTTGTTGGGCGGCGTTGAGGATGAGAATGGCGTTCTGCGGGTAGTATTTGCCGAAGGCGGCGAGCTTTAGGTACTGGTCGAGCCAGAGCGAGTTGCGTTGCTGGGGCGAGAGGTCGGAGTTGCGCATCTGTTTCAGTTCGGCGACAGACATGAGGTAGCGGTAGTTGTCGTCGACGGCGCCTTTGTTGTTAGTGAGGCCGAGTTTGAAAATTGCCCACGCGGCGATGATGCCGAAGCCTGCGATGGCGAAGAGGTAGACAGTGATGTTGAAGAGCCGGTGGCCGAGCGGCTTTTTGACGGAGCGTTTGGAAGCGGGATTTTGCACGATGACGTTTTTGCAGTATAATGATACGCTACAACAAAAAAATATTCAGACAGTTTTGATGGTAATCAACAGATTTGCAAGGCTGGCGCCGGCGACGCCATAGCAAGGTCGCGCAGGAACGGAATTTTCTCGAAGAGAGTTACATCCATGACGATGAAGACAATGGCACCGGCGATATAGCCCGCAAAAGCGAGGAGGGTGATTTTCTTGAGATACCAGATGAAGTCGATTTTCTCCATGCCCATGACGGCGACACCAGCTGCCGAGCCGATAATGAGCAGGCTTCCGCCCGTTCCGGCGCAGTAGGCGAGGAATTCCCAGAAGGGATGGTTGACGCCGAAGTCGACCATGGCGCCATCGATGGGGTACATGCCCATGGCGGCGGCTACGAGCGGCACGTTGTCGATGATGGAGGAGAGTACGCCGATGATAAGGTCGATGAAGAAGAAGCCCGGAGCCTCGACGCCAAATGCATTGTTGAGACCTGATGCGAGCATGCCGAGGATGCCGCTGACCTTGAGGCAACTGACAGCCATGAGGATGCCGAGGAAGAAGAGGATGGTGGGCACGTCGACATGTTCGAGCGTGGAGACGGCTGTTGGTAGCGAGTGTCCGTGTTTTTCGTACCTGCGGCTGATGACCTCGGTGGTTACCCAGAGGACAGAGAGCGCGAAGAGCATGCCGAGGTAGGGCGGCAGATGCGTGATGGTCTTGAAGACGGGGACGAAAATGAGTCCGCAGACACCCATGATGAGGACAAGCTTGCGCAGGTGCTCTGGCACCTGTAGTTCGTTGTCGTTCTGTGCCGGACGCTGGATGTCACCCTTGAGGGTGGCACTGACGATGAGAACAGGCACTATCATGCAGATAAGGCTGGTAATGAGAGTTTTGACGATGATGTTGACTGTCGTCACCTGCCCGCCAATCCATAGCATGATGGTGGTGACGTCGCCAATGGGGCTCCAGGCGCCGCCGGCGTTGGCGGCAAGGATGACCATGCCGGCATAGAGCCAGCGTTCCTTCTGGTCGGCGATGATCTTGCGGAGCAGGGCGACCATGACGATGGCGGTGGTCATGTTGTCGAGCAGAGCCGAGAGGAAGAAGGTGAGGATGCTGATGATCCACAGTAGTTTCTTCTTGTTGGTGGTGGTTATCTTGTCGGTGATGACGCGGAAGCCTTGGTAGTCCTCGATGAGCGTGACGATGGTCATGGCGCCGAGGAGGAAGAAGACTATTTCGGCTGTCTCGCCGAGGTTCTCGATGAGGCTGCCCGAGAGGAACGCGCGCCATGCCTCGATGTCGAGGTCGGGTTGTGCCATAACGTGGCAGAAGGAGAAGACTGCCCAGATGACAGTGCCGAGCATCAAAGCTGTGGCTGTCTTGTTGATTTTCAGCGGATGTTCCAGAGCTATGAAAGCATATCCGATGATGAAAACGGTGATAAGTGCTGCTACCATAAGAAAATGATTGTGAAAATTAGTTTTTTAGGGATTACTTTTGGGAATAAGCGAGTGGAGAGAGTATGAAGATGACGATAGTGAATGAATTATAATTTACTGTAGTTGTTTTTTTTTAGAGTGATAATTGTTTTCAGCAATAATTAAACAACAAAATTTATTTTCTGCGTTGCTGTTGTTTTTGCATTTCCTCGGTCATGCGCTGCATTTCCTCAAGGCGTTGCTGGAAACGTGACTTTTTCTGCGTCTTTCCTTTTGACTGGAGGTCGGCCTTGGCTATGCGAGCGCGCACCTTGTCATCGGTGGTGATGGCGCGGATGCCGAACATGAGCAGCATGGAGAGGAGGAGGTTGAAGAAGTAGTAGATGTTCAGGGCGGCCGACTGGCTGTTGAAAATGAAGAGCATCATGAAAGGCATGAAGTACATCATGAATTTCATGCCTGGCATGGAGGCTTGGCCCTGTTGCTGCTTCATGGTGTAGACGGTATAGAGGAACTGCATGGCGAACATGAGCAGACAGAAGAGGCTGATATGGTCGCCGTAGAGCGGTATGTTGAACGGCAGGTTCAGTATGGAGTCGTAGCTGGAGAGGTCGTCGCACCAGAGGAAGCTCTTCTGGCGCAGCTCGATAGCGGCGGGATAGAAGCGGAACATGGCCCAGAGGATGGGTATCTGAATGAGCATGGGGAGGCAGCCCGCCATAGGGTTGATGCCCGCCTTGCGCTGTAACTGAGTCATGGCCTGCTGCTTCTGCATGGCCTGCTCCTGCTTTGGATATTTCTTGTTGATGGCATCCATCTCGGGTTTGAGGTGGCGCATGACGGCGCCGGTCTTGTAGCTGTTCCACATGAGGGGGGTGGTGATGATCTTGATCATGATGGTCAGCAGGATGATGATGATGCCGTAGTTGATGCCGAAGTTCTCGAGGAAGTTGAATACCGGGATGATGACGAAGCGGCTGACCCACTGCGTGAGGAAGAAACCCCAGCCCAGCGGCAGGATACGTTCGAAACCACGGTGCATGTCGCGCAACTCGCGGTATTTGTTGGGACCGAAGTAGAGGCTCATGTCGACCTTGTAGTTGTCGACCGAGGCGTCGTAGTCGACACCGAGGGTGGTGCTCATGTCGCAGAGGTAGCTGTCGTCTTTAACAGCGCGGTCGGTGGCAACAGAGAGTTGCTGAGCGTTGCGGAAGGCGTTGTCGGACATGAGGATGGCGCAGAAGAACTGTTGCTTGAAGGCAACCCACTCGATAGGGGTGGTTATCTGCTTCTCGTCGTCGCGGCCGTCCTTCAGCCAGTCGGCGTTGTCGCCTATATTCTTATAATATAAGGTGGTGTAGAAGCGCTCGCTGTCCTTGTTGCGGTTGGCAGACCTTCCTTTCTGGCTGCGGTCCACCTGCTCCTGACGGTTGAGGCGGTTATGCCAGTTGAGGGTAAGGTTGGGCGAGACGTTGACGTAATCCTTGATATTGTGAAAGTTGACATCAAAGTTGATGTCGTAGCGGTCGTGATAGAAAGTGTAGGCAAACTCGAGATATGCGTTGGCGTCTGCTGGCATGGAGTCGGCCGTGGCCACGAAGGCGCGGAATGAGAGCGTGAGCGAGTCACCCTCGCCGACCGAGAGGGTGTCGTTGCCGGTGATGGGGTTGCCGTTGCAGAAGGCGGCGAAAGGTATGAAGCGCGTGTTGACGATGTCGTTGCGCGAGTCAACGAATACAAGGTCCAGATTATCAGCGTCGGGCGTGATGATTTGCAGGGGTGTACTGTCGAAGGTAACGTAGTCGTTGAGGATGACCTGCTGCACAGAGGCGCCGAGCGACTGTATGGAGACAGCCATCAGGTTGTTGGCGACGGTGACGCTGGAGCGTGGGTTGGCGACGTTCTTGGCGAAGTAGCCGAGACGCGACCCGAGTGTATTGAGGGCATTGTTGCCGAGGCTGTCGGCAAACTGAGGGTTGTCGCTGGCCATACGCAGAAGTGAGTCTTGCAGGTGCTTGGCCTGCTGCTCGGCGACGGCGATGGAGTCGGCGCGGAGGCGTTCGTAATAGTTGATGGAATCTTGGCGGCGGCGCTCGGCAATTTCTTCGTCAGAAGGCCTAATCCAGAACATATAGCCCACAAAAATGAAGAAAATGAGCACTAAACCGATGATAGATTTCTTGTCCATATATTATATACTGCTTTGATATTAATAGAATTATATGACGTATAGGGTTCTGTGATGAAATTGCAAAGATAATAAAAAAAACGTGGAAGAACACAATAAAGTTTTTTCGAATGAAAATGACTGTGAATTTTGGATTTCTGAAATCAATTATCGTATCATATCACACGACAGACACATCTATCGTACACATCAACAAAGCCCATATCTTAGCTGCACAATCCATAACAAAAAAGAAGACACCCTTTTTTTAGTCTTTACACCCACACAAAATAGTAACCTATTTAAAAAAAATGATCCACCCAAGCCCTGAAATATCGACATTTCGAAATTCCGAAGCCCCGGAAGGCAACCACGAAAAATGGATTGCTCAGTAGAGGAAATTGTTGTAGGGGTAGCGGATGGCGTGTATGCGTCTGACTTCGTCGTAGAGGAGTGTGCGGAGCTGGTCGATGTTCTGCTTGCGTGTGGCGGAGATAAAAATGGTGGGTTGCCCGTCGCGCTTGCTCATCCAGCTGTTCTGGAGCATCTGCAGGGTCCAGTTGGCCTTGGATGCCGGCGTCAAATCGTCGGCATCCTTCTCCACATAGCGGTATGCGTCAACCTTGTTGAAAACCATTATTGTAGGCTTGTCGGCGGCGCCAATCTCGTCGAGGGTGTGGTTCACGGCATCGATTTGCTGCTCATGGTCGGGGTGCGACAGGTCGACGACGTGGAGCAGGAGGTCGGCTTCGAGCACTTCGTCGAGTGTGCTCTTGAAGGATTCGACAAGGCTATGTGGAAGCTTGCGGATGAAGCCGACGGTGTCGGTGAGCAGGAACGGGAGGTTGGAGATGACGACCTTGCGGACGGTGGTGTCGAGCGTGGCGAAGAGCTTGTTCTCGGCGAAGACGTCAGACTTGGCGAGTAGGTTCATGAGGGTGGACTTGCCGACATTGGTGTATCCGACAAGGGCGACGCGGACAAGGCTCTCGCGGTTGCGGCGTTGCTGCACCTTCTGCTTGTCGATGGCGTTGAGACGTTCTTTGAGGAGGGTTATTTTTTCGGTGATGAGCCGCCGGTCAGTCTCTATCTGGCTCTCGCCGGGGCCGCGCATGCCAATGCCGCCACGTTGCCGCTCAAGGTGCGTCCAGAGGCGCGTAAGGCGTGGGAGCATGTATTGCAGCTGCGCCAACTCGACTTGCGTCTTGGCGATGGAGGTACGGGCGCGCTTGGCGAAGATGTCGAGGATGAGCGTGGTGCGGTCGAGGATGCGGCAAGCAAAAGCTTTCTCGAGGTTGCGGAGCTGCGCAGGGCTAAGCTCGTCGTCGAAGATGATGATATCCGCCTCGAGGGCGTTCTTGTATTCGACGACCTCGTCGAGCTTGCCACTGCCGATATAGGTGCGACTGTCGGGACGTTCAAGCTTCTGTATGACACGTTTGAGGGTGATGCCACCTGCCGTCTCAAGAAGGAAGGCGAGTTCGTCGAGGCACTCCTCCGCGCGTTCCATGGTGGTGCGGGAATCGCACACGGAGACCAGGATGGCCTTTTCGGGTACGGGGGCGGTGCTGAAAGTGTTGCGTTGCTGGGGCGTGGGACGGCGCTTGTCGATGTTCTCGCTTTCCCAGATGCCGGTGTTGCCTTTGAATTTTCCTTTGTTCTGCGGGTTCAAGGTTGTGGGGAATTAGTTTGTTTTTGCGGAAGTCTATTATTTAGTGGAGGTCTTTCCTACACTCTGGTGGCTGATGGCGGCTTGTTCGATGACCTGCTGGAGGGTGGCGCCGACGGCGTCCCACGAGTAGTGGCTGTGGACAAATCGCGAGGCGGCGTCAGCCTGGCGCTGGCGCAGACCTTGGTCGTCGAGGAGGCGGACGATGGCGCTGGCAAGCTGTGCGGCGTCGTTGCCTATCTGTATCTCGGTACCGCTCTGGGCACCGAGGGAGGCGTTGGCAAGCGGGGTAGTGATGCAGGGGATGCCCATCGACATGGCTTCGAGGAGCTTGTTCTGCAAGCCGGAGCCAATGCGCATAGGAGCGATAAACACCTGCGACTGAGCGTAGTATGGACGTATATCGTCCACAGAGCCCGTGATGTGCACTCTATCGCATGCCAGCTGTCGGACGGCGGGCTTGGGCGTAGCGCCAGCAATGACGACGCTGACGTTGGGATGTGTACGCCAGACGATGGGCATGATTTCTTCGACAAGGTATTTCGAGGCGTCGATGTTTGGGGCGTACTGCATGTTGCCGCAGAAGACGACGTCAGTGCGCTTGGGCATGGGAAGCGGAGCGAAGTAGTCGAAGTCGACGCCGTTGCGGATAATGTCTATCTGTGTGCCGCGGTGTTGTGGAATGGCGTCGGCGTCGGTGTCGGAGATAATGGTGAGACGGTCGAAAATGTCGCAAGCGTTGAACTCGGCGGAGCGCAGCATCTTGAACTCGTAATGGAGGAGGAAGTATTTGAATCCACGCGAGTTAGCCATGCGTCGCTCGATATTCATGGAGAGTGCGTCTTGCAAGTCGAGGACTTTGGGCATGGGTAGATGCGAGGCATAGCGGATGGTGCGGATCATCTGTGAGAGGACAATGTCGGGCTTGACGCTACGGGCGTAGCTTAGGCAGGCGCGACGCGCGCGGCGGCTATACCAGTAGCCTATCTGAAGTGAGCGAACGGTGAAGAGGTTCTTCAAGGCGTGGAGCAATCCGATGAACGGCGAGAGGCGCTGGACGTGTACCGAGGTGCAGTATTTCTCCATCTCGTCGATGGCTTGCTGGCTGACGGGGGTGTGCGAGAGCGCGAAAAGGTGTATCTCGTTGGCGTTGGACAGAGTCCGTATGAAATGGTATGCGCGCAGCTTGTCGCCTTTTTCGAGGGGATAGGGAAAACGGGGCAGTATGACGAGGAGTTTCATGGGAAAACTATGACAGGAATTTAGAATTTCGAACTATGAAATAAAAATTAGTTTTCAACCCTTCTCTTTTGCAATTGTACATCTTTCAGACAACAATTATATAATCAAACAATTAGACAATCAAAAGAGCGTTGTTTGCGTGCCTTCGGCGAAGCCTTCGCGGTCGTTTGGTTCGTTGGGTTCGGAGACAGGCTCGAGTCTCTCTTCCGGCTCCTCCGGTTCCTCGGGTTCAGGTAGTGGGTCGAGCCATTTGAACTGGCTGACGGCCGCCGTGGTGATGCGCTTGCCTTTGGCTTTGTAGCTCTTGACGCCGACGAAGTCGTCAACTTCTATTATTTCGGATTCCACTTTCTTGCCTGCAGAGGGGTCGTAGAAGAATTCGAGGCGTGGGAAGGTGTCGACAGAGAAGGTGAGCATCTTGTCACCAGCGTCGACGTCGATGAAGGGCAGCTTTTTGTCGAACTCGTCAATCTGGAATCGTTTGAGGTAGTAGCTTTGCGAGTCGGAGGCGAAATAGATGGCAGTGACGATGGTGCGAGGGTTGAACTTGCGGATGAGCACTATGTCGTCGTCGAAGTGGTTGGATAGGTCGAAATTGGTGGTACGGAAGTTGCCCGACTGCATGAGCAGCAGGATTTTATCCTTGCCCTTGAATTCGCCAAGGAAGAGGCCCGACTCGTTGACGTTAAGACGTTTGACGCTTTCGTCGAACCATATCTTGCGGGCGCCGAGAGTGGATACCCCCTCCCCTTTCATGTTGATGCTGCGTACGGCGTTGCGCGTGAGGATGTTGCCCATCGAGGCGCGTCCTTTGATGGCGAGGGAGGCAAAGTTGAAGTCAAAACTTGTCTTCTTGAGCTTTGGCTTGGAGACATGATGAACGGTGACAGTCTCGGCCTCGCCATTGGGGTTGGCAGTGAAATAGAGTATCTTGGAACCCTTGGTGCCTTTGGTGAGCGAGTATTCCTTGTCGCGCGTGATGCCGAGGACGGAGAATCGCTTGACGTAGACGTAGCCGAATGCGCCGTCGCGGTAGATCATGTTGTAGACGGTTCGTTCGTCGCCACGGCGGAAGAGGCCGATGTATTCTATTTCCTTGCATTCAGGGCTTCCGATGAAGCCTTTCTCTTGCACCTTGGTGACAATCATGGAGCCGTCCTTGCGGAAGGCTATAATATTGTCCATTTTGGAGCAGTCGAAGGCGTATTCGCCATTGTCCTCCTTCTTGAGGTTGTAGCCGGCAAAGCCAGTGGCGTAGTTGACAAAGAATTTCTCATTGGCAACGGCCACTGCAACAGCCTGTATGTCCTCGAAATTGCGTATCTCGGTCTTGCGCTCGCGTCCTTTGCCATATTTCTCGAGGAGGTGGCGGAAGTATGCGATAGCATACTCGGTGAGATGTTCGAGGTGGTTTTTGGTCTCGTCGATGTTGATTTCTATGTTGGCGATGTCCTCCTCAGCCTTCTTGATGTCGAACTTGGAGATTTTGCGTACAGGTTTCTCGCAAAGTTTGAGGACATCGTCTCGAGTGATTTCCTTCTTGAAGAGCTTGCGGTAGGGGTCGAAGGCGCGCTCGATGGCGACAAGCTGTTCCTCCCAGCTGTCTTGGTCTTTTTCCAACTGCTTGTATATGCGTTTCTCGAAGAATATCTTCTCGAGTGAAATCCAATGCCAGCGGTCTTCGAGTTCGGCAAGCTGTATCTCGAGTTCCTGCCTCAGGAGATCCTTGGTGCGGAGCGTGGAATGGCGCAGGATTTCGGAGATGGACATAAATTCGGGCTTGTTGTCGACGATGACACACGTCTGCGGCGAGATGCTGATTTGGCAGCTGGTGAAGGCGTAGAGGGCGTCGATGGTGACGTCGGGCGAGACCTTCTGGGGCAGGTAGACGACAATCTCGACTTCGGAGGCGGTATTGTCCTCGACCTTGCTGATGGTTATCTGCTTCTTCTCATTGGCATTAAGGATACTCTCGATAAGCATCGAGGTGGTGACAGTATAAGGTAATTCGGTGATTACAATACCTTTGCGTTTGGCGTCGTAATGCATCTTGGCACGTATGCGCAGTCGTCCGCCGACGGCTCCATCGTTGTATTTGGAGACATCGATGAGGCCGCCTGTCGGGAAGTCGGGATAAATCTCGAAGGGGACATTCTGAAGTATCTTGATGGAATTCTCGATGAGTTCACAGAAGTTATGTGGCAGTATGACCGAGGTGAGCGTGACGGCAATGCCCTTGGTGCCTTGTGCCAGGAGCAGCGGGAACTTGATGGGCAACGTCTCCGGTTCCTGCTTGCGGCCGTCGTAGGAAGGCTTCCAGTTGGTGGTTTTCTTATTGAATACCACTTCGTTGGCGAATTTAGAGAGACGTGCCTCGATGTAACGTCCGGCGGCGGCGGCGTCACCGGTGAGGATGTTGCCCCAGTTACCTTGACAATCGATGAGGAGCTCTTTCTGGCCCATATTGACGAGGGCGTCCTTGATGGAGGCGTCGCCGTGTGGGTGGTACTGCATAGTGTTGCCGACGATGTTGGCTACCTTGGTGAAACGGCCGTCGTCGGTCTCCTTCATGGCGTGGAGTATGCGTCGTTGCACGGGTTTGAGGCCGTCGTTGATGTCGGGGACGCTACGTTCGAGGATGACGTCGGAGGCATAATCGATCCAATAATCCCGGAACATGGAATTAAGCGAGATGACCTCACCATCCTGCTCGATGTTCTTGCCACTCTTGCCGTCGTCGGTGGGAACGGATACGGAGCCGGCTTTCAGTTCGTTGGTAACTTCGATGTTCTCTTCGTCCATTTATGAATTGTTTTTGTAGGAGGAGGTTGTGTGGCTAAAGGGTTTGTGTGGTTATTGTTTTGTTGTGAAAAGGTCGGCGACGAGGAAGATGCTGCCGGTCACTATCACAAGGTCGTCGTCGGTGGCGGAAGCACGGGCGTGCGCCACGGCAGCATGCACGTCGGGAAAAACGGGGCCGGGCTTGCCGAGCGAGGCGGCAGACTGCGCGAGGATGTCGGCCGGAAGACCGCGCTCGACAGAGGGACGGGTGTAGTAATAGCTGGCGTCGTCGGGCAACATCCTGAGAATCTTGCCGTAGTCCTTGTCGTTGACGCAACCGTAGACAATGTGGAGGTGGCGGTAGCGCATGGAGGTGAGCTTATCGACGAGCGTGGCAATGCCGTCGGCGTTGTGAGCCGTTTCGGCAATGGTTAGCGGTTTGTCGGCCACCTTCTCCCAACGGCCATGGAGGCCCGTGAGGGCGATGACATCGGCTATGCCTTTGCTGAAAGCCTGCCCGTCGATGTGGAATCCGCAACGCTCGCGCAAGACGTCGACAGCGGCGGTAAGAGTGGCGATATTCTTGAGCTGATAACTTCCAGCCATGGGCGAGGTGATGTCGGTGGCGTAGAGGGTGCCATCGCGATGAATATCAAAAAGTAGGGAAGTCGTGTCGTCGCCCTTTGGCGAGACGAGATAGTGCTCGTCGGCGAAGATTATGGGCGACTGGCATCGAGCGGCGCGGGCCTCGAAGACTGGACGCGTCTCGTCATGGCTTTCGCCGATGACGACTGGGATGCCCTTCTTGATGATGCCAGCCTTCTCGGCGGCTATTTTAGGCAGGGTGTCGCCCAGAAACTGCGTATGGTCGAAGCCTATATTGGTTATGACGCTCAGCAGAGGGGTGATGACGTTTGTGGAGTCGAGACGTCCACCCATACCGACCTCGACGACAGCGATGTCGACGGCTTCGGAGGCGAAATAGTCGAAGGCCATACCAACGGTCATCTCGAAGAAAGATAGAGCCTGCCGCTCGAAGAAAAGGTGGTGGCGTTCAACGAAATCGACGACGCGTTGTTGCGGAATCATCTCACCATTGATGCGGATGCGCTCGCGGAAATCGACGAGATGGGGAGAGGTGTAGAGGCCCACCTTGAGCCCCGCCGACTGAAGAATAGAGGCAAGGAAATGAGAGACAGAGCCCTTGCCGTTGGTGCCGGCGATATGAATTGACTTGAAGCGATTTTCTGGGTGTTCCAGATATTCCATCATCGCCTCGGTATTGCTGAGGTCGGCCTTGTAGGCCGCAGCGCCGATGCGATGATAGGCAGGAAGTGCGTTGAAAAGATATTCGAGAGTCTGCTTATAGTCCACAACGAGAATTATTGATTAGGAATAGTATAGGTGAGGCCTAACATGGCGTTGAAACGTTGGACTGGGTAGTTGGCCCAGATGAAGTAGCGTTTGAACGCCATGTTGTCGATTTTGGCGAAGAAGGAGAGCGCGCGGCTGTGTAGGTATTCGGCGCCGAGCGAGATGCCGAAATGGGCCGGCAGAGTGGCCGAGACCTCGTTGGCCAGCGTGGTGGGGTTGATGGCGAAGTCGGCATCCATGCCCGCGACGAAGAGGGTCTTGAGGCTGAAGAGCCACTTGTCCTTATAGTTGATGTCGGCATCGAGGTGAGCCGTGAAGTCAGGCGAATATAGGAGTACAACTTCCTGAGGTACATTGTAATTGACCGAATAGTCGCAACCGAGCGAGAGAGTTATCATTTCGTCGTTGACGAAGGTGAGATTGGCGGCGAGATTCAGTTCATCGTTGTCGCAGAAATATGGTTTGAAGAGGTTGGCGAGCTGGTATTCACGTGCCGGCGAGAAATACATGGCGTTCTTAAGGAAGTGGTTTTCGGCGCTGAGGTTGAGCATCAGCTTCTTGGAGAAATTGATGCGGAAGCGGGCGTAGAAGTCGTTGTCGACGGTCGCCACCGTGTAGGGGGCCGGAAGTATATAGAGGTTGATTAGGCGGATGGCGTTCCAGTCGTTGGGCAGGTAGTCGCCCACAAAGCCGACGGTGAGACTCATGGAGTTGTTGGAGAAGGACTTGGTCACAGCCAAATCGGGGAAGAGGTTAAGTGTGGTGTTGTCGGGGGCGTCGTAGCTGTTGAAGCCGAGAGCCAAACCGGCATGAATCTTGAATCCATTGAAGAGGAAGTCGACATAAGGGTTGATAGTCCAGAGGTGGCGTCCGACGCGGTTGGTGTCGGGCAGAGAGGCAGAGGTGTCATAGCCGAGCGGGAGGTCGGCAACCGTCTGAGGGGTGTCGTAGCGTTGCTTGAAGCCAATCCACTTAGTGTTGAGATAGGCTATTGCCTTGTATTTGCTGAACATAGGGAATCCGTAGTGGACTCCGCCGCTGAGGGTCATGGAGAGTTGCGAAGCGTCGTAGCGGCTCCACATGTCGGCAAGCGAGAGGTCGGCCTGATAGCCCAGCTTGTTGACGTCGGTATTGAGGCTGCTGGCTCCAAGGTTGAGAGATATGTTGTTATAGGCGAATGTGTAGTCGCTGAAAGAAATGTCGTCGCGCGTGAGAGCCATTTTGTCGAAGAGGACGGAGTCGCTGAAGCCGTAGTAGCGCCCTTTCTCGCGATCGAAGGAGAGGTCGGCCGTGAAGAGGTGTTCTTTCTTGAGAATGTACTTGCCGAAAATGTCGAATGCCGTCTCAGAATGCTTATCGCGACCATAGTGGTCGGGCGACGACGTGTTGTCGTCGGCCTTGCCGAAGGTGGTAACGTCGGTCTGGTGGAAGAGCCGGGCACCATAGGCGTAGTCGTCCTTGCGTGTGGACATATAGTAAGCATCGAGTAGTGGGTTGAAATCGAGGAATGAGGCGAAATCGTGACCCAGACCCAGACGTATGTAGTTGTTGTAGAGCCTTGTCGGTGAGCCGATGACCTTGGCGGCCTTGATGCCGGAGGTGGCGGAGACGGAGCTGATGCGGCGTGGGGTGATGCTGTAGTTGAACTGAGGCTTGAGGTCGTCGGAGACGTTGTCGTTTGGCGAGGGCGCTACGTTGACCTTTTCGGTGACGCCATCGAGGACCGGATTGTAGTCGCCGACGACGATGACCGATTCGTTGTAGACCGATTTTGTCGAGTCGTTCTGGGCCTGCGCGACGGCGAGCGTCGAAAGAGCGGAGAAGAACAAGAGGGCAGATATTATGGATGTGTTTTTCATTTGTTGCTTAAATTTAAAAGGTTAATATCATTCGTCACCCAATTCGATGGTGGGAGCGTCGTCGTCGGACGCTGGAGAGGTGGTTGCCTGCTGTGGGTTTTCGAGCAACTGGAGATGCTGTTTGGCTTCCATAACGACCTCTTCGTCAGCGTCGTTGACGATTTCGTAGTTGTCGATGATGCTCTGCAATGTCTGGCGGGCCTGCAAGTCGTTGCCACGGCGGTGGAAGATGTCGGCCCAGAGGACGAAGCACTTGGCAAGCCAGTAGTCGCTGCCGGGGTTGTTCACGACCTCCTCGATGATATGCTCGGAAGCGTCGAGGTCATTCTGCACGAAACGGATGTAAGCCCTGCGGTAGTAGGCCTCGCCCATGTATTCGCCATTGGCGGAATTGACCAGGAGACCGTAGGCGCTGAAGGCGTTGGTATAGTCGTCGGCATAGAAGAAACTGCGGGACATGAGCGCGGCGGCCTCATCCTTCTGTTCGGAAGTGGCCTTAGGCTCGTCGAGTAGCTGCTTTGCAGAGACGGCGACATTGGCAGTGTCCTTCAAGGCATACCAGCAATGCAGGATGCCCATGCGGGCCTGCAGGCGCGAGGCGTCGGTGCTGGAGACGGCGACCAACGGGACGTAGTTGTCGAGTGCCTTGCGGTAGTTCTTCTGTTTGTAATAGGTCGTGGCGGCCTGATAGAGGCAGTTCTCGGTGTAGGGGTTGTTGCCACGCTCGGAGACCCACTCGTAGTGAGGCAACGCCTTGTCCTGATGGTTGGTACGCGTGAGGGCATCGGCAAGGTAGTAGTGAGCCTTGAGGATGAAGAGGCCGTGTGGGAACTTCTGGATATAGTTGGAGAAGCCGGCGATGGCGTTGTCGTAATTGCCTTGAAAATACTTGTTTTCGGCGGCGAGATATATTGTGGAATCCTGCTCGATGGCGGAGACCGTCGTCTTGGTGACGCGGCCGACATAGTCGAAGTATTCCTCGGCGCGGTCCTGCTCGACGTATATGTTCTTGACGGTCATGAGGGCGTCGCGAGCCTCATCGGTGCCGGAATAGCGCGTCATGAGCTTGTCGAAGGTCTCGAGAGCCTTGTCGTTCTGCTCCGTATTATAGTAAATGAGGCCGATATTCAGAAGAGCCTGAGGAACATAGCTGCTCTGCGAGTACTTCTTGATGAAGTTGTTGTAGTAGAGTAGAGCCATCTCATTGTTGTCGCAGATGAGGTAGGTGTTGGCTATTTCGAACATGGCCTTGGGCGAGAGCGGCGAGTTGTCGTATTTCTCGAAGATGTAGTTCAGGCTGTTGAGTTTCTCGACATTCTTGCCTTGTGCGCCGTAGCAAAGGGCTTTCTGGTAGGTGGCGTAGTCGGCATCCTGCCCCTTGGCGTTGATGACGCGGTCGTAATAGCCGATGGCGCCGTCGAAATTCTTGGCGACATAGAGGCAGTCGCCCATGCGGTTGAAAGCGTCGAGCTGTTGCTTGCGTTCTATGGCGTCGGATGGCATGGCAAGGAACTCGCTGAACTTCTCCTGGGCGCGGTCATAGCGCTTGTTGCGCATGTTGACATAGCCGGCGGTGTAAAGAGCCTGAGGGTAGTATGCCGAGCTTTTGCGGCTGGAGGCTGTGAAAAAACGGTCGAGGAGCTTCTGCGAACGGCCGAAATTGGCAAGGCGGTACTGGGCCTCGGCAGAGAGGTAGAGTGCGTCGGTGGTGATGGATGGCGTGGCGTTGACCGACACGGCGCTGTCGAAGCAGACGGAAGCCTGCTGGAGATTGCGTTCGTTGAAGAGATCGATGCCACGGTTGACAAGTATGCGCTGGTATGCTTTGCGCATGGTGGCGTCCTTGAGCAGTTCCTTGCGGTTGCGTTCGATTAGCGAAAGGGCGTCCTTGTAGTTGCGGGTGGTGCAGTAGAGCGAAGTGAGAATCTGCTGAATCTCAGCCTTGCGTTTGGTCTTGGGGTAGCGTTGCAGATAGTTTTCGAAAGAACGAATGGACTCGTTGTAGGCGTTGGGGTTGAGCTCGCAGCTGAGCTTGGCGTAGTTGAAGGCGGCCTCTTCCTGAACGGCAAGGTTGTGCCTCATCTCGGAAGCGCTCTTGAAGGCTGTGCGGGCATCGTTCTTACGGTCCATCTTTATGTAGTTGTCGCCGAGGGTGAAAAGGGCGTTCTGAGCTATGGAGTCGTCCTGTCCGGCGAAGGTGGAGAGGTAAGTCGCCGCCGAGTCATACTGGCCGAGCATGTAGTAGCAATAGCCCATGGTGTAGTTGCCCATCGACGTGTTGGCCGTATTGGTTTTCTTCTTCTTAGCGTCGCTGTTGGCTTGATTGTAGTACTCGAGCGCACGCTTGTAGTCGCCACGATTGAAATAGACATCGCCAACGATGCGCTCCACCTCGTCGCGCAAAACCAAATCAGGGTCTGCCAGCAGGTCGGGGGCCATGCGGATGACCTCGTCCTCGTAGCCGAGATAATACTTGATATAGAATCGATAGACAGGCACGAGTTTGCGGAAAGCCTTGTCTTTCTCTATCTTGCGGAATTCCTTGTCGGCCGACTCGTACTGCTTGGACGAGAAGAGGATGTCGGCATAATAGTAGGTGGCGGCATTCTTATAGTAGGACTTGCCGTCGCTCACGCGCTTGAAATAGTTCTTGGCCCTTTCCTTATCGCCCTGCTGGAAATAGCAGAATCCTGTTTTGTACTCAAATTCGTTCCTGTGGTTGAACTCGACCTCTGAGGGCTCGACCTGCAAGTATTCATGCAACGCCGCATTGTAGTCGCCCTTGTCGAAATAGACGTTGCCGAGCGCCATGCGCGCCATATTCTGATGCTCGTTCTCGGGATAGAGACGCATGTATTCGTTGAGACGATAGATGGCATCGTTGTTGCGAAGCATCTGAGAGCAGACGGCAGAATAATAGCAGGCGTCGGCCATCTCGTCGGCCGAAGCATCCCTACACTGGAGGTACTGGTCGAAAAAGTGCTGAGCTGCAGCATATTTTTCCTTCCTGAAAAGGTCGGAAGCCTCCTGATACAGTTTGGAGGTGGACTTGGACTGACCTCCACCTTGTGCCATCAGCCCTGCGGCAGCGACCGTCAGGGCCAGAAAAAACATGAGTGTGCGCTTCATGATGTATTTTTTGTTTTTCTATGTACTATACGCTCTCTTTAACGTTCATTGGTTTCTTTTATTATATATATCTTACAAAAAAAGCAATGAAAAACACGGAAAACAATCCCGACGACAGAAAATGACGACAAAAAAAAGGGAAAGACAGTCACTGTCCTCCCCTTTCGAAAAAGCATTAAGACATTACGAAAGATTATGCCTCAGCCGGCCAAACAGGTTGCAAGTTGCGGTCGCCATAGGCGTCGTCTATCTTGCTGATAGTAGGCCAGTACTTGTCGTCGTGCTGCAACGGGAAAGCGGCGACCTGACGGCTGTATGGATAGTTCCATTCCTCGGCGCAAACAACCTGCATAGTATGCGGAGCATTGGCAATGGGGTTATTCTTTTCATCGTATTTGCCAGTCATGATGTCGTCAATTTCGTGGCGGATGCTGATCATGGCGTCGCAGAAGCGGTCGAGTTCGCTCAACGGCTCGCTCTCGGTAGGCTCGACCATAAGGGTGTTGTGGACAGGGAAAGCCACCGTGGGTGCGTGGAAGCCGTAGTCGTCGAGACGACGGGCGATGTCGCCGACGCTGACCTTGAGGCTGAACTCGCTAAAGTCGACAATCATCTCGTGGCCGCACATGCCGTTGCGGTTGGTGTAGAGAATCTTGTAGTACTTCTGCAGACGAGCGCGCAAATAGTTGGCGTTGAGGATGGCATGACGGGTAGCCTCGGTAAGGCCGTTGCCGCCGAGCATCAGCAGATAGCCATAGGTGATGGGGAAAAGCATGAAGTTGCCGAACGGAGCAGCTGCCATGGCGTTGCCCTTCTTGCCACCGACATTATAGATGCAATGCTTCGGAAGGAAGTCGACCAGCTTAGCGCTGACGGCGATAGGACCGACACCCGAGCCGCCACCACCGTGAGGACCTGCGAAGGTCTTGTGAAGGTTGAGGTGGCACACGTCGGCACCCATGCGGCCAGGCGAGGTGATACCTACCTGAGCGTTCATATTGGCGCCGTCCATATAGACAAGACCTCCAGCATTGTGTATGATGTCGACAATCTCGAGAATGCCTTCCTCGAAAGCGCCATGAGTGGAGGGATAGGTAATCATGATGCAGCTCAGCGTGTCCTTGTATTGTGCGACCTTTTCTTTCAGGTCGTCGATGTCGACATCGCCGCGGTCGTTGCATTTCACAACCACCACTGTCATGCCGGCCTTAGCGGCCGAAGCGGGATTGGTGCCGTGGGCCGAAGCGGGGATGAGGCAGACGTTGCGCTGAGCGTTGCCATTGTCGATGTGATAGTTGCGGATAACGGTAAGACCGCTGTACTCGCCTGCGGAGCCGGAGTTAGGCTGTAGCGATACGCCCGCAAAGCCGGTGACGATTGCGAGCATCTCCTCCATCTCCTTAATCATCTGAAGAGAACCTTCGGCCTGGTCGGCTGGGACGAAAGGATGGAGCGATGCGAAACGGCTCCAGCTAAGAGGAAGCATCTCGGCAGCGGCATTGAGCTTCATGGTGCAGCTGCCCAGAGGAATCATGGCACGGTTGAGGCTCAAATCCTTCACTTCCAGTTTCTTCATATAGCGCATCATCTCTGTTTCGCTATGGTATTTGTTGAAGACGCTGTGGGTGAGGTACTTGCTGGTTCGCAGGAGGTTTTCAGGTATGGAGCAGAGAGTGCCGCAATTGCCGTCGCATACGATGGTCTCGGCCTTCTTGCCGGCGGCTTCGGCGAGGACGGCTACGATGGCGTCGAGGTCGGCCTTGGCAGTCGTCTCGTCGATGCTTATGCCAATGCACTCCTCGCAAATGTAGCGGAAGTTGATCTGGTGAGCCTCAGCGACCTTGCGGACTACATCGGTCTTCACAGGGCACTGGAGAGCCAGCGTGTCGAAGAAGACGCGGTTATGCTGTTTGTAGCCATATTTCTCAAGTTCCTTGGCCAGCTTGTTGGCCATGCCGTGAATATTGCAGGCGATAGCCTTGATGCCTTCGGGACCGTGCCAAGCGGCATAGAAACCGCTCATAATGGCCTGCAGAGCCGAAGCGGTGCAGATGTTAGAGGTGGCTTTTTCGCGTTTGATGTGCTGTTCGCGCATACCCAGGGCCATACGCAGTGCGGGGTTGCCCTTGACGTCGACGCTCCAGCCGATGATGCGGCCGGGGAAGCTGCGCTTGAAAGCCTCGGTGACGGCGAAGAAACCGGCGTGAGGACCGCCGAAGCCCATCGGTAGACCGAAGCGCTGGTTGCAGCCAAAGGCGCAGTCGGCACCCATCTCGCCGGGGGTCTTGAGCAGAGCCAGAGCCATCAGGTCGGTGGCCATACCGACGAAGATGCCAAGCTCGTGGGCCTTGGCGATGAACTCGGTATAGTCGCACACCTCACCAAACTGGTTGGGATACTGCACGATGGCGCCAAAGAACGAGTTGTCGAGCTTAACTTCGCTGGCCTTGCCGACAACGATTTCGATGTTGCGCGGAGCGGCGTTGGTACGCATCACGTCGAGAGTCTGCGGGAAGATGCAGTCGTCGACAAATATTTTATTGACATTTTCTTTCACTTGAGCGCGACTGCGGCTGTTGTAGAACATAATCATGCACTCGCCGCCGGCGGTGGCCTCGTCGAGCAATGAGGCATTGGCCAAAGGCATGCCTGTCATGTCGCTCACCATCGTCTGATAGGTCATCAAGGCCTCCAGACGACCTTGGCTGATTTCTGTCTGATAGGGAGTGTAGGCGGTATACCAGCCTGCATTCTCGAAGACATTGCGCTGAATGACAGAGGGTGTGATGGTGCCATAGTAACCCATGCCGATGTAGGACTTGAACACCTTGTTCTTTTGGGCGAGAGATCTGCAGCGGTTCAGAAACTCATATTCATTGATGCCGTCAGCGATAGGCATAGGTTTGTCGAGACGGATTGCCTTAGGAACGGCCTTGTCGATGAGCTCATCCATTGAGGAAACGCCAATCTCTTTAAGCATTTTTTCTTCGTCAGCAGGCTTCGAAACACCATTATGACGAGCGGTGAAATTATTGGAAATCATCGTATTATTAAATTATTAATATTATTTATTGCTTTTAATTTTTGACTACAAAGATACTAATTTTATTTATATCGTGTAAAATCGGGCGAACGTATTTGTCCGATGAGAGCCATACAGTTGAATGACAGAGCAATCCTATCATCAAAGCCTGCACATCACAGAGCCAAAGAGGAGATTAGAGTCACAAAATTCTTATAATTCTCCAGCCCACAACGGTCGCATGTATCGTAAGGGTCGTGATAGCCGCCATAACGCTGGCCCATTGTGAGGATAAAAATGGCTGGCATCTTCTTGCTCAGCCACCAGTGGTCGCTGTTGGGGCGATTTTCGCGACGCTTGATTTGAGGCGTAAGAGCAAGCACAGTATTCAGATTTTCAAGACGCTGCACAAATTGAGTCGTATTGTCGGCATTGGCGTTGAAGACCATCAGACCCTCGTCGCCGCCACAAAACATGTCGATATTGATAAGTAGTTTTACCTTGTCGAAATCGAAGACAGGGTGTTCGCTGGCATATCGCGAGCCTTTGAGTCCAGCCTCCTCGCCACTGAAGAAACAGAAAACATGCGTGTAATGAGGTTTTTCGGCGACGGTCATGCGCGCGATGTCGAGTAGTGTGGCGACACCACTGGCGTTGTCGTGAGCACCATAATAGATTACCGAGTCGCCCATAGTGCCAAGATGGTCGTAATGAGCTGAATAGACTATCATCGTGTCGGTTTCGCCATGTACGCAACCATATATGTTCTGGGTGCGGTATGCGGGATGGAATTGACTGAAAATACTACAATTGAAGTCTTTTATCTTGCCTTTCACCGCCGATTTAAGCACCTCGACGTATGCATAGTCGTGCTTGAAATCTGTATTGGCTGGGGAATAGGTGTTGAGATTTTCGAGAGCGAGGATGATACCACGGGAGTTGAACGGATTGCGCCGCTGCAAGTTACGAATCTGAGAATCTATACGTTTCCGTTCTGATTCGTTAAAGCCTTTTTGCTCTGTAGCGTCGATGTATACGAACAAGTCGGCCAAAGCCTTGCTGTGCTTCTTCAGGAACTTCTTCATGGCATCGGCATCCGTCAATGTCGTCAACGGCACATTGACGACATCATATTTTCCCCACGAGGAGAGCGACCAAGCCGGAACGCGGTACTCGTCATAGGGCTTAAGCCGCTGACCGTTGATTTCTACCTGTAAGGGGCCTTCCATCGAAGAGGTGCTGAAGGTGTAGTACTGCGAATAGAAATCAGCCATCGGAGTGACTTTCAGACGAATCAATTCATCCTTGATGAACGACGCAGCTATGCTGTCGCCCCTGAAAGAGTAGCCACGCCCGTACATCTTCTCCGATGTGAGCTTACGAATAAGACTGCGTACATAGGCGGTATCTTGAGATGCCACGAAATGAACGCCCAGAAGCATCAAAACCAATAAGAAAAGAAACGATTTATTTTTCATGACAACATATCTTAAAAACCTGGCAACTGAACAAACAATGTGGGAAGGATTAGCAAAAAGCCTATAACAATCATAAGGACAATAAATTTCCATACCCATTTGAGCCAAACGCCATAGGGTATTTTGGCAACGCCAAGACAGCCGATAAGGACGCCCGATGTGGGAGTGAGCATATTGGTGAAGCCGTCGCCGAACTGGAATGCCAGAACAACCGTCTGGCGCGAGATATTCGTCAGGTCGGCGAACTGGGTCATTATCGGCATCGTCAACGCCGCTTTGGCAGAGCCTGACGGCATGATTACATTAAGCAGTGTCTGGAAGAGGTACATCACGGCTGTAGAGGTCACCTCCCCTACCCTTGCCAACGAGGTGGTCAGGCCATAAAGGATTGTATCAATCACATGCCCATCTCTGAGTATGAAGATGATACCGCTTGCCAACCCCACGACAAGAGCAGCCGAGAGGATGTCCTTGCATCCGTCAAGGAAGAGCTTGGCCAACGAGTCGGCACCTTGTCCGTCGGCTATACCGGACAGCAGACCCATTGCCAGAAAAAGTGCCGAAATTTCCATCACATACCATTCGTAGCCCAAAACGCCAACAACTAAGTATAATATGGTAAAAATCAATATATCAAGTATGAAGAAATGCACCGACTTGCGCAATGCGAAGAAACCTGTGAGAACGAAAAGGGCCGCGAATATGGGCATCAGCACCATATCGACGGAACCACTGCCAACGGCTATCGTCGTGACTGGGAAGGCTATAGCTATCCATATCAATGCAATACAGACAAGGGCATATACCACCCACGCAGAACGTGGTGTACGGTAAGTGACGGCCGCCGATTGCTGTTGTTCGACACGATTGCGCCAGTAGCTATCAATCTTGTAGACAGGCGATTTCTCAGGATTACGTTTGACCCGCTTGGCATAAAGGAGCACAAAAACGATACCTATAGTTGTCAGGACAAGCCAGCAAACAAAGCGGTATTCGATGCCTGAGAAAAGAGGCAAGCCGGCAATGCCCTGAGCGATACCGATAGTAAACGGATTAAGCATGGCGCCCGCAAAACCCACATGGGCAGCGACATAGCACATGCACAAGCCGACGATAGAATCGTAACCCATAGATATTGCCAACGGCACAAAGACAACGACAAAAGCAATGGTCTCCTCGCTCATGCCGAAGACGGCCCCGAAGAGACTGAAAAGAAACATCACCAACGAGATGATGATGTTGTCCACATTCAGCTTGCGGAACAACGCGAAGCGGTTGAGCCGCTGAACAAGGCGCAGGAAGGCGAGAACCCCTATCTCAATGGCATGACTGTTGTTGAGAATCCAAAAGGCACCACCGACCATGAGGATAAAAATGATGATATCAGCCTTGTCGCAGAAACCAGAGAACAAAGCAGAGAAGACCTGCCATGTCTGTGGGGCGCTGTCGACACGATGATACGAGTCGCCACGCACGACCTCGCGTTGCGACAACGTGCCGTCAGCATTAGTCACGCTGATGGTTTCCCTAACAAATTCGCCACCCGGCACTATCCATGTCATCAGGGCGGCGAATAATATTAGAAAGAATACTATTGTGAATGTGTGCGGTATTCTTTTCATGCGATAAACGCGTGATATTATTTCTCAATCAGAGAGTTGAGACAGTTCGTCACGTTTTGCTCTATACGTGCCTGCACATCGGTACAGTCTTCGGCTTTGACAAACTTCTCGCCTATAATATGCTCATACAGTTCAATGTAACGGTCGGTGATTGAATTGACGATTTCGTCGGTCATTTCGGGCACCTGCTGGCCCTCTTTGCCCTGAAAACCATTTTCCATCAGCCACTCACGGACAAACTCCTTGCTAAGCTGGCGTTGACGTTCGCCTTTGGCGAGACGCTCCTCGTAGCCGTCGGCATAGAAATAGCGGGACGAGTCGGGAGTATGAATTTCGTCGATGAGGTATATCTTGCCGTCACGTTTGCCAAACTCGTATTTCGTGTCGACCAAAATCAGCCCCTTCTGGGCGGCCATCTCCGTTCCGCGCTGGAACAGCAGGAGAGCGTATTTCTCGAGCTGCTCATAATCCTCGGCAGAGACAAGACCTGTGCGAATAATCTCTTCGCGCGAGATGTTCTCGTCATGCCCCTCGTCAGCCTTTGTCGTCGGAGTGACTATAGGTGTGGGGAACTTCTGATTTTCAACCATTCCCTCCGGTAGAGTGATACCACAAAGCACACGGTTGCCTGCCTTGTATTCTCTCCAAGCCGAGCCGGCAAGGTAGCCACGAACAATCATCTCGACACGGAAACCTTCGCATTTGAGGCCTACCGTGACCATCGGGTCGGGTGTGGCCAACTTCCAGTTGGGAACTATGTCGGCGGTAGCGTCGAGAAATTTAGCAGCTATCTGATTGAGGACCTGTCCTTTGTAAGGAATACCTTTAGGCAGTACTACATCGAAGGCCGAGATGCGGTCGCTGACAACCATTGCCATATATTTGTCGTCGATATTGTATACGTCACGTACTTTGCCCACATACAGACTCTTCTGTTTGGGGAATTTGAAATTTGTTTTTACTATAGCTTGCATGAAGCGGAAGAAATTAAAAGTTGTTAATATTATAATGTACAGAGTTTTTACTGCGTGAGGTTCAGTCAAACCAGAGAGCAGATCTTATTGTTCTATATTTTTTGCGAAAAAAGTGAAATTGACTTTTCCATAAGCGCGGTGTTGCCAAAAATACTGGTGTTGCTCGAACTGATATTCTTTAGGGTGTTCGATGATGAAAATGCCGTCATCACCGACCAGACCGCTTTGGAAAACCAAATCAGGCAGTTGCGGCAAATCCTGCAATGCGTAAGGTGGGTCGGCAAAAACAATGTCAAAACTGCTGTTTGCCCTTTTCAACAAGTCGAAGACATCAGCCCTGACGACATGAATGTTGTTAACCGAGAACTGACGGGCAGTATTCTTAATGAATTCAGTACATGCATTGTTGATGTCGACGGACGTGACGCTACGGGCGCCACGCGATACAAATTCAAGGCTGACGGCTCCCGTGCCGGCAAAAAGGTCGAGCACCGAACACTCCTCATAGTCGACATAGTTGTTCAAAATATTGAACAAACTCTCGCGCGCCATATCGGTTGTAGGCCTGACAGGCAGGTTGTTCGGCGGATTCAAACGACGGCCTCTTAAATTTCCGGCTATTATTCGCATTCTCGACTGTTCTATAGGTTTTTGCAAAGGTCAATCACGAGAGCACTACAGCGTATTTGTACAGAGGAGCCTTCTGTATCTCGCCAGCGTCGACAGTAAGGTTGCGTCCGAGATAGAGAGCCACGTTCGGGAACAGTTTCTGCATACGGGCAAAATGCTCGCGGTCGACAGCTCCGCATACAGCAGTAGTCATCATGGCATCCTCCAGATGCAACTGCTTAGTGATGTTCAGCGCATGATAAACGACTTCGTCGGTGGACTCGCAGGCATAAGTATTGCTCAACTGTAACTTCTTGTTGCAGAACACCACATAATCTGCTTCTTTATCTCGTATGTTGACAATCAATACCGACTTGAGGTCACTGTTTTCGGCCACAGCAGCATTAGCCAGTTTGGAATGCTGGCAACGGACTGCCAACCCTGGAATGGCGACTCTGAAAGCCGACACAACACTATTCTCGGCCGTGAAGACAATATCAGCGCCTACCGTTTCGTTGTGGTCAGCAAAAACCGCCATGCCAGCGTCTACCTTTGTCAGACTCTCAATGTAAGAATTCTTGCGGTCCTCTTCATAAAGGTGCTGCGGAATCCATACGAACTGACGGCTATTGACGACCAGCTCAGAAACTTTAAGTCCATACGGCTGAATGCCGACCTCGGCGAAAGCTTTCTTGACATCAGCCATAAGAGCGGCCATGCTCACACGGAGGTCGCAATCCACATCGCCCAGAGCCAACAATTCGTCGCGAACAGACGTCATTGAAAAAGAAAATCCATTTGACGTGAGGCAAATGGACAATTTCTTTTCATACGCTGCAACATCTTTACCTGATGTGATATAAGAGTTGATTTTGTATGACATACTAACGTGTATCTACAAGGAAAGGGTGCCATGTGCCAAAGCGACATGGCACCCTTTTGTGTAAAAAAGATTATTCAAAGTTGCCTTCGGTAACAGGAGCGGTGATGTCACCGACTTTCCATCCAAGGAAGCGACCCATATCCTTAAGCTCGGCCTTCTTGTTGGTAAGCCACTGAGCGTCACTGCCAGTGAAAATCTCCAGGAACTTCTTTATGCCCTTACCATTCTCAGCATTGGTATAGTCGGCAAAAAGCTCATCGAGAGTGACATAAGCCTCAAAAGTGGGGAGCTTGTCGCCAGCGCCTGAAAGCGAAGCGGCTACGGAGTCAGCTTTGAGGGTGAATTTGGTCTGCTTGTGTGTATAAGGCACATAGATGACATCCTCCAACTGTGCGTCGGTAAGAGTAATCTTGCCGTCCTCACGCAACTTGTCGAGAGGAACAACATAAGCCTCTTTCTGAACGATCCAACCCTTGCTGATGGCCACAGACTCAGGCATATCATACACAGAGTCGGGAGCGTTTTCAGCTTTTTCCTTCTTCATGACGCGCAACTCTGGACGGTGCATGCGGGCAAGCAGAGTGTCGAAGTCGCCACAGTAGGTGCCGTAGGCAACCTTATGAGTCTCTTCAAGAGTTCTTATCACCTTGAGTTTCTCGCCGCAAGCATCACGACGAACAAAATACTCAGCGTCACGCTGTTGAGGACGGTTGATACTGAGGAAAATCATGATAATCAGGAATACAATTAAAATTCCCAGTACAATTTTTAGGATTAACGATCCGGTTTTGCTCATTTTATTGATTATTTTATTGTTTTATTCGCTATAAACACATTTTTGAATTTGCAAATATACAAAGAAATATTTGATTACAAAAAAAACTCTTTAACGAAAAAAAAAAGGACACAGCAATATAATAATTGACAAAACATTACACATTTATGTCACACATCATAAAATGGCCTATGGCTGTCAGTAGCGACGAACTTTGTTAACATCAATTTGTTATTTTAGCCCTGCAATTTCCCTTGTTCGAGGTGATAGAGATTGACAGTACAGTCGAAATTGTCGCCTAAATATTTAGCCACCTGCTCGGCACAGTATACTGAGCGGTGACGGCCGCCGGTGCATCCGAAATTGACCATCAGACGGGTATAGCCTTTCTCGATGTAGCTCGTCACAACCTCCTCCAACAGACCCTTGACGTATGACAAATATTTCTCCGTCTCAGGATGGCTCAAGAAGAAGTCTATCACCGGTTTGTCCTTGCCATTGAGGTTTTTGTATTCGTCATAGAGTCCGGGGTTGGGCAAGGAGCGACAATCGAAAACAAAACCGCCTCCGTTGCCGTATTTGTCGAACGGTATGCCTTTTCTGTACGAGAAGCTGAACACGCTGACTATCAGTTTGTCATCACGTTCCTTGTATTCCTCCATATCGGCTATCGCTTTCCAAACAGACTCAAGGTGCGGTATTTCTATCGGGAGCTTCACGTTGTCGATAATACTTCGCAAGTTCCTGACTGCGAACGGTATGCTTTTGATAAAATGCTCTTTTTTCTCTATAATTCCCCTATAGCCGTAAGCGCCCATAGCCTGCATCATGCGGGCAAGCACATAACCGTAGTATTTACACCTGAAGCGATTACGGCCTTCCTCGCTGCTCCATTTGTCACCGCCGTTCCGCTCAGCCCTTTTATTCATATAGTATTCAAGCAGTTGCTGGCGCATACTGTCTGGCACATCCGATTTTGAACTGAAAAGCAACGATGCCAGATCATACTCCGCCGCCCCTCTTCTGGCACCTTGGAAGTCGATGAAAAACAGCTTGTCGTCAACTATCATGATATTGCGCGACTGGAAATCACGGTACATGAAATAATTGCAGTCGTCATCCAAAAGATAGTTGATGAAAGTCGAGAAATCGTTCTCAAGAAGGTGTTCGTCAAACGGGACATGGAAAAGGCGGAGGAAATAATATTTGAAGTAGTTGAGATCCCATTGTATAGCCTGACGGTCGAAAGCCGGTGCGGGATAAGAGTGAGAGAAATCGACATCCTTACATTTGTCCTGTATTTCAATAAGATTATCTATTGCCGACTTGTACATATCTTGCATCGGCACAGTGATATCCACCCCATTGGTCTTTCGGGAAGTCAAGTAAGTGTATAGCGTCGTGTTTCCCAGATCCTCCTGCAAATAGAGTGTTCTATCGTCGTTGACAGCATAAACCTCAGGAACATTAATACCCCGCTTCTTCATCTCCGTGGCGAAATAGAAGAAGGCCTCATTCTCAGCCACATCATTGTTTCTAGCTGCAATACAATGCTTTGTCGCACCTTCCAGCCGGAAATACTGCCGGTTTGAGCCATTGGCCGAAATCTGAACAGAATTGACGCACGGCTCTCCAGCCCATCGTAAAAACAGTTCTTCCATATTGATTGACAAACTATTTTTTATCAACACCTCTGACAAGGCGGATTATCGCCACAACAAGTCCAAGTGCCGCCAGCAAGAGCGTGAAAAGAGGGAATTTGCCTCCTCTATTCCGGTCTATGGCAACGCCACCCCATACGGCAGCGCCAACGATGACGGCCATCTCTATCCCGATAGTGGAATAACGGACCCAGTCGTTCTCTTTCACCTATCAGTCAGTCAAATAGGACAACTAATTCTCGCCTTGCTCGGCGTTATACATCTCGTTCTCCTTGCGCAGCTCATCGAGCATACGGCAGGAGCCCGAGAAAGTGGCGCCAGGCTCGATGCTAAGACGGTTGATAATGATATCGCCCTTAACGTTAGCTGTACTATTGAGCGAAAGAAGCTCTTTTACAGAGATGTTGCCGTCCACGCGCCCTATGATATTGGCGTTTTGACAGACGATGTTTCCTCTGATGTAGCCAGATTCGCCTACTACGAGTTTGCCGTTGAGGGTGATGTCGCCTTCCAACGTGCCATCCAGACGGAAATCGCCTGTGGCGCTGATGCTACCTTTGATGACTGTACCTTTAGCAATTGTGTTGATAGAACTTTCCATTTCTGCAATTTTTGCCATTTTATTATTAGGTTTATTTAGTTCTTCCCGAAGTCAACCGAACAAGGCTATTTCTCCTTTTTATAGTATCGTTCGTAGAATTTCATATAAGCGTCTATATTCTTCTGGTTATAAAAGGTGTTGTAGTTCTGAGTGGAAATGCTGAAAACCATATAGTCAGCCTTGTTGTACTTTGACAGAGGGCCTCCGTCGAGCAGCAGGTGTGTCTTGTACAGCTCGGCTTCCTGTGCATTCATGAAACGATGAATGGTGAGCATCTGTATCGTATCGGTAAAAAGTAACGGGCTGGACCTGTATCCGCTATTGGAGTAATTCTGAAGATTAAAGTCAGCAATGGCATACTGAAGCTGTGTGGCGACAATCTTTTTATCATTAATTAGCACAGCGACATAGTGTTGCATATTCTCACGATACCTGTACATCTGGCTTTCTTTCGGCAGTTCTTCCTCTTCAGCCGTCTGCGTTACATTCTTTGAAGTGGCGGCGTCGCGCACATTCTCAGCATAGCGGCTCTGGCCTCTTGCCTCGTCGTCGGCAGATATTGCCTCGCCAGCCGACGAATAGTAACCTGTGCGTAGATACGCCAGTTGCTCTTTTGCCAACTCGACCAGACGAGTGGTGTCGTCATATTCGGCCACAATTGTCTCGAAAGCAAGCGTGGCGGCGATGGTGTCGCCCATTTGCGCCGATGCGAGACCTTTCCAATAGCGGAATTTGCCCATCAAGGGTTGCTCATTGTATTTCTGTAACGCCTCGTCGACATGGCTAACGACATCACGGTACTTCTTGCGTCGATATAGATTGTATACTGTAGCATACTCATTCTGAGCCACCTCACTTCTCTTAATAATCTCCAGATAGTATTCGTCATCCCTAATCATGTTGGCATAGTCGCAGTCGGGGAAACCCATCAGCACCATATCCTTATAATAGTTGGCGTTAGGGGTGTTGCCCTGCTTGGAATAGATACGCCACAACTGATAAAAGGCTTGCACAATCTCGTCGGCGTCAGGATAGTCCTTTGCCAAACGCAGGTAGCATTCCAGAGCCCTCTCGGTGTTCTCGATGCCGTCATAGTAGATATATCCGGCATTGAGCAAGCATTTCGCTATTTCGCTATGCATCGTATCTCTTTGTCCTTGAGTCTTAGGGAGATCCTTCAGATAATAAGCGACGTTGTGCGGGTCGTCGGGATTGTCTTTGGACGAGACGAACGCCGTGCTGTCGCTTGCCACCGAGTCGATTTCCGACTCGTCTTCTTCATCCTGCTCCATACCCGGCACAAGAGAGCTGATTGAGAAGTTGTTGCGTTGCGACAGAAACCAGTAGTCGTCCAAAACGCGCACTCCCCATCGCTGTCTGAAGGTCTGTTTGCCTTTGCTCACATTGTCGCGGTTATAGAAATACCAGTCGCCGTCGAGGGCGTTGGCCATGGCCTGCGACTCCGACTTCAGTTCCGCAAGCAGTTTCTTTTCCTCCTCTTCCCTCTCCTGCTGTTTCAGCTTCTCAATCTTCTTCTTTATCAGTTCCGAGCGTTCCGCGGGGTTCATATCAGCCAACATCAACAGGCTGTCGTTACGATAGATAGCACGCGTATTCTCAACCAATGCTGTAAGCGTGTTATAACGCGAACGTATCTCGTCAAAGTGCGGATAGCCAGCCTTAATGATGTGCATGGCCGTATCGTAGTACTTCTGCGCCTCATCGTAGTTCTCGTAAAGGTCATACAGCACATCGGCCATTCTCAGAGCCGACTTGGCCTTCTGCGACGGGTTGTTGGTGGCGGCGGCAACCGACATGCGGTAGTTGTCGCAGGCCTTCTGGGCATCCTTCACGCCGAGATACATCTCAGCCTTGGCATAGTAAATCTGATCCTTGAATTCCTCGTTCTTCTTGTCGCGCAGCATTTTATCCAAACTGCGCTCCACCACGGAGACATCGGTATGCTCAGCGTCAGCGCACGAGGCTATGTTTATTCTGGCATTGAATTCCATCACATAGTCGGGCCTGCATTTCAGCACTTTCTCGAAATATTTTGTCGCCGTCGGACGCTTCTCCAGCTTCTGGTAAATCTGCGCCATGATGAAGTACAGGCGCGCTTTCGTCCTCTTGTCCTTCGTTTCGTCGAGCGCAAGACGTATGTACTGTACCGATTTCTTATATTTCTCTTGTGGCAGAACGGCCTCTATCATAGCAAGATACAGCTTATCAGCCAACTTGGGTGAGAAATTGTTTTTCGACTGTTCCACCACAAGCTGATCCAGAGCTATTTCCGCATCGGCATACTGTTTCTCTTGCGTCATGCAACGGGCCAGCAGAATCTTCGCCTCGTCCGATTCCATGCTACCGGAATACTGCGTCATTATCAGACGACATGTGTTGGAGGTGGCAGCATAGTCCTGCTTTTGAAACGTGGCATAAGCCGTCAACAAGTAGCAGTTTTTTACGTACTTGACATATTCTTTGCCTTGGACATAGATGCTATGTTTCTTTATGCCTTTGATACCTTTCTCGATGCTCTTGTCCATCTGGGGATAGATAGCCATCGCCTGTTCTCTGGTACCAATCTGATATACAGGAAGGATATTGGTGTAGTCGTCGTTGAAGGTCTTCTCCAGCTTGCGGATGCCTTCCTTGTAGCTTTCGTTCCCGTTCCACCACACGTTGTAGTGGCATGTAGTGTTGTGGTATGTCACATTTGCCCACTTGGCCTTCTGAGTGGAACAGCCGGAGAAAGCAAGCATCGATGCAAGCCCTGCAACAGCCATTATATTTCTTCTGCCAATGAGCATCTTCTATACTATTAAAAATTGAGGTTCAAAAAAAGGAGACAAAAACCAAACACTTAAAACGGAAAAAATTCCATTATATTGTGTCGCCCGTAAATCAGACGTTGAAACGGAAATGCATGATGTCGCCATCCTGCACCACATAGTCCTTACCCTCGACAGAAATCTTGCCAGCTTCGCGGCATTTCGCCTCGCTTCCGAGGGCCACATAGTCTTCGTACTTTATGACCTCCGCGCGTATAAAGCCACGCTCGAAATCACTATGTATAATTCCAGCTGTCTGAGGGGCTTTCATCCCTTTCTTGAACGTCCATGCACGGCATTCCTTAGGGCCTGCCGTGAGGAACGTCTGAAGGTTGAGCAGACGATAAGCCGCTTTTATCAGACGGTTCACGCCAGACTCCTTCAAGCCCAAGTCCTCGAGGAACATCTGTTTCTCCTCGTATGTCTCCAATTCGGCGATATCGGCTTCTATTCCAGCACCTATTATAAGCACCTCAGCATTCTCGTCCTTCACAGCCTCACGTACCATATCGACATATTTGTTGCCATTGACAACCGAGGCCTCGTCGACATTGCAGACATATAGTATCGGCTTGGCCGTGAGGAGCATAAGTTCTTTCGCCGCCTCCTGCTGCGAGTCGTCAAGTTCGACTGTTCTCGCGCTACGTCCGGCCAGAAGGGCCTCCCTGTAGAGCGTCATGACTTCGACCAACTTCTTAGCCTTGGCATCGCCGCCGGTCTTGGCTTTCTTCTCCTCCTTCTGGAAACGGTTCTCTATGGTTTCCAGATCTTTGAACTGGAGTTCAAGGTCGATGGTTAGCTTGTCGCGCACCGGATCCACCGAACCGTCGACATGCGTGACGTTGTCGTCGTCAAAGCATCGCAAGACGTGAATGATGGCGTCGGTGGTGCGTATGTCGCCCAGAAACTTGTTACCAAGTCCCTCACCTTTCGATGCACCCTTCACCAATCCGGCGATGTCGACAATCTCGACTGTGGCAGGCACCACACTGGCGGGATGCTCTATCTCCACCAGCTTGTTCAAACGTTCGTCGGGAACAGTTATGACGCCCACGTTGGGTTCTATCGTACAGAAAGGGAAATTGGCGGCCTGCGCCTTTGCATTGCTCAAACAGTTGAAAAGAGTGGACTTACCGACATTTGGCAATCCTACAATACCACATTGTAATGACATATCTTTATTCTATTTTTTGTTCAATTATATGATAATCTAAAAGATACCGTAATACTGTCAGTATCTACGTTCGAATTGTTCTAATGACAGACGTTCTCTTTCCGAAAGAACGTTGTTGTTGTCCCGTTTGTTGTTCTCCGCTTTGTTTTTTTGTTCCACGTTGCTACGTACTTTATTCTTTTTCAGTGCTTTCCTATTTTCAGTTTTACTACTGTTTATTGTATTCTTCTCATTGCGTTTCGAATGCCTGCGATTCAGCGGTGTCGTCGGGCGCGACTTCATGTATACCGGCGAGCCCGGATTGACATACACGCGCGTTTCAGATTTCTCATCTCCCTCATACTGAGTGGTTCGCAGAGTGATATGGAAGCATGAGCCCCGCTCGTATTTCACGTAGCACAATCCCTCGTACCGCATCTCGTAGAGCGCCACAGCCAGCATACGCTTGCAGGCGTCAACGACGGTGTCGTGTCCACTGTCAACATGCAGATAGCGCTGTGCCGAGATATCGAAAGTGGTTCCGTAGACATGACACGAAGTGTCGGTGGCATTACGGTTGACCCTCCGCAGACGGCGTTCACTCTGTTCGGTGCGCAAAGCGCTGGTTACTATAATCTTATGCTCGCCTATCGAAGGATAGTATTCCTGCATCAACTGGTTGAAACGGTGCGATATATAGTCGATTAGCAGCACCGCCTCGGGCAGCAGGTAGGGTTCAGAATGATACATGGTGTCCACCTGATACAGCCTGTTGCTGAAGATAGGCACCAACAGCGGATTTTCTGATGGCGTGCCGACCGTTGCGGGGTCTATGCCGTTGGCGCGCGCCGCCGCCAGTTGTACGTAGTTTGAGTCGTTGAAGAGAATGCGGTAGTTCAGCTGATAATGATTTATTGGCGGTATAGCCTCTTTCGCCAGCCGACGCCTGTACACGCGGTTGTCGTCTGGCCGTCCGGAGACGTCCGCCACCAGATTTCCATCCTCCATGAGAGCCTTTTCCACCTCGTCCCTTCTGTCAGAACGAAGAATGACAAAGGCATAGAGCAAAAAAGCCATTCCAGCGACAGCAATCACAGCCACCCCCTTCGACAGGCGCTTGCCACTTCTGGAGGATGATGTTCTGCGGCGACGTGTTGTCTTCTTTGCGCCACTTCCATTGCTGTCGTGTCGATACATCATAGGCTATTCATCTACAGCGTCTTGGCATACGCCAGCAAATCCGGATAATACAAATCGACAAGATGGTGGTCGCTTCTGGCCACATCCTTCTCGTCGCCTACCAGCACAGTACGCATGCCGGCGCGGCGTCCGAAAAGCATGTCGCTGCGCATGTCGCCCACCATAACCGAATCCTTGAGCCTCACCTCAGGAAAATCGCGTCGCGCCTGAATGGCCATGCCTATCGAAGGCTTACGCAAGAACGAATGCTTTTCCTTCAGTTCAGGGCAGAAGTAGATGCGGTCGATGCGTCCGCCGACGGATTTCACCTTGTCCAGCAGGAAGTTGTGTATTGCCTCAAGGTCGGCGGCACTCATCAACCCCTTGCCTATCCCCTGCTGGTTGGTGACCATGAAGATACGGTCAAACTTGCCGGCGAAGATGGCAAAGGCCTCAAGCACACCGTCGAGGATGACAAAATCCTCAACACGAGTCACATAGTTGTCCACAATACGCTGGTTGATGACGCCATCCCTATCAAGAAAAAGGCTGCTCATAATCAGTCAACAAGTTCTTTTTCGATGAGATAGTTGTTGCGTGTCGTCGAGTTGCGGCATATAAGTTCGCCCAGGAAACCGGCCAGAAACAGCATAGCACCCAGCACAAGGAAGAGCATCGAGAGATAGAACCACACGCTTGTAGTGAGGTGTATGCTACCACATAGGCGCATGATTATCACCGCTATGAGGGCCACAAAACCGAACAGGAACGAGAATGAGCCCACCAAGCCGAAGAAATGCATCGGCTGCTTGCCGAATTTGGACATGAACATGATTGACATCAGGTCGAGGTAACCGTTCACAAACCTGTTGAGGCCGAACTTAGTGACGCCGAACTCGCGCTTGCGGTGTTGCACCACCTTCTCGCCTATATTGCTGAAACCGGCCCACTTGGCTATGACGGGAATATAGCGGTGCATCTCGCCATAGACCTCTATCGACTTCACCACATCACGGCGGTAGGCCTTCAGCCCACAGTTGAAGTCGTGCAACTTGATGCCCGACATCTTGCGTGTAGTCCAGTTGAAGAACTTCGACGGGATATTCTTCGCCAGCTTGGAGTCGTAGCGTTTCTTCTTCCATCCCGACACCAGGTCATAGCCCTCCTCCTTTATCATGCGGTAGAGTTCCGGCACCTCGTCGGGGCTGTCCTGCAGGTCGGCATCCATGGTTATCACCACATCGCCTTGCGCATGGCCAAAGCCCACGTTCAGAGCCGCCGACTTGCCGTAGTTGCGACGGAATTTCACACCCTTGTAGCAAGGGTTCTTGGCTCTGAGCGACTCAATGACCGCCCACGAGCTGTCCTTGCTGCCGTCGTCAACCATGATGACCTCATACGAGAAGCCATGCTCATTCATCACGCGGTCAATCCATTCTGCCAGATGCGGCAACGACTCGTCTTCATTGTACAGGGGAACTACTATGCTAATATCCATTTCATTATAAAGGTTTAAATATTAAAAATCAATACAGTATTTACTTCTTTTTCACCACATTCTTCTCGGTGCGGAACACCAGCGCCGCTATGAATGCCGACATGATGGACATGACCGCCGTGCGGAAAAAGCCTATGAACGCCCACGTCCTCAGCTTGTAAGCCTTCATCACCTCGATGGTGGCCATTTTCTGCTCCTCGGGGGCAGAGCCGTTCATCTCGCCGTTGATGAAATGCTGCAGGCATCGCGTCGGGAACTCCTTGTCGACCACGCCGCCATAGAACAGCAGGAAAAGGCCGTAGACAGCGGCAGCCACCACGCCAAGCCCGAGGCCATAGAGCATCAACTCCTTGAAAAAAACCTTCTTCTCGGGCAGACGTTCGCGATAGCGGTAGGCAAAGAACAGCGTAGCGACAAGCAAGACAGCCTCCGTCACATAATTCTCCGGCGAATGGATCGGGTAATATATCAGCTTGCAGAACAAAACAGCAACCGCTATGACGACGCCTGTCAAAGCGCCGTCACGCAGATAAGCGATCCGATAATTGCCATAGATATCTGACTGATACTGTCTTATGAACTTCACTCTATATTTTTTGGTTTTGCAAATTTACGAAATATTTTATTATGAAAAAAAAGAAACATCCAGTAGTTTCTGCCCACAGCGCCAGAGTGGCTTTCCGGCAACATTGCCACCAAATCACCAACAGAAAAAATGCCAAGTCTACCGACAGACTTTTTTTTAGTCTTTAGATAGATTAAACAACCTGAAAAAAAACTTTTTTGAGAGGAAAAATGCAATATCTGCAAGAGCCTGTCAGAGGCGACGGACAGGACAATCCAACGGGAAGAAATGACAAACAATTCAGAACTGTTGGAAAATCAAAAAAATATCGTATATTTGCATTTTATTAATTTAGGGACATTAATTCATAAAACACTGATAAACACTTAAAAAGATGAAAAAACCATTACTTCTGGCTCTGCTTGCAGGCGCGTTGTTCACATCTTGCCTCAAAGATGGATTCAACGACTTTGATGCCCTGAAGCATCCTATGACATTTCAGGGCACCGTGAGCCCCACCCTCGGTGTCCCCATCGGAATGGGTTCAGCAACCCTTTACGACATGCTGCAAATGGTGCAACTCTCGGATGCCAAGATGGAGGTGGGTGCCAATGGCATCATCACCATACTTTACGACACCACGGCGTTCTGGAACATCCAGCTCGACAACAATAAGAAAACACCCAAATCCGGCGCCAAGGACGGCACCATCGTCCATGTGGCGCGCAACACCACGCAAGGCTCCATCGCCATCGACCTCTTCAACAACATCGGCGCCCTCAACGATGCCGAGCTCGAGGTCGACAGCCTCAAGGTCTACTTCAAGACCCACCTGCTTGCCCACGCCCGCGAAGGCGCCGTTGACTCCATGGCAAAATACCACGTGCACGTCTACTACGACCAGCTCACACTCTACGTGGTGGGCAAGGACAACACCGTGCAGCAAGTGCTGGCCATCAACGACTCCATCCCCATCGACAGCCTGCTGGCCGGTCAGGACGTAATCCTCTTCAACGACGAAGACATCAGTGGCGCCGTCAACATGCGTCCTAAGGAACTGCGCTACTCCGCACGGATGAACATCGCCTTCGAGGCCGCCTTCTTCGCCAGCGCCGGCATCAGCGAGAACCAGTTCGTCGCCGACTCCATCGGCATCACCTCCGTCGACGTCACAGGCGACATCAAGGTGCGTTTTCCAATCTCCGCTTATATCAACGACCTCAACTACGAC
>Ga0310694_10000703_pt1 | contig 42388 bp, 35 predicted proteins | sample 174DNAGHGhighgp2_FD_203884 | JGI IMG/M metagenome (GOLD analysis project Ga0310694, IMG submission 203884) | Sheep rumen microbial communities from Palmerston North, Manawatu-Wanganui, New Zealand - 1742 DNA GHGhigh gp2 (v2) (version 2) | ecosystem: Host-associated > Mammals > Digestive system... | reverse complement strand
TCCTTGAGACCGTCAACCACTTTCGTTGCATTGACTTCATCATCGACCACGCAGAAGAAAGGCTGACAGAAGGGCTCATAAAACAACTACATCTGCTTTTGAAGTCGGGCACTTCAGATAGCCTCAAGGATTGGTTTGCTGTGGGTGACTACAAGAAACTGCCAAACGAGGTTGCCGGAGAGAAGACAAGTCTGCCCCAGGAAGTGTCCTCACACATGAAAACCTTGTTGAGTGGCTATAACAATAGCCGTCGACATACCTTAGAGGACATCCTTGATTTTCATGTTCGCTTCGAAAAGATTCATCCTTTCCAAGATGGAAACGGCAGAGTTGGGCGTCTGTTGATGTTCAAGGAATGCCTGGCAAATGGCGTTGTGCCGTTCATTATCACAGACGAACTCAAGATGTTCTACTATCGTGGACTGCGAGAATGGGGACACATAAATGGTTATCTGATGGATACTTGCTTGACAGCTCAAGACGCTTACAAGGAGCTGCCTGACTATTTCAAGGTTTCACTATAAAAAGAAGTCAGGCTTCTATCTCTTTTCCCTGAAGAAGCGTTGCATGAGTTCGGTGCATTCGTCGGCCATCACGCCAGCGGTGACTTGGGTGCGGGGGTGCAGAGCCTGTGGCGCAAAGCGGGCGTAGCCACGCTTCTCGTCGGGCGCTCCATAGACGATGCGGCTGATCTGCGACCAGCCGAGGGCGCCGGCACACATCACGCAAGGCTCCACCGTGACGTAGAGCGTGCAGTCGCTGAGGTACTTGCCGCCAAGATGCTCTGCCGCCGACGTGATGGCCTGCATCTCGGCATGCGCGGTGACGTCGTGCAGAAGCTCCGTCAGGTTGTGGCTCTTGGCGATGATTCTGTCCCTGCACACCACGACGGCGCCAATGGGAACCTCGCCCTGCCGATAGGCTTCGTTTGCCTCCGCCAGAGCCTGTTTCATGTAGAAAGTGTCAAGATCATTTACCATTTAGCCATTTACCATTTACTATTTAATCATTTACCATTTACCATTTACCATTTAGCCATTTACCATTTACCATTTAATACTTTGCCGCGTCTTTTTTCTGCTTTTCCGATGCAAAGTTAAGGAAATTTTGTAACTTTGCGAAGGAAAACGCAATAAATGTCTTTAGTCCATAAATAGTAAATGGTAAATGATTAAATGGTAAATGGTAAATGATTAAATAGTAAATGGTAAATGATTAAATAGTAAATGGTAAATGATTAAATAGTAAATGGTAAATGATAAAATAGTAAATGTCAAGATGAACAACACAGAATACCTCGTCATCAGCCGCAGCAACGGCACGACGAAGACCGGGTCGCCTTATGCTTCGCTGAAAGTGGCAAACCTCCTCGAGACCATCAATGTGGCTGTCTGGGACATGCCGCCGACGGCAGAGCCGCAGGTCGGCAGCCTCGTCGTCTTCTACAACATGAAGGACAACGACGGCAAGAAGTCGTGCGACATGCGCGACCTCAAGGCCATGGGAGAGCCGCTGCTCGACCATCCGCTCTACAACTTGTTGCCCCGGCCGATACGTCGCGATGTATGGGACGACACGATAAAGAAGCTCCTCAGCTATTGTTCGGACAAGGCCTTGATGGACATCATCGAGGAATTCGCAGGCCGTTTCTACGAGCCGTTCAGCAAGTATCCTGCTGCCACATCGATGCATCATGCCTATCCTGGCGGCCTCTTGAACCACACGCACCAGATGCTGCGGATGCTCGAAGGACTCTATCCCTGCCTGCCTTACGAGGTGAAGGTGGAGCATTGCATCATTGCGATACTCTTCCACGACTGCGGCAAGATTTATGAGTACAATAAGCAAGGCGAGTCGTTGCCCGACAGGTATCTGCTCGGACACATCTACATCGGGGCGCACTGGCTACACAACATCCTCAAGGTCAATGGAATAGAGGAAGAGGAGACGAAGCGACTCGTGCATTGCGTGCTGGCCCATCATGGCGAGAAGGACTTCGGCAGTCCCGTCGTGCCGTGCACCCAGGAGGCCATCGTCGTGAACCACATCGACAACCTCAGCGCCAAGACCGACATGTGGGAAGGCGCAGGCGACATGGAATACATGAATGCCTTGGGAACGAAGAAGGTGGCACCTATCAATTCATAATTCATAATTCATAATTAGGCTACGCCCTAAATCTTCACAGATGAAATAACTGTGAATTATGAATTATGAATTGAAATGAAGTAGTGCGGATGGCTGATGCGCTTCTCTTCGGGAGGCACCTGCATGTAGTCGCCGTAGAGCGTCCGAAGGTAGGCATCGTAGTCGCGGGGAATGACGACTGTGGTGTCTTCGAACGGCACTTCTATGACATCCCTGAACCATTCTGACCGGAAGATGCGGCCTTCCCACTGCGTCACGCAAACGCATTTCGGGCCCTCGCCATTGTGCTTGTACTCCTCCTCAAAGCTTCGGAATGCCTGCAGGTATTTCTCGGGATTGCGGCTGCGCCACTTGCTCAATATCTGCACCCCGAGCCGATGCACATCGCCCTTGAAGAGGGAGTGCATCATGTCGGCAAAAGTGTAGTGGCTCACGGCGTTCAGGTACTTGTCGAAGAAGTAATGACTGCGGTGCTGACGTGCGGTTATCACCTCGTCCGGCTCGTCGAACTCATCGAGCGGGAAGATGTCGATGCTTATGCCAAAGCGGAAGGGCAGGTGCTTGAACTCCCAAACCGTGCTCCTCTTGTCGGCAATCTTGGCAAACGGCATGTAGTAGCTGGGCGTTGTCCAATTGAGGAGTTCGTAGCCGCTGTCCTGAAACTCATCCTTCAAGGTCAGCAGGAGCTCGTAATCCTTGCGAGGCATATAGATGTCGATGTCGTCGTCCCAGGGGATAAAGCCCTTGTGGCGAATGGCACCGAGAACGGTTCCGCCGCAGCCGATGTAGCGAAGCCCATGCCGCCGGAAGAGCTCCTTTGCAAAGAGGAACACTTCGAGCAGGCGAGCCTTGATCGAAGAGTCGGTTGTCATTGCTTATCGTAGAGGTTAAGGAAGCGCTCGAGGCACCACAGCAGCCACTTCTGGTTGCCGCTGTACCGGGCGATGTCTATGTCGCTGCGGAACTCTTTCCGCTTCGGCCCTCCCCATTCGGCAAAGTAGGCATCAACAGGTCTCGGCATAGGGAGCTTCTGGGGAACAGCCGTTCCGGGGTATCGCATCCTGAAGAGGTCGCGAATGAGATACTTGCTTTCCCCTTTCCTTATCCTACCCAAGTCCATGGGCTTTGCCATCTTCAGCAGTTCGTATGGGTCGATGAAGTCCATCCCGGCAGCCTCAAAGGCGTTTTCGTATGAGGCATAGCTCTCGTCGGTCACTGTCTCGTCGTAGAATCGGAGGTAGTCTATGCTGTTCTTTCCGATACGATAGCGTTGGAAGAGATAATCCATGTCGAAGGGTTCGCGCAGCACTTCTGCGGGGTCAACATATATGGTTCGCTTGACGTACTGGTCGTAACTCCAGTCCTGGGAGAGCAATCCGTCCATGCCTCCGAAGACGTAATCCGCGGCATCGCCAATAACAAGCATCGTCACGCCGTCGGCCTTTGCCTGCATGGCAGCCGCATAAAGCTGTGGCTCGATGGAATGTACGGGCGCTCCTTTGTGCCTCATCACCTTGTCCACGTTCTGCTCCACCGTGTTCCAATCGATGTCAACATAATGAAGGTTCAGGTGATAATAGCGGGCAAAGAATGCGGCACGTTCAAGCTCATCGGCCTGATACTTCCCTCCAAGGAAACGGAAGGTGTAGGCATCGGAGCCTTCGGGCATATAGGAGGCCAGCACGGAACTGTCCATGCCTCCCGACAAGAGCAGACCCAGCCTCTCGTGGACAATTCTGCGGAAGACGTTGCGAAGTGCTATGTCTATGTCGTCGGCATCGGCAACGGGGACTTTACGTTCTTGCGGCTGCTGCCTATAGACTTGATGACGGAGGCCTTCGAAGAACTGCCTGTCCTCATCCTCCACATATCTCAGGGCGAGATACGAACTCATGCAATAACTTTTGTCAACCATCTTATACGGAATTTATCGGTTTCACTCTTCTGCGCCCGTTGTCTCTTTGCCATCGACCCAGCCGCGTGCAGCCTTCAGAGCCTCGGTTATCTTGGTGGACGAAACGCCTCTCGTGTAGGGGAAGTAAACAATCTTTATTCCTTCCCTTGCAAACTCCTCCTCATACCTCTTCCACTTCTCTGTGCCGTACCAGTCGTCGCCGACGAACAAGACGCTCGCTCCGAGCTTCTTGCAAGCGGCAAGCTTGTCCATGTCGTACTGTGGGACGACAGCATCGACGTACTTTATGCTCCTTACTATCTCGGCGCGGTCGGAGTAGGGAATCATGGCGTGCTTGCCTTTGTAGAGCACCAATTCATCTACCGTAACGCCGACTATCAGCTTGTCGCACATTGCCTTGGCATTCTTCAGCAGCGTGAGATGCCCGATGTGGAACAGGTCGAAGACTCCTGCAGTATATCCAATTACCATAATAACTATTATTTATATTGTCTTTTTAAGTTTTCTATTTATCAACGTGAACCTTTCCGCTGAGCCAGGGAACGCGCTCGACGAGGGGAACCATCCATGTGCAGATGCAAAAGATGACAGGAATGAGGATAAGGACATCGTCGGTCTTGTTCCAAATGCTGCGCCCGAAGCTGAGGTGCATGAACTTATAGTAGTAGAGCATCGGGTAGTGCGAGATGAAATACACCATGCTGTGCTCTCCGATGTAGCAGACGACGGGCACTCGGGGCAGGCCGAGACAGGAAAGCACGCCAACCAGGCCGCAAATGGCCAGCATCATCTTAAGCATGGTTGCGGCGAAGCTGCCCTTGAACTCATTAACGGACATCGTGTATTCGCCGCACCAGAGGACATTCAGGACGACAAACGCCAGTATCATGCACACAGAAGCCCAAAGCATCGTCCGGCGCGAGAACCTCCTCATCACCTGCTTCCACAACATCCCGAGATAAAAGAAGAATATGCCCATGAACACGTTGTTGGCACTCATCCACAAAGGGTTGCCCTTGAGGAAAAGCACATATCCTATCAAAGGAAAGAGCACGACTGTCCAGTGCAGCCAGCGGACTTTCTCGATGAAGTACACGGTCAGATAGGTGACGAAGAAGGAGAAGAGAAACCATGTGGGAAGGTTCCCGTAGAAGCTGCTCGTTTGCCAGATGTGCTCCCAGGCCAGAGGCTCTATGGGTTTGTGATACCTTTCGAGCAAGAAAGGAAGGAAGGAAAAGTAGATGACCAGCCCTATCATGCCCGAAGATATATAAGGAATAAGGATTCGCCTCGTCCTGTCCACGATATAGTCCTTTGTTCCCCTGCTGCCCACGCCCTTGTTGAAGTAGCCGGCCTTAAAGAAGAAGAAGGACATGAAGTAGAAGCTCCACTCCATGACATGCGTCCACCACCCCACTTCCCTCATGCCGCAGAAGCTCATGATGTGCAGACATATCATTCGGATGATGCAGAGCCCGCACAGGAAGTCAAAGACATGGTTTCTCTCTTTCATGCTGCAAAGGTACGAAAAAAGATGAAAAGCGAAAAGTGAATGATAAAAAAGCTACCGTTGTTTGTATGGATTTGCCATCCGGCCCGAAGCGTGCAGCTCCAGCAGGCGGGCGACACCAAGGCTGATGGACTTCAACCCGAAGTCTTCCGCCCTGACTTCTTCCCACGGGAGCCATAGCACTTCGCCGGCGTCGTCCATGGCCGTGGCTCCTTTTGTATCGGCAACCCGGCAGAGAAAGAACAGGTCTGTCGTGTGGATATCCAAGCCGCCGAATGGATAGACATTGGGGATGGAGAAGAGATAGTCCGTGCTTTCGACAATAAGTCCCGTCTCCTCTTTCACTTCCCGCGCTACGCCTTCCTCTGCCGTCTCGTAGCAGTCGCTGAAGCCGCCGGGGAGGTCGAGCGTTCCCTTTGCCGGCTCCTTGGCTCTTCTCACTGCCAGCAGTTCGTTGTTTTCGTTCACAATCACAGCCACCGTCGAGGTGCTTGGGTTGAAATAATACACAAAGCCGCAAGTCTCGCAACGCTTGCTCTTGAAATTGTTCTCTACAAATCTGCCGGAGCCGCAAAGGGGGCAAAAGCGGAAACTTGCCAAAGGATGTTGTTTCATATAAGTCTTATTATTTGTAATTTTCATTTTGCAAACATACAAAAAAAACATAAAAACAAAGCATAAAAAGCGTTTTTTGTACTATTATAACACAAAAATGCGTATCTTTGTGGCAAGAATAATATGTCAAACAATAAAATTATTTGCTTATGAATGTTCTTACTGAGTGGTTCAACCAATTGGATCCCGTTCTAAAAATGTACTGGGGTATTGCTATCTTTGCATCCATTGTCGTACTCATACAGACAGTAATGTCCTTTGCCGGCACGGGTGATGTGGATACAGGCGATGCTGACGTTGACTTCGACGCCGATACGGATGCCAGTGCGGACAGCATGGATCATGCCGGAACCATGCACCTCCTCTCCATCCGCAACGTCTTCTATTTCCTGCTGGGCTTCGGCTGGGCAGGCATCAGCCTTTGGAACACCATTGCCGACCGTGTCGTTCTTGGCATAGTGGCTGCGCTGGTTGGCTGCCTCTTTGTGGCCATCTTCCTGTTCCTGTTCCGCCAGATGATGAAGTTGCAGAGCAACGGGGCGTTCAACATAGAGGACTCCGTGGGCAGGGTATGCGATGTGTATCTGCGCATTCCCGCAAACAACCAGGGTCTGGGAAAGGTTCAGATCAGCTTCAACGGCTCTGTGCAGGAGCTGGATGCCCGCACCGCAGGAGAGCAGATCACGTCGGGTTCCAAGGTTCGCGTGCTTCGGGTCATAGACAAGAAGGTGCTCGAGGTGGAGCCCGCATAAGTTAATTATTCAACTTTGGGAGTTATAAAATGAAGTTATATTGGAAGTTAAGCCAGCAGAGCTGGCTGGAAGTTAAGCACTTCGTGCAGGACGATAGCTTGGGATGCTGTCAGCGGCATTACTATCGTCCTTTTTAACTCCCACGAGCGAAGCGAGTTAACTTCCATTTTAACTTCCATTTTAACTTCCCACACATAAATTATCAACAACATTTGTTTAACATAAAAAAGAACGATTATGTTTGAAAATCCATTAACCTTAATTATTGTAGGCGCCGTTCTGTGTGTCGCAATTATTGCCTTTCTGGCAAATCGCTACAGGAAATGCCCGGCCGACAAGATTCTTGTCATCTACGGAAGTGGCAACGGAGCCAAGAAATCTGCCAATTGCGTGCATGGCGGCGGTGCCTTTGTGTGGCCTGTCATCCAGGACTATGCCTACATGAGCCTGACGCCCATCGGCATTGATGCCAACCTGACCAACGCCCTGTCGCGTCAGAACATTCGCGTCGATGTGCCTTGCCGCTTTACCGTAGGCATCAGCACCGACCCCGAATACATGAACGCCGCCGCCGAGCGTCTGCTTGGACAAAGTGCCAACCAGATTCAGGAGATGGCTCGGGACATCCTCTTCGGACAGCTTCGTCTGGTCATTGCCACGATGAGCATCGAGGAGCTGAACTCCGACCGCGACAAGTTCCTGGAGGCCATCACTGCCAATGTAGAGGTCGAACTGAAGAAGATCGGCTTGAAGCTCATCAACGTGAACGTGACCGACATCAAGGACGAAAGCGGCTACATCGAGGCTCTCGGTCAGGAGGCTGCCGCCAAGGCCATCAACGAGGCCAAGGTTCGCGTGGCCGAGCAGGAGAAGATGGGTGAGATAGGTAAGGCCGAGGCTGTCCGCGAGACCCGTGTCCGTACTGCTGCTGCCAATGCAGAGGCTGTGAAGGGTGAGAACGAAGCCAAGATTGAGATTGCCAATTCCGATGCTGTGCGCCGTGAGCGCGAGGCCGAGGCCCAACGCAAAGCAACCGCCGCAGAGAAGGTTGCCAATGCCCAGGCTCTGGAAGAGGCTTACGCAGCAGAGCAGAAGGCCGAGAATGCCCGTGCAGAGCGCGAGCGTGCAAGCCAGCAGGCCAACGTCATCGTGGCTCAGGAGATTGAGAAGAAGCGCATCGTCATCGAGGCTGAGGCAGAAGCCGAGCAGAAGCGCGTCAACGCCAAGGGTGAGGCTGATGCCATCTATGCCAAGATGGAGGCAGAGGCAAAGGGCTTGTACCAGATCCTCACCAAGCAGGCAGAGGGCTACGACAAGATGATACAGGCTGCCGGAGGCGATGCCACGAAGGCCTACACCCTGTTGCTCCTGGAAAAACTCCCCGAGCTTGTCAAGACACAGGTCGAGGCCATCAAGGGCATCAACATCGACAAGGTTACCGTTTGGGACAACGGCGGAGGAGGCGACAGCAAGACGAGCACGGCCAACTTCCTCGCTGGCTTGATGAAGAGTGTGCCGCCTCTGGCAGAACTCTTCGACCAGGCTGGCATGGCTCTCCCCGAATATCTTGCCAAGAAAAAGCAGGAAAATCCCGATGAAACGGACGAAAACGACGACAAAGAATAAGCGTCTCGCCGTCCTGTTCACAACTCCCTGATTTCCAGCAGGGCATTGGGGAATAAAAAACGCACCGTGCCGCGATGGTCAACGCAGCACGGTGCGTTTGCCATCGCGGCACGGTGTGTTTGCTATCGCAGCACGGTGTGTTGAAACGAACCCCATGCCGTTTCATCAATTTTAGGTATTTTTGTCAATAAGAGGTATGTGGCTGTTTGCTATATGCCTCTTTTTTTGTATCTTTGCAGAGCGAAAGGTCGTAAGTAAGGAACAATGACGCTAAAGGAACTCCATAAGGGACAGTCGGCCACCATCCTCAAGGTTGGCGGCGAAGGCGCACTGCGGCAGCACTTCCTGGACATGGGCATCATACCCGGCACACAGGTGACGCTGCAGAAGTACGCACCTCTTGGCGACCCGATGGAACTGCGCATTCACGGCTACGAACTGACCCTGAGGCTGGCGGATGCAGAGGAAATTGAAGTAAAAGCCTGCCCCCAGACCCCCTCTAACTCCCCCTCTAGGGGGAGAACCAAAGAAAGCCTCCCCATAGAGGGGGAGGTTTGGAGAGGGTCTGTGCTGCATCCCGGCTTCGGCGAGGAAGGCCGCTACCATGAAGAAGACGCATTTCATCCCATTTCATCGGCGAAAAAGGGGCCGCTCACCTTTGCCCTCGTCGGCAATCAGAACAGCGGAAAGACCACTCTCTTCAACCAGCTGACGGGCAGCAAACAGCACGTCGGCAACTTCCCGGGCGTGACCATCGACCGCAAGGACGGCATCATCAAAGACCATCCCGAAGCAACCGTCACCGACCTACCCGGCATCTACAGCCTCAGCCCATACACGAGCGAGGAGGTCATCAGCCGACGTTTCATCTTGGAAAGCAAGCCGAGCGGCATCATCAACATAGTGGATGCCACAAACATCGAGCGTAACCTCTACCTCACCATGCAGCTGATGGAACTTGGCAAACCGATGGTGTTGGCACTCAACATGATGGACGAGCTGAAGGGCAACGGCGGAACCATCCGCATCAACCGCATGGAGCGGATGCTCGGCATTCCCGTCATCCCCATCAGCGCCATGAAGAACGAGGGCGTGGATGAGGTCGTGAGCCATGCCATCCATGTGGCGCGATACAATGAAGGTCCGGCGCGGCAGGACTTCTGCAGCCCCACGGAGCACGGCGGCGCGGTGCATCGCTGCCTGCACGCCATCATGCACTTCATCGAAGACCACGCCCTGGCTGCCGACATTCCTGTCCGCTTCGCCGCAAGCAAGCTGATAGAAGGCGACTCCCTTGTGGCGGAAGCCCTCAACCTGACGCAAAACGAGCAGGAAACCGTTGAGCATATCATCTGTCAGATGGAGGAGGAACGAGGCCTCGACCGCAAGGCGGCACTTGCCGACATGCGCTTCCAGTTCATCCTGCAAGTGAGCAGACAGACCGTCGTGCGCCCTGAAGAAAGCCACGAACAACGCCGCAGCATCCGCATCGACAAGGTCCTGACCGGTCGCTACACAGCCATCCCGTCCTTCCTGCTCATCATGGCGGCCGTCTTCTTCCTCACCTTCAACACGATTGGCGCGTGGCTGCAAGACCTCTTCCAAGCAGGAATCGACCATTTCACCGAGTTTTCCGATGCTTTGCTGACGGAGTGGGACATCGCGCCGCCCGTACATTCGCTCATCATCGACGGCATCTGTTCCGGCGTAGGCACGGTGCTCGTGTTCCTGCCGCTCATCGTGTGCCTGTTCTTCTTCTTGAGTATGCTCGAAGACACAGGGTACATGGCACGCATTGCCTTCGTGATGGACAGGTTGCTGCGTGGCTTGGGACTATCCGGCCGCAGCATCGTGCCGCTGCTCATCGGGTTCGGATGCTCCGTGCCGAGCATCATGGCGAGCCGCACGCTGCCCAGCGAGCGCGACCGCAGGCTTACCATCCTGCTCACGCCCTTCATGTCGTGTACCGCCAAGATACCCATCTACGCCTTCTTCGCCGCAGCGTTCTTTCCGAGGAACGGGGCGTGGGTGATGATGTCGCTCTATGTGATTGGCATCCTGACGGGCATCGTCGTGGCACTCCTGCTGAAGCGGACGGTGTTCAGGGGCGAGGCGGTGCCTTTCGTCATGGAGTTGCCGAACTATCGTATGCCAGTAGCAATGAACGTCTGGCACTTGCTGTGGGACAAGGCGAAGGACTTCCTCTTCCGTGCCTTCACGGTCATCTTCCTCGCGAGCATCGTCATCTGGCTCTTGCAGACGTTTGACTTCCACCTGCAGATGGTGCCGGCAGAGGAGGCGTCGCGAAGCATGTTGGCACAGATATCGAGCCTCGTCGCCCCTGTCTTCGAGCCTCTCGGCTGCGGCGACTGGCGTGTGGTGACATCCCTGGTGAGCGGCTTGCTGGCAAAGGAAGTGGTCGTGAGCACGCTCAGCACGCTCTTCGCCGGCGTGGCCATTACCGAAGTCTTTACTCCAGGCGTGGCCTACACCCTTCTCGTCTTTTGTCTGCTATACACGCCCTGCATGGCAACGATGGCAACGGTGCGCCGCGAGCTCGGCACACGCTGGATGCTCTTCATCATGGTGGGGCAGTGCTGCATCGCCTGGCTTGTGGCTTTCATGGTACACCTTATAGTCAGTTAAAGATAATTCCGATTACTCAGATTACTCAGAACACTCAGAATACTCAGACAAATCAGAAAACAACTATTATGAACACACAAAGCATTTTCCTTTTAGGCGCAGTGATAGCCGTTGCAGGCTATGCGCTGTATCGTTATCTTCGCAACGACAATAAGTGCAGCTGCTGTGAGGGCTGCAAGAAAGACTGCTGTTCCATGCTGCTGCTGGTGCTCCTGCTCATCCCCTCCGGTGCGATGGCGCAGGACAAGCCGCTCGACGGCCTGCAAGTCCTGGCGAACAGCAACGACAGTACTCGCGATGTCTATCGCATCCCGGCCATCGCCAAGAACAAGAAAGGCGAGCTGGTGGCCATCTATGACTACCGCGTCTGCGGCACCGACATCGGCTTCGGAGAGGTCGATCAGGTGATGCGCATCTCGAAGAACAACGGCAAGACATGGTCGGAAGAGACCAAAATTGCCGATGGAATGGGTGGAAATGACAACGTCTTCGGCGTTGGCTTCGGCGACCCAGCCCTCTGTTTTGACCGTGAAAGCAAGCACGGCGTCCTCATCACCGTCAGCGGAAAGTGCATCTATGCCTACGGCACTGCCACACACCGACCGCTCATCGCCCGTCAGATTACCACAGATGGCGGCCACACATGGAGCGAGCCGGAGGACATCACCCTGCAGTTCTGGGGCAAGAAGGGCTCGCTCTTCCAGCAGAGCGACACCGACGACGGAACGGGTGTCTTTGCGTGGGCAGGCTTCTTCGGCAGCGGTAAGATATTGCAGAGCCGCACGATAAAGGTCGGAAAGTACTACCGCCTCTATGCGGCCTTGCTGGTGCGCGGCACAGGACTGAAGGGCGCGTACGTCGTCTATAGCGACGACATGGGCATGAACTGGCAGCTGCTCGGCGGTAATCCCGCTTTCCAGGCAGCACCCGACAGCGACGAACCGAAGGTAGAGGAACTGCCCGGCGGACAAATCGTCTTGAGCGGAAGGAAATGGTACGGCCGTACGTTCAACATCTGGACGTTTGCCGACGGCAGCACCACCGAAGGCTCCTGGGACACGCCCGTCAACTCTCACGACGTGCCGACGGGCATCAAGGTGGGAGCCAACAGCTGCAACGGCGAGATTCTCATCGTCCGTGGACGTCGCGTATCCGACGGCAAGCGCTGCTACGTCGCGTTGCAAAGCCTGCCGAAGGCCGACACACGAGCCGACGTGACCATATATTATAAGGTATTGGAAGAGGGGCGCTACACGACAGCCGCCTTTGCCAAGGGCTGGAAGGAAGGCCTGCAAGTCACTCGCAAACGCTCCGCCTACTCTACCATGTGCCTGCAGAAGGACGGCCGCATCGCCTTCTTCTACGAAGAGGAGCCTTATATATATAATATGGTTTATGTTCCCCTCACCCTCAGCCAAGCAACAAATGGCGAGGTGAAGTAGGTAAAGGTCAGAGCTGACCCGTTTCAACCTGGCGGACGACGCGCTCGATGAGCTTGTCCTCCTCTTCGGGATGGTACTCTTTCTTAAGGCTGGCCCTGAATGTCCAGGCAAAGACCTGGTAGAATGCCGCACGCGCCGGGCCGAAGAATGCCTGCACGATTTCGTAGGAAGACTGGTTGCACTCCCTATCTACAAGCTTGATGAGGAGCTTGCCCTGCGAATAGGTGAGCTTCTTCATCTGCGGCGTGTATGTCTCCTTGATGTCGCGCTCCACGGCACTTATATGTGCTTGCTTCTCCTTTGCGGTGGGTAGCATCTCCAGCGTCTCGCACGTCTCCCCGATGAGGGCATTGACCTGTTGGGCAATGGGCAACACCTTCTTCACATTATATACGAGGCGGTTGTAGGCGCGACGTTCTTTCTCGTTCTTGAACTTCAGAGGCGGATAGACCCACAGCTCGGGCAAGAGGTACGTCCATAGCGTGTCGCCGTTCTCTATCAAGGGCTTCACATAGCGGAACCGTTGCAGCTTGAGCTTGTAGTTGACCGGCTCCTGGGGCAGCAAGTCGTCGTCTTCCTCCTGGGCAAACACATAGGGACTCAAGAGCAAGGCAATGGTCATTATGAACGCCTTACGTATCATTTCCGCTGCAAAAGTACGACAAAAAGTGAAAAGTATAAAGTGAAAAATGAAAAATGACGGGTTGAGGAGTGAAGAATTATGTTTTTTTAATTCTTGCTCCTCGCATTATTTTTCACTTTTCACTTTTCACTTTTCACTTAAAATGTCGTATCTTTGCAGTCGCTATGAGTACCGTGATATATGATTCGCCTGTCTTTGGGCCGATACACAGCCGTCGGTTGGGTATTTCCCTGGGCATCAACCTACTGCCGAAGGGCGGGAAGGTGTGCAGCTTCGACTGCATCTATTGCGAGTGCGGCTTGAACAAGGAACGACGCACGAAGAACCCTCTGCCCACTGCCGACGAGGTGGTCGATGGCCTGAAGGAAAAGCTTCAGGCACTCAGGCAGGACGGCATTGTGCCTGATGTGCTGACCTTTGCCGGGAACGGTGAGCCAACCTTGCATCCGCAATTCCCCGAGATTGTCGATAGGGTGCGCGGGGTGAGAGACAAAGAATGCCCTTCTGCCAAGATGAGCATCCTCTCCAATGCCACACAGATACGTCGCCCCGAAATTCGCGAAGCGCTGCTCCACTTCGACAACAACATCCTGAAGCTCGACACCGTCAACCCTATATATATAAATAATGTGGACCGTCCGCAGGGGCATTACGATGTGGAGGAGCAAATCGCGTGCCTTGCGATGTTCCAAGGCAAGTGCATCATACAGACGATGCTCATGCGGGGCGAGTACGGAGGCTTCTCCCTCGACAACACGACCGAGGCGTATGTCGTCCCCTACCTCGAAGCCCTGCAGCGCATCAAGCCCCGTGCCGTCATGCTCTATACGCTCGACCGCGAGACGCCCGTCAAGGGCTTGGAGAAAGCAACGCCCGAAGCGATGGAAGCCATAGCAGAGCGCATCCGAGCACTCGGCATCGAAACAAGTGTCAGCTACTGAAGTTTGACGTGAAATGCGTTGTGAGAAATAGGGCTAATTGTGTCTCTGCCTATTTCCTGTCCTTCCAATAGCCGGGCATGAAAAGGAAGAGGACGGTGAATATCTCCAGACGTCCGATGAGCATATAGGCGCTCATGAGCCATTTGCCTGCGGCGGGGACGTTGGCGAAGGTGCTTGCGGGACCTGTTGCGCCGGTAGCCGGGCCTACGTTGCTCAGCATGCTTATGCTGCTGCCCAAGGCCGTATCGACATCTGCACCGAGCAAAGAATAGCAAGTCATCGCAATGACAACCAGCATGATATAGATGAAGATGAAGGCCAGTGCCTGCCGCACTTTCTGGTCAGGCACGATTTGTTTTCCGACGCGCACGCCCAGCACGGCGCGTGGATGCAGCATCTGAATGAGTTCGTTAAAGGCGCTCTTGACGCAGATGATGATGCGGATGACCTTGATGCCGCCTGCCGTGCTACCTGCACACGAGCCGATGGCCATAATGACGACGGTTGGCATCCAGAACGAGGCTCCCCAGGCCACATAGTCGAACTTTTGGGCAGAGAAGCCGGTGCTCGTCGCGACGCTGCTCACATGGAACAGTGCCGAGCGGAACGTCTCTTCAAAGCCCTCCGGAAGCGTGGCAAGAGCACTCTCCGGAACGGGGGCGAAGTTGAAGAGGAGGATGAAGCCCACGACGGCCACGGCCAGATAGCCGAGATAGACGCGCACCTCTTCGTTCTGGAAGAGCACGCGGCTACGGCGGATGCTCGCGTAGTAGTAGAGCGAGAAGTTGATGCTGCTGACTATCATAAACAGGCTCGCCACATACTCCAGATAGGCGCTGTGGTAGTAGGCGATGCTCTCCGAGTGCGTGCTGAATCCGCCGGTCGCTATGGTTGTAAACGAGTGGCAGACAGCATCGTAGAGGTTCATCGGGCCGAGCCAATAGAGGAGAGCGCAGGAACTGGTCAGCACGAGGTATATCAGGAGCACCCGTCTTGCCGTGGACCCTATTTTCGGCCGGAGCTTGTCGAGCCCCAGGCCTGTCACCTCGGCAGAATAGATGTTGCTGTTCTTCATTTCATAGACGGGTATGAGGGCGAAGGAGAAGACGACGATTCCGAGACCGCCTATCCATTGCGTTATGGCCCGCCAGAAGAGCAGGGACTTGGGCAGGACGTCTATCTTGTTGATGCAGGTCGCTCCCGTCGTGGTGTAGCCGCTCATGGTCTCGAAGAAGGCACTCGCCACGTCCATGTCCGTGAGGTACAGATACGGCACCATGCCGACGACGGAGAAGACAATCCACGAGAGGGCGACGACCAGGAAGTTGTCTGCCCGCCGCATCCGCCGGTGCTCGCCCCTGCGGCTCAGGAAGATGCAGAAGGAGCCGACGCCTATCGTACCCAGGGCCGTGAGCAGGAAGCACAGCCAGCAGCTTTCGTTATAGATGATAGCAATGACCATGGAGAGCAGCAGGAAGAAGCTCTCCATGATGATGAGCATGCCAAGTATTCCTTTCTTCATAACCTTTTGCTAACGCCTTGATATTCATTTCCGCGTGGGGCAGTGGAAAACGCACCGTGCCGCGATGGCAAACACACCGTGCTGCGAGGGGCAACACACCGTGCTGCGTTTGCCATCGCGGCACGGTGCGTTTTCGTTCCCCCTCAACGGACTTTGTCGAGGGCGTGCTTTTCGTAGTCGATTGTATAGTGCAGGCCCCGGCTTTCCTTGCGCTCGAGAGCCTGACGCGTGATGAGGTAGCCTACGTTTATCATGTTGCGGAGCTCGCAGATGTCCTTTGTCGGCTTCACGCGCTTGAAGAGGTGCTCGGTCTCTTCGTAGAGGAGGTCGAGACGCTCCCAAGCACGGTGCAGGCGGAGGTCGCTGCGGACGATGCCGACGTAGGTGCTCATAATCTGGTTGACCTCCTTGACGTCCTGTGCGATGAGCACTTTCTCCTCATTCGACATCGTGCCCTCGTCGTTCCATTCGGGCACTTTGTCGTTGTAGTCGTACTGGTCGATAACCTCCAGGGAGTGTTTCGCGGCAGCGTCCGCATAGACGACAGCCTCGATGAGCGAATTGCTGGCCAGGCGGTTGCCGCCGTGGAGGCCTGTGCAGGAGCACTCGCCGACGGCATAGAGCCTGCGGATGCTGCTCTGTCCGTCGAGGTCCACCTTGATGCCGCCGCACATGTAATGGGCGCTCGGTGCGACGGGGATGTACTGCTTCGTGATGTCGATGCCGATGGAGAGGCACTTGGCGTAGATGTTCGGGAAGTGGTGCCTGGTCTCTTCCGCGTCTTTGTGCGTCACGTCGAGGCAGACGTGGTCGAGGCCGTGAATCTTCATCTCGCGGTCGATGGCACGCGCCACGATGTCGCGAGGTGCAAGGGAGAGCCTTTCGTCGTACTTCTGCATGAACTCCTCGCCGTTTGGCAGGCGCAGGATGCCTCCGTAGCCACGCATCGCCTCGGTAATGAGGTAGGCGGGATGCGTCTCCTGCGGGTTGTAGAGCACAGTGGGATGGAACTGCACGAACTCCATGTCCTTCACTTTTCCCTTGGCGCGATAGACCATCGCAATGCCGTCGCCCGTGGCGATGTTCGGGTTGGAAGTGGTGGCATAGATGGCTCCCGTGCCACCCGTCGCCATGAGCGTGACCTTACTCAGGTAGGTATCCACCTTGCCCGTCTCGGGGTTGAGGACGTATGCGCCGTAGCATTCTATGTCGGGCGTCCTGCGTGTCACTCGGATGCCGAGGTGGTGCTGCGTGATGATCTCTACGGCAAAGTGGTTCTCCAGTATTTCGATGTTGGGATTGCTGCGAACAGCCGCCATCAATCCCCTTTGTATCTCGGCACCGGTGTCATCGGCATGGTGCAGGATGCGGAACTCGGAATGCCCGCCTTCACGGTGCAGGTCGAACTCTCCGTCCTCCTTCTTGTCGAAGTTGACGCCCCATCGGACGAGGTCGCGGATGCCTTGCGGTGCATTGCGCACCACTTGCTCCACTGCCGCCGGGTCGCTGATGTAGTCGCCCGCAATCATGGTGTCCTCGATGTGCTTCTCGAAGTTATCCACCAGGAGGTTCGTCACCGATGCGATGCCGCCCTGTGCCTTCGCCGTATTGGCCTCTTCAAGCGTTGTCTTGCAGATGAGGGTCACTTTACCCTTGCCTGCATTCGCCACCTTCAGCGCATAGCTCATGCCTGCCACGCCGCTGCCTATAATCAGGAATTCTGTTTTCTTTATCATAACGCGATGTATTAGAACTGTTTACCACAATCGTTACAAACGTATTGCTTTGGTGAAGACTTGCATGGAAGAAATGCAAAGACAGATACAAAGAAAGCCAGACAACCTTTGGCCGTATGTACAGGCCTGTCCAGCTTGCTGACGTTCTCGCTGCCGCAAGAGGGACACCAGGGCTTGAAGGCCTCCGCCGCCTTCAGCATTTCCTCATAGACGGCGCCGGCGCGTTCAAAGTCGTTTTCACCAACCATCACATCAACGGTTTGGTCGAGATTGCCGCGTGCGACCTTGCTGTTTGTCTCGTCGAAGATCGTACTTTTGATGTCCTGCTCCTCGAGCTTGGCGCATAGCGCGGCTGCTTCAATAGCGGAACGACAGGTAATTCGTTTTACGTCCATGCTTTCTTTTTTTCTCAAATATGGGCTTTTTACGCCTTTGAGTTCATATTTCGAGGACAAAGGTACGGAAAAAGTACAATACTTGTACTTGTTTCGCTGTTTTTCTTTTGTTATTCTCCCGCTTATTCGTACCTTTGCACCCGAAATGGAGCAGACGTTTAGGGAAATAAGGGATTGTCTTGCCCGTCGCATTATGATTCTCGACGGCGCGATGGGTACGAGGATCCAGGCATTCGGGCTGCCTGCGGAAAGCTTTCATAAAGGGAGGTTCGGGCATTGGCCGGTGTCGCTCGTAGGCAACAACGACATCCTTTGCCTCACTGCGCCCGATGTCATCAAGGACATCCATCGCCTTTACATCGAGGCGGGAGCCGACATCATCGCCACTAACACTTTCTCCTCAAACCGCATCAGCCAGCAGGAATACGCTTGTGCCGACATCGCCCATGAAATGGCTCGTCAGGGTGCAGCCATTGCCCGACAGGTCGCCGACGAGTGGAACAACCAAAGACCCTCTCCCGACCTCTCCCTTGTAGGGAGAGGAGTATATAGTTCTTCTGCTGAAATGGTAACTACTTCTCTCTCTACAAGGGAGAGGTCGGGAGAGGGTCTGTCTCGCAAAATCTTTGTGGCCGGCTCTATGGGGCCAACGTCGAAGTCCCTGACGCTGCCTTCCGACATGGGCGAACCTGCGAAGAGGGTCGTTTCTTTCGATGAAATGGCCGATTCTTATAGGCAGCAGGCGGAGGCTCTCATCGAAGGCGGTGCCGACATCCTCCTCTTGGAGACCTGCTACGATGCCCTCAATACGAAGGCTGCCCTCTACGCCATAAGTGACATAAACCGGCGGTTTCATCGGGAAATTCCCGTCATGGTGTCGGTCACCATCAACGACCGGAGCGGCAGAACCCTAACAGGACAAACCCTGTGGGCCTTCTATACGAGTGTCAGTCACTACCCCCATCTGCTCAGCTTCGGCTTGAACTGTTCATTCGGCGTCACCGACCTTCGGCCTTTCATGGAGCAGCTCTCGGCCAATGTTCCTTTACCGATCTCAATATATCCCAACGCCGGCTTGCCCAATCAGATGGGCGAGTACGAGGAACTGCCCGATTATACTGCCGCCCATCTCAAGCAGATGGCAGAAGCCGGACTTGTCAACATCGCCGGTGGCTGCTGCGGAACTGACGAGCAGCACATCAGGGCGATTAGCGAGGCGTTACGCGACGTCTCTCCGAGAGTTGTGCCGGCGGCGGATAATAAGTTGAGGGTGTCGGGACTTGAACCGTTGCTCATCGACCGTGAGACGCAGAACTTCACGAATGTCGGGGAGCGCACGAATGTGGCCGGCTCAAGGCGTTTCGCACGCCTCATCGCTGAAAAGCAATACGGCGAGGCACTCTCCGTGGCACGAAGCCAAATTGAGGGAGGGGCAACGGTCATCGACATCAATATGGACGATGCGATGCTCGACAGCCGACAGGAAATGCAGACCTTCTGCCGACACATCAGCGGAGAGCCTGCCGTGGGGAAGGCCGTGCTGATGATTGACAGCAGCGACTGGCCGACAATCCTAGCCGGACTGAAGAACGCGCAGGGCAAGTGCATCGTCAACTCCATTAGCCTCAAGGCAGGGGAGCAGGATTTCCTTGCCAAAGCCATTGAGCTTCGCCGCATCGGCGCCGCAGTGGTCGTGATGGCTTTCGACGAGGAGGGACAAGCCACAACCTACGAAAGGAAGATTGCCATCGTGCAGCGTGCCTACAACTTGTTGACCTCCATAGGCTTCCCGCCACAGGACATCATCTTCGACGTCAATATCCTTTCCGTCGGGACGGGCATCAAAGAGCATCAGGCATACGCCGTCGATTTCATCCGAGCCGTTGAGTGGATTAAGAAGAACCTGCCCTTCTCGAAGACAAGCGGCGGCGTGAGCAACCTCTCCTTCGCTTTCCGTGGTAATAATAAGGTAAGGGAGGCAATGCACTCGGTGTTCCTCTACCACGCCATCCGCGCAGGTCTCGACATGGCAATCGTCAATCCGTCGATGCTCCAGGTGTACGACGACATCGAGCCTCGCCTGCTTCGAGCCGTGGAAGACGTAGTCCTGAATACTGACGATGAAGCGACGGAAAGGCTACTAAAGCTGGCCCCTCTCCTACTCCCACAAGGGGGAGAGGCTCGCTTGAATACTCCCCCCTTGGAGGGAGACAGAGGGGGGCTGCCCATCGAGGACCGTCTTTCCTATGCCCTGACGAAGGGCGACAGCAGTCACCTTGCGGAGGACATACCCGAGGCGCTTGCCAAGTACGGGCAGCCGATTAACGTCATCGAAGGTCCCCTCATGCAAGCAATGGAACACATCGGCACGTTGTTTGGCGAAGGAAAGATGTTCCTGCCTCAAGTCGTGCGGTCGGCCCAGGTGATGAAGGACGCTGTGGCACTGCTCCAGCCCTACATCGATGCAGCAGATGCAGCGAAGGGCAGCAAGGAGAAGCCTTGCGTGGTGCTTGCCACGGCCAACGGCGACGTGCATGACATCGGCAAGAACATCGTCGGCATCGTGCTTGCGTGCAACGCTTTCGAGGTCATCGACCTTGGGGTCATGGTGCCGTGCGAAACGATTCTGGAAGCCACGCGGCAGCATCATCCTGTCCTCGTCGGCATCAGCGGTTTGATAACACCGTCGCTGAAGGAAATGGAAAAACTTTGCGAGACGTTCCAAAGGGAGCGGCTCGACGTGCCTATCCTTGTCGGCGGGGCAACAACGTCGGCCGTCCACACAGCCGTCAAGCTCGCACCCCTCTATGACGGATTGGTCATTTATGGTGGCGATGCCTCACAAACCTTTGTCCTCGCAAAGCGTTTATCTTCAATTTCTGCCCATTTCATCGAGCAAATAAAGACCGAACAGCAACAGGTTCGCGATGCTTACAACGAGCATCATGCACCCCTGACGCCTTATAAGGAGGCAAATGCAAAAGCAAACAGACCCCCTCTAACTCCCCCTTGTAGGGGGAGAATAAGAGTGCAGAATGTGTCTATTTCTCTCCCTACAAGGGAGAGGTTAGGAGAGGGTCTGCAAGAATATATCGACTGGCGTATGTTCCTGCTGTTCTGGGGCTTCAAGGGCGAAACGTTGCCACAGCTTCTGGTCAACCCCGAGGCGGAGAAGACACTGCGCGACGGCAAGCAATTCCTTGAGGAGGCAATGCGGGAAGGCAAGCTTGAGGTGCAGGCTTTATACAAGGTTGAGCCTGCCATAAGAAGAGGAAACGATATCGTGCTCTGCGAGGATGGACAGCTTCTGCCCATGCTTCGCAGCCAGTCGGCAGCACATCATTACCGCTGCCTCGCTGACTTCTTCGACGAGGAGCACCCCTCCCCCATCGGTCTCTTCGTGGTGACTGCCAGGCCTTTGCAAGAGCCGACAGACGAAGAGGAGCGCCTGATGACCCATGCCCTCTGTGCCCGTCTTGCCGAAGCCGGTGCCGAATGGCTACAAAAGACCCTCTCTAACTCCCCCTTAAAGGGGGAGAACAAGAAGTCTCCCTTTAAGGGAGATTTAGAGGGTCTTCTTCGTGTCGCCTTCGGCTACGCCACCTGTCCCGACCATTCTCTGAAGCGCATCGTCTTCGACAGGCTTGATGCCGAGCAGAAGCTCAACATCAAGCTGACCGACCACTACAGCATCCAGCCCTCGACCTCCGTGTGCGGCCTCTTCATCTACCATCCCGAAGCCAAGTACTTCCCCGTGGGCCGCATCGACCGCGAACAGCTCCGCGACTACTGCCGGCGGCGCGGCATCACCGAGGAGGAAGGCGAAAAACTCTTATCGAAGTTCATCGCAACCCAATAACCCGTTATAACGTAATAACGACATAACGTAATAACGCCAGAATAACATGAAAGTCATCGACATCCTCCGCGGCAGCAAGCGGCCCTTCGCCAGCTTCGAGCTCGTTCCTCCCCTAAAGGGCAGCGACGCGAGCCGCCTCTATCAGAGCCTCGACAAGCTGATGGAGTTCAATCCTCCCTTCATCAATATCACTTGCCACCGCGACGAGGTGGAGTACGTCCCCAATGCCGACGGCACCTACACAAGGATGACTTTGGCGAAGCGCCCCGGCACGGTGGCCATCGTGGCAGCCATCATGCGCCGCTACCCCGAGCTGGAGATAGTGCCGCACGTCATCTGTGGCGGCTCTTCATGCAGCCGTGTGGAGAGTGAACTCCTTGACCTCCACTTCCTTGGCATCAAGAACATCATGGCCCTTCGCGGCGACGCTTTGCCGGGACAAAAGCATTTCATCCCCGAACCCGACGGCTTCTCGCATAGTTCGGAACTCGTCGGCATGATAACGGGCCTGAACAATGGACAATATCTCGACCCGACGGTGAAGGACGGCCTTGCCACCGACTTCTGCATCGGCGTGGCCGGCTATCCCGAGAAGCACTTCGAGGCTGCCAACATCGAAACCGACATCGAGCATCTCCGAGGGAAGATTGAGGCAGGAGCCAGCTATATCGTCACCCAGATGTTCTTCGACAACGACCGCTTCTTCCGTTTCGCCAGCCTCTGCCGGAAGGCCGGCATCGACGTCCCCATCATCCCCGGCCTCAAGCCCATCACGTCGAAGAACCAGATCGACCTGCTCCCGCGCTCCTTCCACATCGACATTCCGCAGGCCCTCGTCAGCCTCTTGGAGAAGACAAAGACAGCCGAGGATGCCTACCAGCTCGGCATCGACTGGGCAATCCGGCAGAGCCGCGACCTCCTCGAGCACGGCTTCCCCGCCATACATTATTATACTATGTCCAAGCCCGACAATGTCTGCCAAATCGTCCAGGCAGTATTCTGAAGTCAAACACTTAACTGCTGCCGACGACGGAAACGGCAAGTATAGCGAATATCTTTTCTTGTTGGAGAAATATCTTTTCTTGTTGGAGAAATAACCCAAAAGGGGGGGTCCGAAAACGCACCGTGCCGAGATGGCAAACGCACCGTGCCGAGATGACAAACGCACCGTGCCGAGATGACAAACACACCGTGCTGCGATGGTCATCGCGGCACGGTGCGTTTTCGGACGCCCTGTAGGGGGTGGGGTTATTGAGCCGTGAAACTGGTGACGGATGTCGTGCCTGTGGCTGAGCTGCCGAGGTAGAGGCCGTGCCATTCGGTGGTGGCGTCGGTGGGCTTCGTCGTGCTGTACTTGACGTTGTAGCTGCTGCCTTTCTTCATACCGGTGGCCGTGAAGAGTGAGAGCGAGCTGCTGACGTTGGCCTCGAAGCTGTAGGTGACGAGGTTGTTGCCGCTGGCGTCGGCCAATGTATAGTAACGATTCGTAGCGTAACTAATGGAGGATGTGCTGAGGCAGTAGCCCTGCACGGCGCTTCCTATGCTGCTCGAGGAGCCGCCTCCGCCCCAGCCGCCGCCGCCGCCGCCTTGCGATCCGCCGGCACTGATGCCGATGCCGTAGCCGGTGATCTGTATGTAGGAGTTGTTGTCGCAGTCGAAGCCTTCTTCCGGACCGCCTGCCGAGGTGTAGCTCATGACGGCAGCATTGCCTATCTGGATTGCGCCGCTCTGCCCGTAATTGCTGTCGATGGCGTCGTTTCCGTTGCTGTAGCACACCACGATGCCTGCTTCGAACTTGATGGCACCGGCCGTGTTGATGCAGTCGTCATAGCACTTGAAGTAGTGACGGCCTCCGTTGAAGACTATCGAGGCATTCGACTTGAGCTTGCTCTCCATGCCCTCTGCGCCTTGCGTGCTGGTGTTGACAGTCGTCTCGCCGCCGTTCACGGTAATTGTCCCGACGGCCTTGATGGCTTTTGCCGACGAGGAGCTGAGGTACTTGGCGCCCGTCGTGCTGACGTTGAGGACAGGTCCATCGGTGTCGCTCTTGCCGATGGTGATGGTGCCGTCGCTCTTGATGCCTTTTCCTCCTGCACCTGTCATTTTGATGGTGACAGTGCCGCCTTGCAGGTCGATGCTGCCGTCGGAGGTGAGGCCTTTGGCAGTCGAGTAGCTGCTGGTCGTGCCTGTGCCTGTTCCGCTGTTGGTGATGGTGACAGAGCCGGCAGTCGTCCGGAGCACTTTGTCGCAGGAGATGCCCTTAGCCGCTGCACCCGTGTTGTTGATGGTAATTGTGCCGCCGCCGATGGTGACGTTCTTGTCGCCCTTGATGCCTGCGGCTGTCACGAATTTTCCGCCGGAGGGAGTGACGGTGCCACTGTCCGTAATGGTGCCGTCCTTGTAGCGGGAGGTATAGTTCGTCACGGCGAAAGTGCGCACGGTACCGCTTGTGGAGGAGCTCGTAGTGTTGATGTAGTAATAGACAACCGGTGTGTCTTCCGTCGGACCATTGACGTTTCCTGTCTTGATGGTGTAGGTACGTCCTCCGCCACCAGGGCCTCCCCAGCCGCCTCCACCGCCAGGACCGCCTCCGCCGCCACTCGTGTAGTCGTCGCTGGCAAAGTAGAACGTGCCGCTTTGGGGTTCGTCGAAGTCATAGTAGTAGAAGGTTCTTGTGGTCTGCCCCGTGGCCTGAACGGTGATGGTGTTCGTCAGCTGGGCAATCTTCGTGCCGTCGGAGCTGTAGAGGTACACTACGTTCTTCCAGTAGTTGCTGTTCGAAGAACTCAATGCGACGCAGATTCTGTAGATTGTCTCCGGCTCGTCCGGGTCATCGCCACCGCCGTCGCCACCCGATCCGCTGTCGTCCTCCACGTTTCGGGAAAGGTCGAGCGTGCCGCCGGAGCCGTTGGCCTCGATGTTGATGGTGGGCGAGGCGTCTCCCTCGCTTGTGGTGATGTTGCCGTCGGCACTGATGCCCTTGCCAGCCTCGCCGGTGTTGTTGATGACGATTGTGCCGCCGCTGATGTCAATGTCGCCGTCGGCCTTGATGCTCGTCACGTAGCCCGGATCGTTATTCACCACGATGTACTTGCCGCTTTGGGTAATGGAGAGTTCGCCTCCGCTGATGCTGAGGTCAGCCTTGCTCTTGAGGCCCTTGTCGCCGTCGCCCGTCGCATTGATGGTTATGGTGCCGCCGGAGATGCTCATCAGGCTGTCGCTCTTGATGGCGGCAACGTCTCTTTCGGTGACAGAGACATTGAGGGTGCCGCCACGCAGAATGACTTGTCCGTCGTCTTCGTCACCCTCTTGTGTTGCCTCGGCCTGTATACCGTCGCCCTTCACGCCGCTGACGGTCACGCTGCTGCCGTTCATCTTGAAGTACTGCCCGGCGTGAATGCCGTCGTTCTGAGCACCTGTGACGGTGATTCCGCCCGTCGTTTTCTTCACAAGCATGTACTCCTTCGTCTTGATGGCATGGGTGTAGTTGCCTTTGACGGTCAGTGTGCCGCCCATGCTGACCTCGAGGTGTCCCTTGCAGTACAGGGCAGCTTTCTGTCCGAGGCTGTCGGCAGTGTCCTCCAGGTAGTTGTCCGTGCCTTCAAGCAGTTCGAGGGCGATGCGCTTGCCGCACTTGATGTCGAGCGCCGCACCCGTCGTGCTCTTCAGCCGGACACCGGCCAGACGGATGCAGGCCTTGTATTCGCCGTTGTAGGTGAAGCTGCCCTCGTCGCTTTGCCCACTGAGAATGAAGCACATCTCGCGGTCGGTGTTTGCATTCGTCAAAGTGACTGCTGCCCTGTTCACCTCGGTTGTGATGCCGCCTACGTTCTCCGGGGAAACCGTCGCAGCCGTCCCATCATAACATATATATAATGTGTCCGCCGCCACTTCCAACGTCGCAGGCTTCCGGAAGGTGATGCTGTCTATCTCTTGTGGGCTGAAGGTGGTTTCTCCGATGCTCAATCCGTTCTCTCCAAAGACGATGTCCGAGATGTCGAACCTTGTGTAGGTGCCGTTCTTCCAGAAGTAAAAGCCGTCTATCTCCTCCGCGGAGATGGCAAGCAAACCAATGGCAAAACAGGCAATGAGGATAAGTTTAACAGGTTTCATGCAAGTAGTGTGTTTATTGTTTCATTTATTTATTTTATCAGAACCCTCTTGTTGAGGTACTCGTTGAAAGCATCGCGGTAAAGGTCGCCTACAGGCAGATACAAGTCCTCGCCTGACCTCGTGCCCACAGGCATACTCATAATGACGCGGCCCTTGCCTACCTCCTTTATCTTCTTCAAGTTGATGATGTAGGAACGATGAATGCGCATGAAGTATGCGGGAAGCCTTTCTTCCAGCTTTTTCATTGACAGGAGGACGACGATTGGCTTTTCGTTGCTTGCAAGATGTATGCGCAGATACTCGCTCATACCCTCGATATAGACGATTTCGGCAATGCGGAGATTGATGATGCGGTGCTCTGCCTTGACGAAGATGACGTCATCGGAATCCGGCGACGACACTGTGCTTTGCGAGAGTTGCCGCATCTCGTGCTGCGCCTTCACCTTCAAGGCGGCACGCTGAAACTCTTCGAGGCTGAACGGCTTGAGCAGATAATCGACCGCATCAACCTTGTAGCCTTCGATGGCATAATCGCTATAAGCCGTTGTGAACACGACAAGCGGGGCAATGACCAACGTGCGGACGAAGTCCAAGCCGTTGAGGTCGGGCATATTGATGTCGATGAAGAGTGCGTCCGGCTGCTCTTCGTCCATCGCCTGCCTTGCCTCTGCAGCACTCAGGAACTGCCCGGCAAGCTCAAGGAAGGGAACCTTTCCTATATAAGTGACAAGCTGTTGCAAGGCCAACGGCTCGTCGTCAATGGCAAAACATCTAATCATAAGGATGCGTTGTTAGGGTTGGACTTAAGGGGAATGCTCACTCTGACACGATATTCCGCTGCCGTCTCCCGGATGTCGAGCGTGTAGCTATCCTGATAGAGGAGTTCGAGGCGCTGCCGGATATTGGACAATCCCACACCTCCCTGATGCGTGTCGGTCTGCTGATGGTGAATGCTGTTGTTGCATGTGAAGCAGATGCGCTGTGACTCATCTATGTTGAGACGGATGTCGATGAACGAGTCGTGCTTGTAGCTGATGCCGTGCTTGAAGGCATTCTCAATGAACGAGATGAAGAGCATGGGAGGTATCTCTGCCTCCGGAGCGTCGGTCGGGAAGTCGGCCGTAATGCGTACACCCTCGGCATAGCGTATCTTCATCAGCTGAAGATAGTCGTTCATAAAGGCAATATCACGTTGCAACGGAACCATGGTCCTTGCTCCTTCGTACAGCACATAGCGCATCAACCTCGAGAGGTCAACGATGGTCGTCTTCGCCTTCGCTGCGTCAATGTCGATAAGGGCGTGGATGTTGTTGAGGGTGTTCATAAAGAAGTGAGGGTTCAACTGATAGCGGAGCCTGTCAAGCTGCTGTTCAAGATTGCGGCTCTTCAGCAGTTGCATCTTCTTTCTGTCACGCTCGTTCTTGAAGTAAAGCTTGACACCAAGGTTCATGCCCAGCAGGAGAACGATGACAAGGATATGGAGCATGTCGCCGTTCAGCAGTCTGGAAGGCGGCTCGGGGTGTATGTCGTGCGGCGGCACGGGATGGTGTCCATAGGGTTGCTCCGTCGTGGGTTTATGAGGCTTTGGCGGTCTGTTGCCCTGAGGTCCGGCAGGATGGAAGGAACACTGAACGGCCACGAAAAGCGCAACAAGCACTCCGGCCAACAACAGATAGCGTCCGCCCTTCTGCCGGTAAATGAGAATCGGTGCAACGAGAAAGTTATGAGCAAGGAAGATAACGAAGTATGCCGCAAATACCATCCATATATCGAAGACAACATTCCAGTTGAAGGCAAAGCCCTCACCACGCGAAGACTGGATATACTCCCCGAGCAGCGGTGCTGTGAACAGTATAATCCATAGTGCCAAATAGATGATGTTCTCCTTAAGGTCTCGCTTCAGATTCTGCATCTCCACTTTATAATATATGAAAGCATTCAGCAAATGAATTGTTGCTGCATTTTCTTAATCCGCTGCAAAGGTAGCAGAAAGATGGCTTCCGTGCAAATTTTTTCAACGAATGAAGCTTTTTCTTCAACCAAACTACATTGCCTGTGCCTCAAAAATACATGAAATTTATCTATCAGGCGAAGCATTCAGATGACATAATGATGCGGGGCTTTTGTTATTTTTCTATAAAAAAACGGGTGAAGCATTGCGTATTTCGTGCAATATCACTATATTTGCAGGCGATAATATGAACGCGAGGATGAAATACACAAAGTACCTTCTTATTCTGCTACTCGCTACCTCCTGTGCTTCCCGGCGCACCGTGCAGCATCGCAGCTACCAGGCAGACGTCAAGCCTACTGTGCCTGCCGTCGTTCAGGTGCCTACGCCGCTTGTGATAGAGGAAGAGCCGGAGGTAGAGGAGCCAGTGATAAGTGCGCGGCCGCTCGTCTCGCAGGTGCATCGTTTCCCTGTGGGAACGTGGCAATACGAAAAGCAGCAGGCACTCGACTCGCTCTGTCAGTCGCCCATCTTCGAGACGACACAGCTGGGACTTTATGTGTATGACCTGACCGACGGGCAGCCGCTGTATGCCGTCAATGCTGCGCACAGGATGCGTCCCGGCTCGTGCCAGAAAGTGGTGACGGCCATCACGGCACTGCACTTCCTCAAGGGCAACTACCGCCTGAAAACAGACTTCCGCATCACGGGAACGGTGAAGGCAGGCACTTTGCAAGGCGACCTCATCGTGGTTGGCGGCATGGATCCGCTCGTCACCGACTCCGAGTTGCTTCAGGCAGCGGCAACCATCAAGCAACAGCAAGGCATCGAGAACATTGCGGGAAACATCATCTACGACCTCTCCATGCGCGAGGACAAACCCTACGGCTGGGGATGGTGCTGGGACGACGACTACGGACCGCTCTCCGCACTGCTCGTCGATGGCAAGGACACCTTTGAGCAAAACTGGCTCAATGCGCTTTCACAAGCTGGCATCCGCGTCGCATCGGAATTCGGAAAGCGCGGACAAGCCGACAGACAGTCGCGCTCCGTCTATTCCATCCAACATGGGATAGACGCCCTGCTTGAGACGATGATGAAGGATAGCGACAATGTCTATGCGGAATGCCTTTTCTATCAGACGGCAGCCACCGTGGGAAAGAAAGGTGCAGGATACAAACAGGGAGCACAACGCACGGAGGAACTGCTGAGGCACATCGGTTTTGAATCCGGCAAATATGTGGTTGCCGACGGCAGCGGCTTGTCGCTCTACAACTACGTCACGCCCGAGATGCTTGTCGTGCTGCTCGGCTATGCCTGGCGCAACCAAGAAATCAAGGAACATCTGCTGCCATCGCTGCCCATCGCAGGCTTCGACGGCACCCTAAAGAGGCGCATGATTGGCACAGAGGCCGAGGGCAATGTACGCGCCAAGACAGGCACCGTGACAGGCGTCAGCGCACTCTCCGGCTACCTCACCACGGCAAGCGGACACACACTCGTCTTCTCCATCATCAACCAGGGCATACCCTCCGCAGCCGTCGGACGCACCTTCCAGGACAAGGTTTGCCAGGAACTTTGCAGATAAGGCATTATCCCAAAATAACGAAATAACGTCATAACGTCATAACGAAAACAAAGAACCTATTCAATAACAACAATTAAAAAACTAAAAAGCCCTATGAAAAAATTATTAGTATTGTTGGCTTTTGCCATTTCCATGCCGGTTATGGCACAAAGCATGTATGACGGCAAGAGCTGTGAGCAATGGAAAAACGAGTTTAGTGTTCGCGTAAGTACGCTCAAGTCAGAGCTCAGCACTCTGAAGCAGAAGGCAAAGATAGGAATCGACGGCGTTACCAATGCTGACGTCGCTGCCAAGAAGGTTGAATTGCAGAAGGCTCAAGCCAACCTGAAGGTTGCCAAGAAAGCCGCTGCTCTCGAGAAGAAAGGTGAGTCAACCCACAGCAAGGCTCAAAGCAAGTCGTTCAAACTCGAGTCACAACACGCAAAGCAAAGCCAGAAACTCTCGAAGGCACAGACAAAGGCAACAAAGGCCGAAGCTGCAGTAGCAAAGGCTGAACAGAAGCTGCAGAAGGCCCAGCAGAAGCTCGAAAACATCCGTACCGACATAGAGAACATGAAGAGGAACATGGACAACCTGCAGGAAGAGAACGAGCTGACGAAAGACGACATCGACAAAGCCAAGGACATCAAGGACCAGGCCAAGAGAATGCTCATCGACGGCATACTTCATTAAATCATGGCTACCAGTGACGCATATGCCAATCTCCCCACCCACCCGGGGGAGATTATCAAGAAAGAGTTGCAGAGGCGAGGCATAAGTCAGCGAAGAGTAGCTATCGAGACAACCATAAGTCCGAGCCAACTGAACGAACTTATCAATTGCAAGCGGCCGCTGACTGCCGAAATGGCCATCCTCCTGGGGCGTGCCCTCGACCTCGACCCCGAGCCGCTCCTCACTCTTCAGGTCAAATATGACATAGAATTTGCGCAACGCAACCGCGCATTCCTCATTCGCATGAAGAGGGTTTTGAAGATTGAGGACGAAGCCCCGCAAGACGCTTGACGAAACCTCTGCACAGGGTGCCTGAAAACGCACCGTGCCTCGTTGGCGAACGCGGCACGGTGTGTTGGGCATCGCGGCACGGTGCGTTGGACATCGCGGCACGGTGCGATTTCAAGCACACTGCAGACTCATCTCTTTTCCGACAAGTGCCAAAGGACAATACCGACCGTTACGCTGACGTTCAGGCTGTGCTTGGTGCCGTACTGGGGTATTTCAAGACAGCCGTCGCACATATCCACAACTTGCTGCTGGACACCCTTCACCTCATTGCCGAACACAACGGCATACTTCCTGTCGGGTTTCCTGCAGAAGTCCTGAAGCAAGGTGCTCCCCTCACACTGCTCAACGGCAAGCAGCGTATAGCCAAGCTCTTTGAGCCATTCGACGGCATCCTCCGTCTTGCTGAAATAACGCCACGGCACACTGTCTTCTGCCCCGAGAGCCGTCTTGTGGATTTCCGGATGCGGAGGCTGTGCAGTGATGCCACAGAGACAAACGCCTGCAATACGAAAAGCGTCGCTCGTACGGAACGCACTGCCCACGTTATAAAGACTCCTGACATGGTCGAGCACAACAACCAGAGGCTGCTTCTCCGCTGCCTTATACCCGGCCACATCTATGCGGCCAAGCTCCGTAACCTTCAACTTCCTCATCAACAATGAAACTTAAATTGTGGACAAAGTTAACAATTTCTGTGGATAACATGGTTAATATCTCCACACTTATTCACACAAAAGACAACAAAACGGCTCGGCAATACCCTTTATCCACATTCAATAAATGTTATAAAACTTGTTTCAACACATAAAAAGAGAGTTATCAAGGCACAGTGTCGGACATAATTATTAACTTCGTACATTATTGGCAAGTGTTGATAAACGACTATAAATACTTACCTAAAAATATATATATCAACGCAAAAGGAAAATTATGATGCAGTGGATAAGAAACCATACAACGCAGATAAGCTGTGGATAACATTTTCCTCGATGAAATGGGCCAAAACTTATCAACTTATGCACCACACATCATTATCATCATAAATAGATTAAAATAAAAAAATAAAAAGGTATATAATAATATAAAGATGGTTGAAAACAAATGGAAGACTGCCGGCTATGTGACGGAGCCTGTGCCGGAAGGCGTGGATATGAAGGCGGAGATACGCCGTATGTGCAAGGAGAAGAACGCCATCATCATGGCGCATTACTATACGCAGGGCGAGATACAGGACATAGCCGACTTCGTGGGCGACAGTCTGGCACTGGCCCGGCAGGCGGCAAAGACGGATGCGGACATCATCGTGATGTGCGGCGTCCACTTCATGGGCGAGACGAACAAGATACTCTGCCCCGGGAAGAAGGTGCTCGTGCCTGACCTCAATGCCACATGCTCCCTTGCCGAGAGCTGTCCGGCGAAGGAGTTTGGCGAGTTCGTAAAGGCGCATCCAGGCCATACCGTCATTAGCTATGTGAACACGACGGCTGCCATAAAGGCTCTCACGGACATTGTCGTGACCAGCGGAAACGCTATGCAGATAGTCAATTCCTTGCCGAAGGACGAGAAGATTATCTTCGGTCCTGACCGTAATCTCGGCAATTATATCAACTCGATCACTGGCAGGCAGATGGTTTTATGGGACGGTGCCTGTCATGTCCACGAGAAGTTCAGCCTGGAACGCATCTTGAAGTTGAAGGAAGAACACCCCGAAGCCAAGGTACTTGTCCATCCGGAATGCAAAGGCCCCGTCGTGAAAATTGCCGACAAGGTGGGCAGCACGGCAGCTCTGCTCAAGTTCAGCCAGGAGGACGACGCTAAGGAATTCATCGTTGCCACAGAGAGCGGCATCCTGCACAAAATGCAGCAGGCCTGTCCGCAGAAGGTCTTCCTGCCCGCTCCGCCAGACGACAGCACCTGTGCCTGCAATGAGTGCAACTACATGAAGCTCATCACGATGGAGAAGCTCTACAACTGCTTGAAGTATGAATGGCCGGAGATAGAGGTAGAGAAGCAGGTAGCTGAACAAGCCGTGAAGAGCATCAACCGTATGCTCAGCCTCACGCCCTCTTCGAGATAGTAATTGTCAATTATCAATTATAAATTGTCAATTAAGTAGTGTCTTCCTTAATAACCGACCTCGCTTACATCCTTGTGGTGGCAAGCATCGTGACAATTATCTTCAAGCGACTCAAGCAGCCGCTTGTTTTAGGATATATTGTGGCCGGTTTCCTTGCAGGGCCTCACATGCCGTACACGCCTTCGGTGAGCAGTATGGAAGGCATCGACGAGTGGAGCAAACTGGGTGTAATCTTCCTGATGTTCACGCTTGGACTTGAGTTCTCGTTCAAGAAGATAGTGAAGATGGGCATGCAACCTATCCTGACCGCCGTGATGGTGATGTGCTGCATGATAGGCGTTGGCGGAATGATTGCGTATCTGTTCGGATGGAGCAGCATGGACAGGATATTCCTCGGCGGCATGTTGAGCATGAGCTCCACTACAATCATCTACAAGGCCTTCGACGACCTTGGCATCCGAGGCAAGCCTTTCGCATCGGGCGTCATTTCGGTATTGATAATTGAGGACATTCTGGGCATCCTTTTGATGGTGATGCTGAGTGCTTTGGCCGTGAGCAGAAGCTTCGAAGGCACAGAGCTGATTAAGAGTCTTCTGCAGCTCGGCTTCTTCCTTCTGCTGTGGTTTTTGGTGGGCATCTACATTGTGCCGCTCATCTTCCGCAAGGCAAAGCGGTACATCAACAGTGAGACCCTGCTCGTTGTCTCTGTAGGATTGTGCTTCTTTCTTGCGGTTGCCGCATCGGAAGTCGGGTACAGTCCTGCCTTCGGGGCTTTTATGATGGGCAGCATCCTTGCCGAAACGCTCGAAGCCGAAAGCATAGAGAAGAGCGTTGGCTCCTTGAGGGACCTCTTCGGGGCAGTGTTCTTCGTGTCTGTCGGCATGATGGTGGAACCGTCGGTATTAACCCATTACTGGCTTCCTATACTCGTCTTGACCCTTTCCGTCGTGCTTGGTCAGATGTTCTTCGGCACCTTGAGTTTCTTCGCAACGAGTGGCGACGTGCAGAAAGCCGTCAGGAGTGGCTTCTCGATGGTGCAGATAGGCGAGTTCGCCTTCATCATCGCGGGCTTGGGGCAAGAGCTGGGAGTGACCAGCAACTTCCTTTATCCTGTCGTTGTGGCAGTGAGCATCATCACAACCTTCCTTACACCCTATATCATAAAAATTGCTCCGAGAGCCGCCAACCGCGTGGAAAACTCCTTGAGCACCGAGATGCAATCCTTCATCAGGCAGAGCAAATCATTGTCTTTGGCCAAGCGAAGCGAACACGTTGTGCTTTCTCCTGCCATTGTTTGGCGGCGTTTCTTTGTTGCCGTGCTGTACCTCACGGCCGCTTACCTAACGATAACCATTGCCATCGAGTTGTTCAGCCTTGCCACGGTGATGCCCTTCTGTTTCCATTTGTTCGGTAAGAAATACGGCACCATCCCTTGCCTCATCATCACCTTGCTGCTCCTGTCGCCTTGCATAAGAGCGATTATGATTAAGAAGAACCACAGCAAAGAAGTAAAATACCTGATTTCATCGGGAAAAATGAATGCTTTCTTCATTCGTCTTGCCTTGTTTGGAAAGTTGTTTTTGGGCCTCGCTTTAATATATAATGTAGTGGAATTCGTCTCGTCGATTTGGTGGGTATGGAACATTCTGATAAGCATCGTGGCACTCATCCTTATGATTGTGAGCCGGCCTGTCAAGTATGTGAGTATCAAAATGGAGCGGACTTTCAAGCAGAACTTAAGGCTCCGTGAACAGCAAGCCACTTTGAGCTATGGAAGAAAGCTTCGGGGCAAGGATCTTCAGATAGCGCGCGTCAGGGTTCCGCAGCACTCCAAATGGGGCGGAAAATCGCTTGCACAGCTTCATTTCGGACGCACCGACAGGGTTCACATCGCTGCTATCATCCGTGCAGGACACAGGATTAACATTCCCGGAGGCAGCCATCGCATCTATCCCGGAGACGAGCTGGAGGTTGTTGCGGGTGCAGGAGCCGTGGAATCCCTGCGGACAAGGAGCGAACAGGAAGTGTTGCAATTGCAGGAGCGAAACACGGACAATCACAGCATGAAACTCATCTCCCTGCACCTCAGCGAAACAAGTCCTCTCATCGGAAACACGCTGCAGGACATTGACTTCCGTGTGCGCTATCATTGCATGGTGGTCGGCGTGGAGGACGAAAAGGGGCATATTGGCATCATCCAGGCTAAACGACAGTTCGCCCACGGCGACATCGTCTGGGTCGTCGGTGAGGAAGCCGACCTCAGCATGCTCGAAATGGTGATATAAGCGCTTTTCTTTCCTTTTTCTTTGATTGAAAGGAATAAATCACTAACTTTGTAGCGCGAAAGGCTGAATGCAACAGCATGAACGAAGTTCAAACCATACAAAACAAAATATATGAGATACGAGGCCAGCGCGTAATGCTCGACTTCGACTTAGCATTGTTGTATAGTGTGGAAACACGTGTACTTAATCAGGCTGTAAAACGTAATGCAGAGCGTTTCCCTACTGATTTTATGTTCCAACTCACGGCAGAAGAATGGTCATTTATCTCATCACAATTTGTGATGACATCGCGATTGAAACGACCTAAATCAGCCTTACCTTTTGCCTTCACAGAACATGGAGCACTCATGCTTGCAAGTGTGTTAAGAAGTGATGTTGCCATAGACATGAGTATTAAGATAACTCGTGCCTTTATTGCAATGCGCAGTATGATGGCTGTATTGTCTAATACTGCTGTAGATGTTGCCCAGTTGCGCAAGGACTTCGAGGAACTGAAGCTCGACATTGAGGACATTCTTGCCGACCAAAACAACATCAACGAAGATACACGCATGCAGTTGGAGCTCATCAACCAGTCTTTGGCGGCATTGCAGGCACCACCAAAGAAACCGCATCGCCCCATCGGCTTCAAATAAATATGATTATTGCTGTCCTGTAATATGATAGAATTATTGGTTCATTTAGCGTTTAGTGTGCCTCGAGCCAGTTCGTGCCCCAGCCGCAGTCGGCGATGAGGGGGACGCTGAGCGACGCGGCGCCTTGCATCTCTTCTATCACTAAGGCTTGCAACTTTTCTTTCTCTTCGGGCAGGACGGAGAAGTTGAGTTCGTCGTGAACCTGCAGGATCATCTTCGACTTCAAGTTCTCTTCCTTCATACGCCTAAAGACGCGAATCATCGCAATCTTGATGATGTCGGCTGCCGAGCCTTGTATAGGGGCATTGATGGCGTTGCGTTCTGCATAGCCGCGCACCACCGAGTTGTTCGAATTGATGTCGGGCAAGGGGCAGCGACGCTGGAAGATGGTCTCGGTGAAGCCTTTCTCGCGAGCCATCTCGATGCTCTTCTCCATATAAGTTTTCACGCCCGGATAGGTGACGAAATACTCGTCGATGAGCTGCTTGGCTTCGGTACGGGAAACTCCTAATCTTTCTGCCAGACCGAAGGCGCTGATGCCGTAGATGATGCCGAAGTTGGCTGTCTTGGCCTTTCGCCTTTCGTCGGACGTTACTTCCTCAATGGGTTTCTTGAAAATCTTTGAGGCCGTGGCAGCATGGATGTCGTTGCCTTCCAGGAAAGCCTCAATGAGGTTGGCGTCCTGGCTGAGGTGCGCCATGATGCGAAGCTCTATCTGGCTGTAGTCGGCGCTGAAGAAGAGTTGGCCCGGATAAGGGATGAAGGCCTTGCGGACCTCTTTCCCCTGTGCATCGCGGACAGGGATGTTCTGCAGGTTGGGGTTCGACGAGGAGAGCCGCCCCGTGGCTGTCACGGTCTGGTTGAACGACGTGTGGATGTGTCCGGTCTCGGGATTGATAAGTCCTGGCAGGGTGTCGATGTAGGTGCTGAGCAGCTTCTTGAGTCCTCTGTAGTCGAGAATCTTGCCTACAATCGGGTGCTTCCGCCTCAAGGCCTCAAGCACTTCCTCATTCGTGACGTACTGTCCCGTCTTGGTCTTCTTGGCTTTTGAGTCGAGTTTGAGCGTGTCAAAGAGCACTTCGCCCACCTGCTTGGGGCTTGAGATGTTGAAAGTCGTGCCGGCAAGCGCGTGAATCTCCTTCTCGAGGCTCATCATCTGCTCCGTGAAGAGGCGGCTTGTCTCCTTCAGTCCCTCGGTGTCGATCATTACGCCGGCCTCCTCCATCTCTGCCAGGACAGGCATCAGCGGCATCTCTATCTCGCTGAAGAGGCTCCAGAGACCTTCCTTCTTCAGTTCGTTCTCGAGGCTCGCTTTTAGTTGGCAGACGTCGTGGCAGGCATAGACCGACAGGAGGTAGTCGAGGTAGTGCCGCATCTCGGGGTGCAGGAGGTAGTGTGCTATCTCGGTGTCGAACATGGTGAGGTCCGTCAGTCCCTGTGCCTTGAGTTCTTTCCATTGTGCCTTCAGGTTGTGCCCGACAACCATATTGTCCTTCACGACGAAGGTTTCGGCCTTTTTTTCTTCTTTCGACGAGGCGGGAAGGGGTTTTGTCTCTGTTGGCGAACTGAACAAATCGAGCTGAACAGGTCCTTTCTCTTCCTCCTTTTTTTGTGGCTCGGGAGCAGCTGAAAACAGGTCGAGCTGCAAGGAACCATCGTTGTTCCTGTCAGGTAGGCTCTCCTCCTCCTTCGGTGAGGCAGGGAGGGGGCTTCTTTTATTCAAGAGCTGCCGGAACTCGAGGCGTTTGAAAAGCTCCTGAAGCCTGTCGTTGTCTGGCTCCCGAAGCTTCAGCTGTTCCATGTCGAGGCTGATAGGTACCTCTTGATTGATGGTCGCCAGCCACTTGCTTTGCCTGATTTGTTCTACGTTTTCCTCAACCTTTTGCCTCAGCGCACCCTTGAGTTTGTCGGTCTGAGCCAAGAGATTCTCGATGCTTCCGAACTCTTCGATGAGCTTCTGCGCCGTCTTCTCCCCTACCCCCGGGCAGCCGGGAATGTTATCGACGGCGTCGCCCATCAGTCCCAGCATGTCGATGACCTGCTGGGGCGACTGCAGTCCCCACTTCCTTTTCACTTCCTCTGGCCCGAGAATCTCAGGCTCGTTGTTCTTCCCCACCGGGGGCCGATACATCTTGACGCGTTCCGTGACGAGCTGCCCGAAGTCTTTGTCCGGGGTCATCATAAATGTCTCGATGCCCTTCTCATCGGCCTGATGTGCAAGGGTACCAATGACGTCGTCTGCCTCGAAGCCCGGCACTTCGAGCACCGGGATGTTGTAAGCCGCCAGGATGTCCTTGATGACCGGCACGGCGAAGCGTATCGCCTCGGGCGTCTCCTCGCGCTGTGCCTTGTAGAGGGGAAAGGCTTCGTGGCGGAAAGTACCGCCGTGCGGATCGAAGGCCACGCCGATGTGCGTGGGCTGCTCCTTGCTTATCACCTCTTCCAGCGTGTTGACGAAGCCGAGAATTGCCGACGTGTTTTGTCCCTTCGAGTTGATGCGTGGATTCTTGATAAAAGCGTAATATGCACGATAAATCAGTGCGTAAGCGTCCAGTAAATAGAGTTTCTGTGTCATTTCTGTCCTTTTATGATGTAAAAATACAGAAAAAATATGAAACGTAACACTTTTTTGTGTAATTTTGCACCCTAAAGAAGGAATAAATGGACGTAATAGACAAGATAAAGGCTCCCGTTGCAGCCGAAATGGATCAGTTCAACGAGAGTTTGCATGAAGAGCTTTACAATGACAATCCTTTGCTGAAGAAAGCCGTCGAACACCTGCTTAAGACTTCGGGCAAACAGCTTCGGCCTCTACTTGTGTTGCTTTCGGCACGCATGGTTGGCAAGGTAAACGATAATGTCATCCGCGTGGCAATAGCCTTGGAGCTGCTTCACACGGCCTCTCTCCTGCACGACGATGTGGTTGATGAAAGCGACCGTCGCCGCGGATTGCCTTCGCTTAATGCCTTTATGACCAATCAGGTAGCCGTCCTGACAGGGGATTACGTCCTGAGCAAATCGCTTGAATGCTGTGCTGCCCTTGGCGATGACGTGCGTGTGTTCCGTTACTTCTCGCAACTCGGCCAGTCTCTTGCCGACGGCGAACTCCTTCAGATTCATGGCAATGACTCGGAAGAACTGTCGGAAACCGCTTACTTCGATGTCATCAGCCGCAAGACGGCGAGCCTCTTTTCTGTCTGCGCCCGCTTGGGAGCCTTGACGGCCGGCGGCACCGAGAACGATGCGGAGCGCCTTGCACAGTTCGGAAAGCTCATCGGAATATGCTTCCAGCTGCGCGATGACGTGTTCGACTATGGCACGGCAGAGGTGGGCAAGCCTCTCGGAAACGACATGAGGGAAGGTAAAATCACGCTGCCCGCCATCTATGCCATCAATCATACTGGCAACGAGGCGATGCGTGCCTTGGCGCTGAAAGTGCGCCGTCGCGAGGCAAGCTCCGAGGAGATACGGCAGCTCATTGACTTTTCGATCAGCGAAGGCGGTTTGGATTATGTCCAGTGGCGCATGAAGGATATGCAAGGCATGGCCGACGGGCTTATCGACGACACGCGCGACGCCACCATCGCCGAGGCTTTGCATCTGCTCGCATCATTTGTCGCCGAGCGCGTCTTCTGATTTTTAATTCATAATTCATAATTCATAGTTCATAATTGGGCTACGCCGTAATCTGGAGAAGAGAACGCTCTTATCTGGAGAAGGATTCGCTTTTAGTTGCCGCGGGGAATAATTATGAATTATGAACTATGAATTGAAAAAGGGTTCGCTCTTTGTTGCCGCGGGGAATAATTATGAATTATGAATTATGAACTATGAATTGAAAAAGGGCCGCTTTGCCCCCTCCCCCACAGGTCGTATGCATTTGGGCAATGTCTTTTGTGCCTTGCTCTCGTGGCTTTCCGCCAAGAGCAAAGGCGGCGAGTGGCGTCTGCGCATAGAGGATCTCGATCCGCAGCGTTCCCGTCGGGATTACGCGATGCAGCTTCAGGAGGATCTCCTCTGGCTTGGGCTTCCCTGGGACGGCGAGGTTGTGTGGCAAAGCGAGCGCGGCGACATCTACGAGCATTACCTTCATCTGCTTCAGGATGCAGGTCTCACCTACCCTTGCTTCTGTACGCGAGCCGACATCATGGCCACACAGGCTCCTCACGAGACGGACGGCCGCATCGTCTATGCCGGTACTTGCAGGGGAAAAATCCTCGATGAAACGGACAAAAATACGCCCGCAGCGATACGTTTTATGGTGCCGGACGAGGTCATTACCTTCACCGACGGGCATTATGGAAAGCAGCAGGTGAACCTCGCGAAGCACTGCGGCGATTACATCCTCCGCCGTCGTGACGGGGCATGGGCTTATCAGCTTGCCGTTGTGGTTGACGATGCCTTGATGGGCATCACAGAGATTGTCCGCGGACGCGACCTCTTGTTGAGCACACCGCAACAGCTGCACCTCTACCGCACCCTTGCTTCATTAGATTCTCTCCCTAAAGGGGGTCGGGAGTTCTCCTATTTCCATCATCCTCTTTTAATCAACGAAAACGGCCAACGTCTCTGCAAACGCGACAAATCTCTCGACCTCGGTTACTTGCGCGAGAAGCACATTTCTCCCGATGAAATCGTTGGTTTTCTCGCTTTCCTTGCTGGCATCCTTCCCTCTCCTACACCCACCACGCCTCAGAACCTCCTGCCTCTTTTCTCCTGGCAGAACGTGCCGACGAAGGATATCATAGCCTCCCTCTAAAAACACTGCGTGCCGCGAAGGTCAACGCGGCACGCTGCGTCTGCCTTCGCGGCACGCTGTGTTTGTCATCGCGGCACGCTGCGTTTTTAACCTCTCCGCAAAGAGACTGGAATGAGGCTTTGTTTTGTGCCTTGTCATAACGGTAGCTACCCGTTTTCTGCAAACAGTATTTCCAAGTCTTTGTGCCAAAGATTATATTTTTCTTCGTTTTTGTTTGTTTCTTGAAAAAGTTTTTGTACCTTTGCATTGTCCTTGTTCGGAAGCAACGGCACAGAGTAATGTGCATGGCGGATGGGTGGGGACGCATTTACGGAAAAGGCGTTTATCAGCGCTTTGTTCTTTGGCTGCTCGAAGTCTCGCAAACTTGTATCTATTGTCAAAGGCAAAGCAACGGGTAGATGCCCGCATGATGTGTTAATATCCACTTTCTTTGTTCGTTGTATTGACGAAAAGGAGAGAATTGTTATATGCATCATAGCGTGGGCTCTGCGCGTTGCTCGTCTGACAATAGGGGCAATGCGAGACGCCTTGAGCAGCGGGACGAGCAACAGATACAGCACCCGCGCTTTTTTGTAATATGCCCTATATATATAGTAATGTAAGGTAAACTTGTCTTGGGTGCCGCAAGTGTAAGGATAACATTTCTATGTGCGAGCGACATCAAAACGAAAATCTTCAGTATAATATAGGCAGCTTAATCAAGGCGGAGCTTGAGAGGCAGGAACGTACTGTCAGTTGGTTTGCCCGTAAGTTGTGTTGCGACCGCTCCAATATCTACAAGTTGTTCCAACGCTCCACAATAGATACAGAGTTGTTGTTAAGAATCTCAAAGATACTGAATTACAACTTCTTCGAGCTTTACAGCAAACGGCTTTAGGAAACATTCACTACAGAAGTGTGGACAGTCAGGCATCATTATTGAACGTGCCATATACGGGAAATCCCGTATCTTTGCATCTGAAACACCCTTTAGGTCAATAATGCAAGGTATTACAATCTGCTATAAGCAATATAATTGAATACGGAAATGATAGGAATATGGTTTTTTATAGTACTCTTTGCCATTGTCGGAGCACTGATGCTCTGGCAAGGCATGAAGGGAAACGACAACCGGTCATGCCTCGCTGATTTAGGACGCCTGTTCTTGATATTTGCCTGGATGATTTTTTCGGCTGTCTCGTTCAAGTCATGTATTATTGACAAAATTACAAAATGAATATGAACAATAACCCAAAGACATCAAGAATTTTTGCACTGATGCTCACCTGGCAGTGCAACCTCAACTGCGTGTACTGTTTCGAAAAGCATAAAACGACGGGCAAAGTTATGAGTTTGGAGACTGCCAAGGACATCATAGAGAAGGAGTTCTCTGCTTTCGAGGCATCTGGCGATAAGGGCGTTATCAAGGTTGACTTCTTCGGAGGCGAGCCTCTGTTGCGTTTCCATCTTATCAAAGACTTGGCTGAATGGATATGGCAAAAGCAGTACAAGATAAACTATGTGCTGTCCGTAACCACCAATGGCTCGCTTCTCAACGACGAGATGAAAGCTTGGTTCACCAAAAACAAGGAGCATTTCCGGCTCATTCTCTCTGTTGACGGCACAGACGAGATGCAGTGCATGAACAGGGGATGCCCTTCCGAAAAGCTCCCCATCCAATTCGTTCGAGAGACGTGGCCCGACCTCTACTTGAAGTCTACAATGTCGAGAGACACCCTTCCCACCTTCGGCGATGGCATCATATATATGCTCGAGAAAGGCTATCATGTGGCCTCAAGCATTGCCGTAGGCGTGAAATGGCAGAAAGGCGATGCGGAAATCTACAAGCGTGAACTGACGAAAGTCGCCGACTACTATATGGCGCATCCAGACATAGAGACGATGCCGTTGTTTGGACGCATCTTTGCTGAATTGCTGGAACCCTTCTGTAATGAACTTCCGCCCAAAGGCTGCGGAACAGGCACGACGATGGCAGCATACGATGTCGATGGCAAAGCATATCCCTGTCACCTGTTCCTGCCTATTGTCCATGGCAAGAACATTGACAAGGAACTGAGCGAGATTGATTGGCGCGACAACAGGCGTATGTTCGACGACACTTGTCTCGAATGCGGCATGAAGCAGATATGCCGCACCTGCTACGGCTTCAATTTCATAGAGAGAGGCGACGTGAGCATGCGAGACAAGACGACTTGCGAGATGCTGCTGGCAGAGGCGCAGGTCATCAG
>Ga0310694_10000701_pt1 | contig 42414 bp, 57 predicted proteins | sample 174DNAGHGhighgp2_FD_203884 | JGI IMG/M metagenome (GOLD analysis project Ga0310694, IMG submission 203884) | Sheep rumen microbial communities from Palmerston North, Manawatu-Wanganui, New Zealand - 1742 DNA GHGhigh gp2 (v2) (version 2) | ecosystem: Host-associated > Mammals > Digestive system... | reverse complement strand
GCCCGGTCCCTGCGCGATCGTGATCTTTCCGCAGCGCGTGCGCGTGCGCTCCACGAAGCGGCGAAACTCGCCCAGCTTCTGCTCGTACATCGCCCACGCGTTGGTGTAGCGGTCGTACTCGCCGTTGGTGTAGTAGATCATCGCCTCGAGGTAGTGCGGGTACAGGCTGTCCCACGGGAACGGGACGAGCAGCGCGCTCCCACGGTCCTCCTCGGTGTAGGGCATCCACGTCTCCGCGCGGTAGAGGTCGAAGGCCAGCTGCCCGTCCAGCTCGGAGAGCCAGCGCAGCAGCGTCGTCTCCTCGATCGTCTGCCCGGTCAGCGCCTGCGCGTGCGCGATCGCTTCATTGCCCGTCATACGCTTCCCTCCTCTTCCGTTTCTTCTTCGCTTCCGCCGTCGCCGCCGTCGTCCGCGCCGCTCTCGCCGCCGTTATCCGCGTCACCGTCGCCCGGCTCTTCCGTTCCGACGTCGTCCGGCTCCGTGGGCTCCGTCGTCGTCGGCATCGCCATCATCAGCCCGCTTGCCGGCTCTGCCGCCGTCGGCTCCTGCGACGCCTTGTACTCCACCGTCGCGCTCACCGCCCCCGCGCTGGAACTTACGACCGTCGTGCCGTCCACGGTGCGCAGAGCCTGCGGCGCGATGCTCTCGGTGGTAGGCGTGGCGAGGGGATACCAGATGATAACTGGCGTACCAGCCGCATACTGTGCGGCGAGCCATGCCTTGATTTTTTCGCCAGTGTTTAGTGTCTGGTCTGTTGGCGTGAAATACAAATACTGTTCACCGCCGAACCAACCACACCAAACAGAGCCAAGCGTTCGCTCCGGATATCTCCCTTCAACCCATACAAAGTGCGTGCTTACCGCCTGATTTCGTGCCGCAGTTGGCATTTGCGGGTCATCGACGCGAATACGTCCATAATAAGTTGCCGCGCTGACTAAACCGACACTCTCCTCGCCCGTCAGCACCTTCATCCTCACTCGCCTCGTCACCGTGCCAGCGACCACATCCACCTCGTCGCGGTAGTCGCCCACGGCGAAGAGGTCGGGGACGGTGGCGGTCTGCGGTGCGGTGTACGGCTGATAAGCGTCCAGCGCACCGTTGACGCAGAAGTAATTCGTCGTTTCCCAGTCGGGGTCATCTGCTACGCGGATGGAAAAGCGCACATATCTCGCGTCTGCGGGAGCAGTTGCCACCATGTCGTTGTTGGCAAGCGCCGTGCCAGCGACGCCACTGATGTAAGTTTCATCGTCCGCATCGGAGTACCACGCCAGTCCAGCCGTGGACGCGGAATAAGACTGAATGCCGAAGTAATACGCCACGCCGCCCGTGATGGGGATGAAGTCCGTGTGCAGGAAATTTTCGTTGGAAACCAGCTTGCCGGTGGAGCGATTGATGTACGAATTGCTTGAGCGGTCAATCGCTGCGGCATTGAGCAGATTTGCACCGCCGACCGTCAGCGTTTCGGTGTCGCCCACCACGCGGGGCACGAGGTGGCTCGTGTCGTAGCCGAGGCTGACGGGCGTGCCGTCCCCAGTCGGGGCGATGAAATTGCCATTGACGCGCTCGTAGTAACCGATAACGCCGCCGTCGCTCTCGCACGGGATCCATTCGAGGCGAGTGCTGACAAGGATGCTCCCGACGATATCGCCATCGTAAGAGGGAGAGCTGGAGTTGGGGAGCATACCGATGTACACATTCGCCGGGGTCGTGAACTCGTCCGGGTCCACAGAGGCATCCACCATAAAACCCGATGTGCCGCCTGCGCCGAATGTGATCGTGCGCTGTTCAGTCCCGCCGTATACCGGTCGCTTCAGCTGGTTGCCGAAGCGGAAATAAGAACCGGACGAGCTGCTGCGGATAATGTAAAACGAAAAGTTCGCTCTGCTCGCGCCGCCGTTGTAGCTTCCGAAGACATTCGTGCCGCTGGACGACGGGTTGGCGAGCGTCATGGTTACATCATCGTCGCTCGTCAACGCTTCGCCCGTCTCATAGTGGAAGTTTCCATCGAACGAAATGCCCGTCAGCCGCTGGTAATTGGCGGGCAGCTCGTCGTCCACCATCTGCACCAAGCCCCCGTTGATGCTCGGATAGACGGGCGCGTCTGGCGTGGGCGCGGGGGTCTGCGTCATCGCGCCCGTGCGGACGAGGGAGAGGATGTTGGCGGCAAGGCTGTGCGGGAGCGTGAGGGGCAGCGTGCCGGTGAGGGTGTAGTAGGCGCCGCTTGCGCCGCCGTGTTTCTTGCGCCCCATCAGGTGCGAGAGCAGGTCACCGCCGTGGTACTTCCCGTCCTTCACCGTGAGGCAGTATTCGAGCATATCAAAGGTCATTCGCCCCACTCCTCCCACGTGCCGCCGGCCTCGTCGAAAAACTTGACGGCGCTCGTGTCCATCAGCACGCACGCGCTGCCGTTGGCGATGCCGTCGGTCGGCAGCGTGTCGCCGCTCATCGCGGCCGCGCGGACGAGCTTCTTGCCGTTGGGCAGGATGCGAAGGATCTCCTGAGAATACATTCGTTTTCCTCCTTTCTGAAAAAAAGCGCGGCAAGCCTCTTTCAGCCTGCCGCGCCGTGTCGCAGCCCTTTGCGGGTCTCGCGGATATTAAAGGTTTTCCAGCGCCTTGCGGCCAAGCTCCTGCTGCTCGAGCATGTAGCGGATCGCCGCCATGCGCTGGTCGTTGGCGTTCTTGATCGCCTCGATGAACTTGCGCTTGAGCTTCACCGGCTCGCCCGGACGAAGCGCCACGCTCTCGCCGTTGACGCACACGAACAGCGGGCGGAGCGCCTGCGCGTCCATGCCCACCACCGGCAGCACGAAATCGACGGTCTCCTCGCCGGGGTCAGTCGTCACGACCTCCTCCTGGATGTCTTCGGTCTTCTTGCTCATGGTATCCTCCTTTTTACGCGGAGGCGGGGTTGCCCCCGCCTCGCTTGGTTGTCACGGGGTCGCCGTGGTCTCCACGCGCACCATGTACTGCTGCACGAGGATCTTCGCGGTCTTGGTCAGCTTCCAGCCGACGGTCGCGCGCTGGTTGAGCGGGTCGCTCGTGCCGCCACTGCCCAGCTGCTTGACGATGTGCTGCAGGCCGCCGCCGGTGACCTCGGTCACGCCGTAGGCGTCGTCGCCGATGATCAGCGTGGAGTAGACGTCGGCGTTGTTCGCGCCGGCCGCCGCCCACTTCTTGGCACGGGTGTTCTGCACGAAGCGCACGCCCGCGATCTCGCCGATCTCGTTCTGGTAGATGTTCGCCGTGTCGACGTACTGGTGCGGGTACTTCCACTCGGGGTCGTTCATGAGGTCGTACTTCACAAACGGGTGGATGATGCCCACGTAGTAGCCGTTGATCTTGGGCGCGTCCTGCGCCTCCAGCGTGCGCACGGCGCGCTTGACCGCGGCGACGGTGATGTTGTCGTTGGTGGTCGCGTTGGTGTACGCGAGGCTCGCGCGGGAGGTCTTGGTGCCCGCGCCGTACTGGACGTTGGTGCCCGCGTTGATGACCTCGCGGGTGATGGTGTCGCTGGTGCGGCCCGCCTGCGAGGCGATCAGCTTGGTCGCCCAGACAAGGTTGTTGTCGATGGCCGTGAGCAGCAGCATGTCGCTGAGCGTCACGTAACCGCCGTACTGGCTGACGGTCGCCTCCAGCTTGGTCACTCTGAGGCTCTGGCCGTCGGGGGTCACGCCCTCGGTGAGCGGGGTGGTCAGCTCGGGCAGCGGGTCGTACTGGCGGAACTCGATGGTCTTGCCGCCGTTGCGCGGGATGGGATGCTTCTGGCCGAACTGGTCGTGGATCAGCTCCGGCTCCGCGAGGTCGATCAGGTAGTCGGAGTAGTAGGTCTTCATTTCCACCGTCAGGTCGTTGGCGGTGGTGACGTTGGTGTTCAGCAGCACGCCGCTGGCGCCCTCGGCGCCGCCGTCGTAGGCCGTGAACAGATCGAGAATGAACTTCTTCATGGGGTATGCTCTCCTTTCTTCGTTTGGAGAGCGTCAGAATTCGATGCGCTCTCCTCTTGCTGCGCGCCGTGCGATCTCTGCGCGGTCGGCGCGGGTGAGCTTGCTGACGTCATCCTTCACCGTGTAGCCGGAAACGGGAGCCGCGCCTGCCTCGGCGGGTCTCGCTCCGCGCGCGCGGATGTTGTCGGTGACGCGCTGCTCGGTGCGAGCGGCGGTCGTGCTCATGGCGTCGAGCATCATGTCGTCAAGGTGCATCACCTTGTAGGCGTGCTCCATCGGCACTCCGCTCTGGAGCATGGAAACGAACTGCGGATTCTGTACCTCGGTCTCCAGATCGAAGCCGTTGTACTTGGCTTTGAGCGCTTCCGCCTCGCCGTACCATTTCTGGAGCTGCTGCTGCGCGGCCGCCTCGCCGGCGGCGCGCTTCTGCGCCTCCCGCAGCGCATTGTTTTCGCGCTGGAGCCGCTGCATCTCCTTGTACTGCTCGACGCTCATGCCGGCCTCCTCGGCCGCCTCGCTCCAATAGGCGTTGTCGCTCTCCAGCTTCTGCGCCAGCTTGGTCACGTCGCTCTCGCCGTACCGCTGCGCCAGCAGGTCGATGATCGGCTTGTAGCTGTCAACGGTCGTCTGCAGGTTTTTCGTCTCCTTGAAGCGCCGGTCGATGATCTTCTGTGTGTCCTGCGTGTACAGATCCTTGTACTCGCCCTCGATCATCGCGCGCCACTGAGCCCTCTTCGCGTCCAGCGTGTCGCTCGTCGTCTGGACGCTGCTGTTGTGCTCTTCCTTCTGCGCGGGAGCCGGTACCTGCTGCTCCTGCCTGCCGAAGAGCACGTTGGCGTATTCGCCCTTCTGCCGCCGGGTGGATGCGGCCTCGCCCTTGGTCTCGCCCGATGCTCCCGCAGGAGCCGCCCCCGCCTCGCCGGCAGGAGCTGCCGCAGCGCCCTCGCCTTCAAAGAGGTCCAGCGCGAACGGCTTCACGTTGTCAAACATAAGGTTTCCTCCTTCGCGGCACACAAGGCCCGCCGTGTAGGCTCTCGCGGTTTCCGCCGTGTCGGATCCCCCTCTCCGCCGTCCGGGAGACGCGGACGCTGCTGTCAACGGCGTCCGCGCCCCGGCCGGGGACGAACCATGAAGATGGAGGATGATTTTATGATAAAAAAGGAGCGGCGGTTTTGCGCCCCTCCTTTTGTGTTTTTTTGAAAAAAATTATTTTTTCCGGATCGTCACGTGCACCGTCTCCGGGTCTGTCGCCTCCAGCCCCCGGAAGCCGACGCACATCAGCTCCCACACCACGCCGCAGCAGTGGCCGGAGAAGCGCAGGCGGCAGTCGCCCGGCTCGATCCTGCGCTCGCTCACGGCGGAGCCGCGCAGCGTCAGCCACGCATCCAGCGTCTGCACCAGCGTCGAGACCGCCGCGCACAGCTCCACGCTGCCGGTCGCGTGTCCCGTCGCCTCCACGGTGTACCAGTATCCGGTGTAGGGACTTCCATCCCGCACGAGCGTCACTTCCGTCATTCCGTCGCCTCCATGCTCGGCGCGCTGCGCTGGGCGAGCCGCTGTCCGTAGCCGGTCATGGGCGTGTTGGCCTGCATGATCCCGTCCGCCACGCTGCCGCCGCCGGTTGCCTGCATCGCGGGGGCCTCCCCGCCCGCCGCCGGCGCGGTCATCTGCCCCGTCAGCTGCGCGATCAGCTGCGCCTGCTGCTGCACGAGGTTGTAGAGCGTCTGCCCCTCCAGCACGCGCTCGCGCACCTTGTCGATGCCCTCGAAGTCCATCATCTCCAGCGCGCCGAGCGCCTCCTGCGCCCGCTCCGGGGAGAAGAAGCCGAGGCCGTAAAGCTCCTTTGCGCGCTCGTTCTGCTCCATGCGGGAGAACGGGTTTTTCTTCTGCGCGCTGATCTTGAGGTCGAAAACCGGCACGCGGTAGAGCTCCTGCCCCATCGTGTCCATGCCGACGGCCTGCTCGCGGATCTGCGCGCCGGAGAACTGCACGAACTCGTAGTCCCCGCCCGCGCCGGTGATGCGGAACGAGCGCGCCTCGTCGTAGAACTGGCGCATCAGCTCGATGCACAGCTTGCACACGCCGACGTATGCGCGGTAGCTCGCGGCGATCATGTCGCGGCTCGCCTTGTTGCCGGCCTCCTGCAGCGCGGCGATGGCCGCCGCCGCCGTGATGCCGCTGCCCGCGCCGCCGCTGTTCACGTCGCGGTTGGAGCTGGTCTCCTTCATCTCGTCGATCTTCATCGCGAGGATGTTCGCGTAGATCGGCGAGATCGTGTCCATGCTCACCTGCCGGAGCTTCGTGTCGTCCAGGCTCGTCTCCACGTCGATCAGCTCCTGCGTCGGATCGGCGAACTGCTCCTTGTTGACGCCCGTGCTCCGCGCCACGAACCAGCGCGAGCGCGTCGCCTTGTCGGCATAGCCGAGGATGTTGCCGTACAGCTTGTCGATGTAGAGCTGCGGGTCCTTGCACAGCGCCACGTAGCCCCAGCCGACGGGCGTGCCCTCCTCGGGGAACATCACGTCGAACACCACGGGATAGAGGCCGTGGTCGTAGTAGCCGCGCGCGGCGTACTCCGGCTCGTTCTCGCTGGCGTAGAGCAGCACGTCGCCGACGAACTTCGCGTAGTGCACCACCGTCTGCCCGCTCGGCAGCGTCTGCTTATAGTACCAGTCCACCACCAGCGACTTCCCGCTCGTGTCCACGGCGTCGTCGTAGACGTACTGCGTCACGTCGATCACGTTGCCGTTCAGCTTGCCCTTGCATTCGGGATAGGTCTGCTCCAGCACGTCGGTGTCCACAAGGTCGGTGATGAACAGGTTGCGGCTCTTCTGCACGTCGGTCACGCCCGGTTCCCAGAAAATGCGCAGCAGGTCGATCTCTCGGATCGCGATGTCACCGAGCCCGTTTTCCTTACTGCTGTCCCAGAAGACGCCATAGCAGGCCGTTCCGTGCTTGAGCTTTTCCCACCACGCCGCGGAGTACACGTTGTCGAACTCGTTCAGCTCCATCACCGTCGGCAGCACGGCGGAGAGCGTCTTCGCGCTGGCCTCGTCGCTCGGCTCCCTCGGCAGCACCGCCGCCGTCGGGATGTTGTCCATCGCGTCGGCGTGCTTGTTGAGGATAGCGTTGAAGAGCCACGCGCTGCTCGGCTGCGGCAGGTTGGAGATCCCAGCCTTCTTGCACGCGCTCTGTGTCTGCGGCGTGCGCTTGATGGCCTGCCAGTGGCGCAGCTTGTACCACAGCTCGTCCTCCACCACGCGCAGCTCGAGGTTGGCCTTGCCCTGCTTGTAGCGGTTCAGCGTCTCCGCCGCCGCGCGGATCTCGTCTTTGCCGATGCGCCGCGCGTCCGGCGCTCCGGTCTGCATCGCGCCCACGAGCGGCGTCGTCGTGCCGCCCGTAAGAATGTTGAGGTTTGCCAGCCTCATCACGTTCTCGTCCATTTAGCCCCTCCTGTAGATCCCGTAGGGATCGTAGTATGTCTCGTCAGTCGAAAGCGGGTCGAAGCCGCGCGGCTTCTCGGCGGGCGCCGACGGCGGATTGATCGGCCGCGCCATGCACACGTACCGCGCCTCGTCGGCCACGTGGTCCTCGAGGTCGGTGTCGATGTCCTCCGGCTTCACGTCGTCGTAGAGCAGCGCCGGGATCGTCCGGATGAACGCCCGGCAGTTTCGGAACACGTAGAGCATCGGCACGCCGTTCTCGTCGAACTGCAGCCGGTAGTGCATCTGCATCCAGCCGGGGATGCGGTGGTTATCACCGGGGTCGAAGTAGACGCCCAGCTTCTCGCCGGTCTCGGCCACGCTCTGGCCGCGGCTCGCGTCCCAGATCGACGGGTCCGCGACGCCGTACACGTGCCGGCCGCGCAGATCTGGATGCTCCTCCTCGATGCGCTTGATCTCCGCAAAGATGCGGTCCGGCGTCCACTTGAGGCCCGTGTTCGGCACGTCCGTGCAGCCGTACAGCTCCAGGAAGCGGTACAGCCGCCCGTCGTGGTCGCACGCAAACCAGCCGACAGAGAACGGCTTTGCGTAGCCGAAATCGAAGCCGCGGTAGATCTTCCAGTCCTGCGGGATCGGGAACGGCTCCACCACGTGCGTCCAGCGGTGATCGAGGTAGTGCGCGGGATCGTCGCGCCACTCCTCGAAGAACGCCTCGCCCTCGATGCCCCAGTCGCCGTTGCCGGCCACCTTGAAACGCGTCGGGTTCTGCTGCTCCATCAGCCGGAAGCGGCGCAGGTCGGCCTCATCCAGCCACTCGTTGCAGCGGAACGTCGTCGTGATCGCGAGCACGTCGGGATCCGGCGCCGCGTCGAAGAAGCGCCGCTTGAGCCAGCTCGACGCCGTCCACGGGTTGAACGTAAGCGTCAGCTGCTTGAAGTACCCCTCCGGCAGCTCGCCGCGAATCGTATCGTCCACGAGATCGAAGTCCTTCTCGCTGTCGATCTCGTAGGCCTCCTCGATCCACGCCCAGCAGATGAAGCCCACCGGGCACGAGATCGACGCCAGCTTGAGCGGATCGTCGAGGCCACGGAAGAAGATCTGCTGCCCCGTCGGTTTGTACACCGCCGTCAGCGGCGACACCGTGAACGTCCACAGGTGCGCCACGTTCAGCCGGCTCGCCGCCCACTTGAGATCGGAAAAGCAGCTGTCGCGCAGCGTGTTTCCCGTCCGGCGCACCACCAGCGTGTTCGCCAGCGGCCAGCGCATCATGCGGTAGATGATGTTCAGCGCCGTCGTCTTGCTCTTCTTGCTCGCACGGGATCCTTTGCAAACGCGATAGCGGCCCTGGAACCGCCAGAACGCGCCGTAGCCCCTGCCGACGACCTGCGCGAGATCAACGTCAATCCGGGACATCTCCGACGAACACCACCTGCGGGATGCTGCTGGCGTCCACGTCCACGGCCTGCACCGGCTTGCCGTAGCCGCGGTCGAGGATCACCTCCGCCGCGCGGATGCGGTCGCCGTGCTTGGCGTCCTCGTCGTTGACGATCTGCACCAGCACGCGCAGCGCCTCGGGAGCCGCCGCCCGGAACGCCTCTTTCAGCTCCTCCGGCAGCCTCGGGCGCCCGCCGCCCCTGTAGCCCTTCATGAAGCGCCCGGTCGCAGGATCGCGCCTGGCGTCCCGCGCTCCGCTGTTCCTGCCGGCCTTCTTCCCGGCCTGCTTGCTTTTCTTCCCGCCGGTCTTCTCGCCGCTCTTGGCGCCGCTCTCCGCAGCGACCGCCGCGCCACTCTCCAGCCCGTCAGCCCGTTTGCTGTCCCGTTTATCGGTCAGCTTTTCAGTCTTTCCGCTCTCCGGCACATCAGCCGGCACGTTGGCCTGTTTGAAACCTTTTGACGGCACGTCCGCCCCCTCCTCTCGCTTCTTTTCTCCTATCGTCGCACACCCCGCTCAAATTTGCGCCCCGCCTTTTGCAAAAATTTTTTCCCGCAAAAAACAAAAGCCCCGCGGGATCTCCCCCGCAGGGCTTTTCGTCATGCTCTCTTAATACAGTCCTCCGTCCTGTCAAAAGTGCAGTCCTCGCAGCCTTTGTAAAAACCGCACTCCCCGCAGTCGTGAACAACGTCATAGCCGCGCTCTGCGTACTCGTCACGATTTGCAACGGGGCAACTGCCATCCACACAGGCAACGCCGCAATACCACGCGCATCTTTCTTCACTCATTGCTTTCCCTCTTCACGTCAAAAAGCGTTGTCTGATCCTCCAGCGCCATGCCAAGCATACCGCGTTCTCGATCTGACAGTTCCCACTTGTGCGCCGCTGCTCGTTCTGCCGCTGCTCGTTCTGCCGCTGCTCGTTCTGCCGCTGCTCGTTCTGCCGCTGCTTCCGGTCGAAGCAGCAAGCCGCGCAAGCCTCATCATTCGAGGTCATATATTCCGCTCCTGCTCATTTCTCGTCACCTCCGTTGAGCCGCCGCAAAAACTCGGCCTCCATCTTCTGAAGCATATCGTTGACGGCGTAAATCACGCACCCGCGGTCGAGTGCGTCAAACATCGTGGTAACGACGCACAGTGGCGGATCGAGCTGCATCACCTCGCCATTTTTCGCGTCCACGCTCTCGTGGCGCAAAATCAGCGTATAGCGTTCGCCAAACATCACTTGTCACCTCCGTCCATGCTTCGCCTTTCTCCGTCTGCGCAGAAGTAGTCCGGCGTGACACATCGACCATCGCACCAATCGTGATCCAAGAAGGCATCGTGCTGATAATGCTTGCAATCCTTGCACCGCACCACAGGCACAGCGTCCACGGTGGGAGCATGGTCAAGCATCAGTTTCGCTTCGATGAAGCCAGACAGGGCTTGCTCGGCGCGGATGAGGTCTTCCGCATTGCCGCTTTCCCTCGCCTCGTCACGCCACTTGACGCAAGCGTCCTGCCGCTTTTTCATCTCGGCGCAATATGCGTCAGCGTCAATCAGCCGCATCGTCCTCACCCATCTCTGCAAGCCACGACTCGAACTCGGTGCGGCGTTTGTTGAATTCCATAATCAGTTTTTCGGCCTTGATGATGCGAAACCATTTGTCACGCGCGGCGATCCACACTTCTGCCGCAAGGCAAACAATCGCACCGACGAAGAGTAGCGCGAGAGAAGCACCGCCGACGAAGCATACCGTCTCGCCAAAGACAATGTAGGCTGTTTCGCTCATTACGCCTCACCCCCATCCATCTTCGCCCCGCAGTTGGGGCAGTAGTTGCACCTTTTGGCGAGTAGTCCTGTTACGCCGATACCGCAGGACGAGCACAACTTGCTATCGTGGTCTACGCCCGAAATGTCTAACCACCGCCCGTGCACCACAGGCGCAGCATCGGCGGCGGGGACGGTGCGCAGGCGGTTCGTGACCTCAAAGGGGTAGTATAAACGCTGATTGTCTGCCTCGAACGCTCTGATCGCGTCCTTTCGGCGGATATACTCGTCAACCATTGGTGTCACCTCCGTCCATCTTCGCCCCGCAGTATGGGCAGAAACGCATCAAAGTAACATCAAAATCCGTTAGCGGCTCTTCGCCGCACGCGCTGCACCTATCTTCCGCAGTCCACCGGCCATGCCGCACAGGCGCAACATCAGCGGCAGAAATAGCTTTTATTTCTTCTATTGCGGCGTTTAACGCTCGTTCCGTTTCGTCGCTACTCGCGCAGAACTGCCCGAACACAGCGTCAAGAGCCGCGCCTTGCTCGATGTATTTTTTCTCGTCATCCATATAGTGACTCCCGCCCATCAATGGGCCGTTCGTTATCCATGCACTTCGGCGCGCATTTCAATAGCTCGATAATTGGTCTCCCGGTGTACTCTGTGTTGTACATCCCGCAGGCAACATACTTTTTCCGCCAGTCGCTTGCCGCGCTATGCGTCGCTCCGTACACCGTACACTTGCGTAGATGTATGCCGTGATACTTGCCTTGAATAAGGTTGCTGCACTCTTCGCAGCGTTTGTCCGGCAAGACACCAAAATTCTGATGCATCGCCTCAATTTTCCGCTTTTCAGCCATTGGTGTCACCCCCTTCAATGTACTCGCTCCATTGCACAGCCATAGCACGGGCAACGCCGGGGAATGTCTTCGCCCTGTTTCGCGCCCTATCTTTTGTGAACATTCCGCGGTGCTTATCGTTGTGCTTTCCGCTGTACGAACCAGACGGACACCACGTCTTTTCTGGCACAACAACTTTTGTCGGTACAAGGTCAGGCAGGCCTTTGAGCCAAAGCATTGTCTTTTTCGTATACGGGTGTCCAAACTGGAACGGCTGAATACATTGTGTTGGTCTTTCAAATCCAAACACTTTGCTCGGCTGCGGGTTTTCGACTGCAATGTGGTCACATTCCGCATGGAGAATTGTATCGATCAACGCTTTGCCGCAAAGCCCCTCATAAAACCGTTTCATGTTCAGCTTGCCGCCTTTATACAAGTGTCGCGCTCCGGCATTGCTTGTTTTTGTACACGGTGGGAAAGCAATTATCATGTCCCAGCGCCCCACTTGTTCGTGTGCGCGTGTGTCAGCGGTCTGGAACGCGCAGTTCCCATTGAGCAATGGCAGCACATCGCCCTGTATATGCCATTCTGGATGCCCGCCGCTGCACTCTTGAATGTCGCACGAGTACGCCTCGTGTCCCAATTCGCGGAAAGCCTTACACACCGCTTGACTCTCCTCGCAAGCCACAAGCACTTTCAGCATAGACCAGGCCCCCTTTTAATCCTCGCCATCATGATTTGCCGTGCATCCATTTTCTTTTTCCTCGCTTTCCCGCATTTCGTGCAGCAGCTTCATCACCTTCAAGCTGTCGCACATGATAATGTGATCGCTTATTATTTCCCGCTCGGCCTTCGTCGGCCGGAAGAATTCTTCGCACAGCGCGATCACATTCGCGACGCAGCGATCGACGTTGTCCTGCTGGATCTCCATGCCGTATACCGACTTGATCGCGTCGGTATAGTCGTTACGCGTCCGGCTCCGGCTAAATTTCCTTCGTAGAATCTCCAACACGAAAGCGCCGTCGCCGCAGGTTGGCTCCAAAAATGTCGTGCGCGGCTCGAAGCAGTCTGGATTCTCTGCCTCAAGCATGTCGCACATCTCAAGCACCGTCCTCTGCGGCGTGAATACCTCGCCGAATTTCCGTATCCTGTGCTTTTTTTCTTCCGTGAGCGTATTGATATTGCAGCTGTCCATAAGTCCTCCCCGTTTTAAGCACTAGAGCATCTTCTGCGCGATTCGCCGATGCTTTTGACTTTCTCGCGCACGCCAAGCACACCCGCAGCGGGCGGACGCTCCACGCAGCCGTGCCTCCATCAAGCGGCTGCTGGCAAAGATAGCACACGCCACGATCAAAGCTCTCGCTTCGTGGCTCGACGCCCGCGCTCCTGCGCTTTCGCTCACTTCTCACGCGGTCGAGCGCCCGGCACCTCGAGCACATCAGGTATGTGTTTCCGCTCGGCAGCTGGACGCCGCACTTGGTACACTGCCCATTTTCCCTGCGATCGGCACGGAGATCCCGCGCCTTGGCGTTTTCCTTCTCGCGATCTTTCCGAGCATCCCATTGCCGCCGCTTCTCGGCGCACTCTGCGCAGCGATACCGCCCGCCGATGGTGTAGGCATCAGCCTTGCCGCATTCCGCGCAGCGCCCGTGCGAATGATAAAAGGCTCGCGTTTCTCGCATGTACTCGCGGATGTATGCTCTCTGTGCGTCTTTATCCTTTCGCATCGTTTATCCTCCCGTATGAGCAGCGGTATGCTCTTTATCCATTGGTGTCACCCCCGTTCTTCACGCACGCGTTAGTTGACTTCATGCACGCCACTTCAAACCGTAGCTCTTCAATCTGCTTCTGCATCCTGTCAAGGCGCGTCCACATCTCTTGGCGCAGGTTTCTTTCTTGCATTCGTTTTTCAACCTCGCGGTTAATCAGCTTTTCAAAAAGCATTGGTGTACCCCCTTTTAATCCTCGCCATCATGATCTCCTGCACATCCATCTTCTTCGCCTTCTCCGCGCACTTCGCGCACACGCTCTCCGCGCCCAGCAGGACGCTCACCGCCCCGCGCAGATCGCGCTTGCTGTGCGGGTGCAGCACCTCGCCGCAAATGTCGCAAACCTCGATCTTCATGTCTCCTCCGTTCTTCCGTCGCTCTGAAACAGCGGGCAGGCGCGCACGAAATACGATTCCGTCTTCTTCGCCTCGCCCTTCTCCCAATGCGTGTTCATCATGAGCCGGTCGGCGTCCCAGCCGTCCACCGGCTGGAAGTCCCGCACCCACGGGCACTCGCTCGCGCCGCCTTTGTCCGCGTGCGCGCACCGCCAGCACAGCGTGTCCGCTTTCGCCTGCGTATACTTTTCGCTGTACGCCACGGCCCGCTCCGCGATCGCCAGCGCGATCTCGTGGTTTTTCCTGCCGCGCCAGAAGCCGCTGCTTCCTCCGCCGGCCCACACGTACTTAAATCCCGCCTCTTTCAGCGCCTCGCGCACCGGAGCTGACACGCTCCGGTTGAACTCGATGTCCAGGATCCCACCCGGGAGGCGCCGCGTCGTATATCTCAAAATCATGTCTCTATCTCTCCTGCACCGTGATCTCCGTTCTCGGATTATCCCGATCCACTTCCCCGGCGAGCGTCAGCGTGATGTGCCGAAAATCGTCGTCCGCGATGATCCCGCCGCGCGTCAGCCCGTCCATCAGCAGCTTGCCGCAGTAGTTGTCCGGATCGTGCCGGCGGCGGTCCGGGAAGAAGTAGCACACCGTCACGTGCGCCCGCTCAAACGGCTCCGGCAGCCGGATCCCGCGCTTTTTGAGCGTCCAGAGCACCGCCTCCGTCCACTTTTTCTTCGACGCGCGGTAATCCCACGCGTTCGCGCGGCCGGCGAAGGCGTTCAGGCTCGGCGGAATCCCCGGCAGCGTGATCTGTACCGTCCTCACAGGCCCAGCCTTTCCGCCAGCCGCTCCGTCTTGACGATCTCCTGCTGCGTGCAGTCGCCGTAGATCAGCGCCATCTGCCGCAGCATGATCGTCACGTCGGCCATCTCCTCCTGCACGTCCAGCAGGTGCTGCCTCGTGAGGCTGCCATCCGCGACCGCTCGCCGATACTTGAGCAGTGCCTTCGTCAGCTCGCTCATCTCTTCGATCATCATGTCCGTCTGCACCCGACTGCCGTTGCGCTCGATCGCCGCGCGAAAGATTTCATTCCACGTCAGTCTGTCCCGCGCCGCGTCGAGCGCTTCTCGGCTGTTGGCAGCTCCAACGGGATCGTCGCGCATCTGGTTGAACATCACTCCGCCTCCTTCGCCGTGACGCGCAGGAAAATCCCGTCGTCGGTGTAGCGCGCCTCCAGCCGGTGCGTCTTGGCCATCTCCGCGACGTCCACCTTCGGCAGCGCGATCTCGTAGCTCTCCGGCACGTCCGTCACCTTGTGCTCCATCACCAGCTGCATCACGAGTGCGTCGTACATCAGCCGCTGCTCCTCTGTGCCTTTTTCCAGCGCGGCGTTGCGCTCCCACAGCTCGCGGTTTTCCTCGCTCAGGCGCTTATTCGCCAGCGCCACGGCGTTCAGTTTTCTGTTCATCGTCTTTCTCCTCGTAGTATTTCGTAAGCAGCTTCGCGATGCTGCATTGCTCCCACTCGCCCGCGCATCGCTGTTCCGTATACTCCTCGAACGCGCGCCGATCCGGGAAAACGACGCGCGAGCCGCACTCGCAGTGCACCGCGCGCCGTTTGTCCCGCTTGCGCCGCTCGGAGGAGGAATAAAAGGGGCAAGTGAAAGTTTTGTTCGTAAGCCCGCTCATGACAGTCTGTAATTCCGCTTGCCGGTGAGGTCGGCGTAGCTTCCCTTCGAGCGCTGGAAGATCCTGCTCCCCACGCCCTCGTCCAGATCGAGCACGCGGTTGATCGTCAGCTCGCTGGAGAGGATCGTCAGCTTCCGCGCGTCGTTGTAGCGCGCGTTCAGCAGCTCGAACGCGAGGTTGAGATCCGCCGCCGTCGGCTCCGCGCCGCGCCCCGTCTTGAGCAGGTCGTCCACGTAGAGCACGCGCACGGCCTTGAGCGGCCGCATCAGCGCACCGTACGCCTCCGCGTCGTTGACACACGCCTTCGCCTGCGCGGCGAAATCCCGCCACAGCAGGTACCGGCACGGCATGCCGCGCTCCATCAGCGCCCCGCACACCGCCGTGCACAGGTGCGTCTTGCCCGTACCTGGCTGCCCCGCAAGATAGAGCCAGCCGTCCGGATGCTCGGCGTATCGCTTCGCCAGCTCCAGCAACGACCTCTGCCACGGCTCCCGCGCCTGCCACCGCTCGAAAGTGCAGCGCTGCAGCATGTCCTGCAGGCCGCTCTCACGCAGATACCGCGCGTTTCTCCGCTTCACCATGCACGCGCATTCCTGCTGGTACCGCTCGCCGCTCTCGCGCCGGCGCCACACGTAGCCGCGGTTGAGACATTCCGGACAGTCGCAGCCGGTCAGCGTCCCCGGCTCGGCGTTCAGCGCGTCGATCACGTCAGTCGAGACGCACCCCGGTGAAGTTGTACTTTGAAGCCGGTTTCTGATCGCCTCTGGAAGTTCGAGATCCATTGCTGCCTCCTTCCCGCTTCTCCCACGTGCGCACCGCCGCGCGCCAGTCCTTCATCGGCGAGGAACCGACCTTCCAGCCCTTCGAGGTGTAGAAGTCGACGAACGCCTGCGCGTCCACGCCGTTTCCGCGTTCCCGGCAGTACGCCGCGACCTCTTCCACGGAGGGAGGAGAGAAGCGCGCCTCGCGCGCACGCGCGCGCGTATAACTTTCGTTCTCTATCTCTTTCTCTTCCTCCCCCTCCCCCTCTTTCTCGTTTGCGGTTTGCTTTCCGTTTGCTTCCGGTTTGCTTGCGCTTTGCTTGCGGTTTGCTTGCGCTTTGCTTCCGGTTTGCTCATCGTTTGCTTCCGGTTTGCTTTCGTCTTGCTCCTCGTTTGCTTCCGTTCTGCTCGTGCCGCGGCGTCCGTTTTCCGCTTTTCGTGCCGACGTGTCGAGCGTTGGACGAATCAGCATGAAGATGCTCATCTGTATCCCCGTCAGCTTCGGCTCCTCGCCGTCCAGAGCGTACGCGCAGATGGCCGGCAGCAGCGCGTTCCGGTCTTTCGGCGGGAGCACCTTGATCGCTTCCCAGAAGGAGCGATAAAACGTAAACTGTCCGCGCTCCATCTTCCTGCCCTCCGATCAGAACGGCAGCTCGCCGTCGTCCTCAGTCTCGGTCATCTGCGGTCCCGGCGTCGCGTCGCGCTCGTCCGCCGTGTTGGAGCTGTCTCGCCTGCCGCCGCAGAAATAGACGTTCTCTGCCTGCACCTCCCACGCGATGCGCGGATTGCCGTTCTTGTCCGTCCACTTGCGGCTCTGCAGCCTGCCGCTCACCGCGGCGGGATCCCCGCGGCGGAAATAGTTGGCCACGAACTCCGCCGTGGCGCGCCACGCCACGCAGTCCACGAAATCCGTGTCGCGGCCGCCGTCCGCGTTCTTGAAGTCCCGGTCGACCGCCAGCGTGAAGCTGACGACCGCGGTCCCGTTCTGCGTCCTGCGCAGCTCAGGCTCCTTCGTGAGCCGTCCAATCAGATCGATTTTGTTAAGCGACATTCCTTTATCCTCCGTCAAATGTATGATTTTCCGAATTTCTTTCTGAATTCTTCCGCCGTCCAGCCGTAGCGCTCCATGACGCGCCTCTGCGTCTCGCGCTGCAGCTCTCTGCCGAACTGCGGGAAGTTGTGCACGTGCCCGTGGTGACACGGGCACAGCGTCACCCAGGCGCCGTATCGCTTGCTCATCTCCCGCGTCGCGCCGCCCTGGTCGTGGTGGAACACCTCGTGCCGCACGAGATCCGTGCCGCCGCAGGTGGAATAGCGGTCCGGCGCGAAGTAACAGCCGTCCTCCGGGAACACGGATCGCACGTAGCCGTTGCGGTCCATCTCCTCGCCGAACTCATTGCGCATACAGCAGGCTCCTTTCCCGCTCCGTGAGCACGTCGAGGTTGATCTGCCGGCACTCGTCCAGCAGCCCGTCGATCAGCCGCCGCATCTCGTGCACGTCGTAGGTGGAGCTGCCGCGCAGGAGCATCCACGCGCGGTAGCTGCCGCCGTCCTTCCCAGGCTTGACGCGCGACGTCGGCGCGAGGTGGTAGGTCTCCGCCTCCTCGGCGCGCTTCTGCGCCTCCTCGGTGTCCGGCAGCATCACGAACACCGGCTCGTCGTTGTACGCCTCGCGCTGGCCGTAGCGGGCGAGCATCGTGTTGTGCGCGTACGGCACGCTGATGCGCACCGCCTCCGCGTAAATGGAAAGCACCTTCCAGTACAGCGCGTTTGCGTTCAGGCTGCGCTTCTTGCGCTGCTCGCGGATCTCGACGGTGTAGACCGTCCCCGGCTTCACCGCCTCCGTGACCTGCCTTGCCCGCGGCGTGCGGAGCGAAAGGCTCATGCCCTCCGCGTCCGCCGTCCACGAAAAGCGGTCAGTTTCGAGCGTAAGCATTGCTCTCCTCCGCGCGGCGCTTCATCACGCAGTCGAGGCAGAGCACTTTGCCGTAGCGCTGCCGTGCCGCCGCGATGTGCTTCTCCGGGCTGACGGGCTTCCCGTTTGCGCCGGTGTAGCCGATCACCACGTGCCCGCAGTCCTCGCACACCAGCTTCGGCGGCTCGCCGCCGTTGAAGCGCTGTGCCTTCTCCTCGATGCTCTCGCCGCTGTATTTCGTGCGTCCGCCCTGCCAGTAGACGTTCGCGCCGATGCCGAGCAGCTTGCAGCACACGCTCAGCGCGTCCGTGTAGGCCATCTTAAACGCCTCGTCGCTAGTGCGCAGGCCGTTTTTCTCGCTTGCAACGAAGGACGCGCCGCCGGTGCCCTCGATCGGATCGCTCCATTCGCCGTCCACCTTGATCTGCAGGTACGCGTCCACGATTGCGACAGCCTCGCCGTTCGCGCCCTGCACGATCTCCTTGTTCGTGATGCGCACTTTCCAGCCGATGCCGCATGGGCCGAACGCCTCCGTCAAGCAGCGGATGCGCCACATGGGGTTGATGTCCGTCATCCCCTTGAGCCTGCCCGCCGCGATCTCCTTCTGCGCTTCCTTCGGCACATCCGCGAAGCGCTTGTAGATCTCCATGTTGTCCATTCCGTCGTCCTCCTCACTTGATCTGCATGCTGCGCGTCTCGCGGATCACCGCGCCGACGACCTCGCCGCCGGCCTTGAGCCTCGCCTTGATCGCCGTCTTGTCCGGCGCATAGCTGACGCGCATCAGCTCCGGCGCGCACGCGCGCGCCCACGCGCCGAAGGTCTCGTCGATCTCAATGCTCGCCGCCTTGCGGTAACTGACGCGGCACCGCGCCGTTTCAAACTCCTCGCCCGCAAGCTGCGTTTCGAGGTACTTGCGAAGGCTATCCGCCTTGCGCTCCTTCTGGCCGCGCCGCGCGGCAAGCTCCTTTTCCTCCGCGCGGATCGCCGCGGCGTCCGCGTCAAGGTTTTTAATGAACAGGCAGATGTTTTCGATCTTCTGCGTCCGGTCCATCTCCAGCCGGTCGAGCAGGTCACCGTTGAGCAGCTCGCCGGTCTCCTCGTCGATCTCCGGCTCGAAGCAGGCGATGCGGCTATTGATCTCGTACAGGTTCATTCCTCGTCCTCCTCCCGGTAGCAGAAAATCTCCACGCCCTTCGCGAACACGAACAGGCGAAGCGCGTCATCCACGCGGGACGCCAGCACCGGCACGTCCACGTTCTTCGCGACGACCTCCAGCAGATCGGCGTTCATGCCGGCGATCTGCACGCCGGGATGCCCGCCGAGGCCGCCGACGCGGCTCACACGCGCGTCCAGCACGTCAACGTCGTCCGGCAGCAGCGCCACGGCCCGCGTCAGCGCGGACAGGCGCTTCATGGTCTCACTCTTCGTCATCTTCTTCGTCCTCTCTTTCTTCTTCGATCTCGTCTGACCCGCACTCCGGGCAAACAGCCGTCCGGCAGGTCCACCACCCGTTTTCTCCGTCAAGGTTTTCTTTGTACGAAATCTCGTCCGGCTCGTCGAATTCCGCGCCGCACCAGTTGCAGACGTACATCACAGCTCCTCCTTCTTCACGCCGGAGGCGATCAGCGCATCGCGCAGCGGCTTGCGGCGTTTCAGGATGTTCAGCGCCCGGGCCGTGTCCTGCCGATACTGTGCCAGCAGCTCGGCGCGGTCATCGCTGATCCAGTAGCCGCGCCCGTCCTGGTCGTTGCAGATCAGCGCACCGTTGGCGCGCGCCCGCTCGATCTCCCGGCGCACCTGCCGGTCGCTCATTCCCGTCCGCCGTGCCAGCTCCTCCCGGGACACTGCGTTCCGCCGTTCCCGCGGGATCTCATTCACGATACTCACGGATAGTCTCCTCATTGCACTTCATCGCCTCTCACCGTCCAGCCAGAGGATGACGCGCATGATCTTTTCGACCGCCCACGCGATCCCGGCCAGTTCGAAAAAGAGCACCCATCCGGTCATTTCCGCCATAATTCCCTTGCCTTTCCCCGTTTGCCGTGATACAATAGCAAACGGCCAATAGTGATTGATACCTCTGTTGCCGCCCGCCCGTTCACGGCTCCACCCGTGAGCGGGCTTTTTCTATACGCAGATCTGCCGCGCATAGTCCGCCTTGGAGATCAGCTTGTGCGCGTTGTAGCGGTAGCGCCTGCTCGCCGTCTGCCTGCAGCAGCCCTCGAAGCGGGCCACGTCCTTTACCGTCAGCATCTCCTTGCCCGGAAAAAACGCATCCAGCCGCTCCAGATTGTCGCGGAAGCCTTCTTTCTCTCTGCTCATTTCTTTTTTCCCCTCTTTCCGAGCACCAGTTCATCGAGCGATACGCCGAAATAATGAGCTACTTCGATCAGACATTTCAGTGTCGGCGATCCGTTCTGCCAGCCGCGAATGGTCGCGTTCCCAAGTCCGCATTCCTTCTCGAGCCTTGCGATGGAGATCCCGCGCTCCTTGCAGAGCGCAACGATGTTCTCGTATACCATGCCTTCCTCCTTTCTTTTTGCGAATTTAGAGAAACCTCTTGACAAAGAATAGGCAATAGTCTAAAATAATAATTGCCACATACATTTAGAGTAAGCCCATATTTCTGTTCGTCGATCCCCTAAATCCTACGGACAGTATATAGGCTATCCTCGAATTTGTCAATAGGGAATTTAGGCATTTGCCGAAATTTTTGGAGGGCCTTATGAACACTGTAGAAAGGATAAAAAGCCTGTGTAAAGAGCAGAAAATTCCGATTTATAAGCTGGAAAAAGACCTCGGTTTCGCAAACGGCTATATCGGACAGCTGAAAAAGGGCGTCGTTCCAGACGACCGCATTGCGAAGATCGCGAAATACCTCGGCGTCAGCATACCGTTTCTGATCGGTGAGGATGACCGCCAGCGAGCCGCCGCGCTCGCGTACGAGATCGCGGCGCTGCGGAAGGCGATCCCCACCCTCTCCGGCGTACAGCGCAGGGACGCCGAGGAGCGCCTTGCCGACGCGGTGTATCAGCACGGCCTGCTCACGGAAAACGAAAAAAGCCCCTCCTCCGAAGAGGAAGGGCTTTCGGATAAGGATCTCCGGCTCGTCAAGTGGTTCCGTTCTCTGCCGCAAGAAAAGCAGAGAGCAATCCTAATTGCTCAAGACGCGCCAGCAGATCTTGTCTAGTCTCCGGCGAGTTGGCCAGCTGCAGAAACTTCTGTTCGTTTTCGCTCACGTGATCGCCTCCTGACGGAAGCGTAACACGAAAAAGTGAAAAACACGGTCGAAATGGAGTGTACAATGTTTAACATTATTATTTGTGTGGTGGCCGTTTTGTCTCTTATATGGATGATTTTCAAAGGGATTCGTGACATCGGGATCAAGGGCAGCTTTTGGCTCATCGTTGTCCTGTTCACGATCTCCGCAGCGGCGCAGTCGTTTCGGTCAGAAGCCGCGCAGAGCATTTGTTTTGCCGTTCTTTTCCTGCTTTCTCTCGTTGCAGTCGAGGAAATCTCGAAGCGAGAGCGGAAGCTGCAAGAAGAAATCGAGCGTCTGGAAGCGAGCAACAATTATTATAAAGAGCGCGTCCGCGAACTGGAGGAATCCAAATGAAAAAGCCAAACTACGCAGCGCTCTACACGCTGCGCGCCGACGGCCGGTACGTCGGCTCATACACTGACGCAAGCGGCCGGCATTTCGTCTACGACCGCGACCCGGAGCGCTTGTGGCACAAGCTCAACGATCCGCAGCCGGAGCTGACCTTTCGCCAGCTCGCAGAATCCTGGCACGACGCGCATTGGGCGTGCGTCTCCGCCGGCACGATCGCCAGTTACACCGCGTCGTACAACCGCGCCGTGGAGCAGTACGGCGACCGGCCAGCCGCGGAGCTGATGACCTTCGACGTCAACCAGCATCTGCTCCAGCTCAAGCGCAAGGGCCTCGGCCTCAAAACGATCAAGACGCAGCGCACCGTCTACCATCTGATCTATCAGCACGCCATCGGCGACAAGGAGATCGGCAAGAAGATCCGCTACAACCCCGCCGACGCCGCCGTGCTCCCCTCCGGCATCAAACGCCCGGTCAAGCGCGATGCGCCGCCGGACGAGATCGTGAAAAAGATCCGCGCCGAGGCGGACACGGCGTACTGGGGCCTGTTCTGTTTGTTTCTGATTGCAACCGGCTTTCGCCGCGGCGAGGCGCTGGCCATCCAGTGGCAGGACGTAAACTTCAAGAAGAAGGAGATCTCCTGCACCAAAGAGATCGTCTACCGCGGCACGGTGATCTGCAAGGAGCCGAAAACGGAGAGCGGCGTGCGCACCGTTCCGCTCCTGCCGGACCTTCTTCCGGTCCTGCGCTCCGCAAAGCCGAAAGATGCCGCGCCGGAGGACTACGTGTTCTGCGGTGAGGATCCGAAGAAGCCGCTGCAGGAATCGACCTACCGCCGCCGCTGGGCACACTACTGCAAGGACATGGGATTCGTGGACGCAGACGGCAAGCACACGCTGACGGCCCACGTCATGCGCCACGGTTACGCGACCATGCTGTACGACGCCGGCGTGGACGCCTACACCGCACAGCGCCTCCTCGGCCATGCGGACATCCAAACGACGCTCGCGATCTACACCCACCTGAAAGAAAGCAGAAATCAGGAGGATATCAAAAAGCTGAACGAATACGTGCTCGCCGCGGCAAAAAAATAAGAGGCTCGCCGCCTCTTTTTTCTGACAACAATGTTGACAACAATTCTGACAACAATCTTTAACAAAAGCTGCCAAATCACGCAACGCGCCCGCCGCCGGAACATAACAAAAAACCTCCGAAAACCCTTGAAACCAAGGCATTTTCGGAGGTTTTGGTTTGGCACGCCGTGAGGGATTCGAACCCCCGGCCTTCTGGTCCGTAGGCTCAAAACTTTCCTTTATTCACGGCGTTTTCCGGCTTTCTGACAACAGCGCTGACAACATCACATGTTGCGCATTGCTTCACGCAGGGCACGCTTGACGCGCTCGTCGTCGGTGTCCTCCATCATGCGCTGCAGGTGCTCGCGAACGTTGCCGTGCATGGAGCCGTCATAGGAGCGGTCGGCGTAGGACCGGCCGTCGTAATAGCTGCCGTCACGGCTGACAAAGCGTCCCATGCTGTCGCGGCCGCGGCGCTCGGAGGAGCCGTAGCCCTCCATCGCAAGCGTGGTCTTGATGCTCTTGAGCGTGTGCGTCAGTTTGTCGAGATATTCCGCGTCGTTCGCGGGCAGTTTGCCGCCGTCCGCGCCAAGCGCGTCAACGGCCTTGTCGATCTGGCGCTCGATGATCTTGCACAGTTTTTCCAGCGATTCGGTGTTCATCGTCGTTTCCTCCTTCCATCAAGCGATGCGGTCGATCGTCAAATTACCGTTGATCTGACTGATCGACGCGGGCGGTACGGTCGTTCCGTCCGTAATACCGGACACGGCGCGCACGGACACGGAGAAACAGCAGCCCTTCGGCACGGTGACAATTGCCGTGCTTGTGACATTGCCGTATTCCTCGACCGCCGCAGGCGTAAAGATTGCGCGGCTTGCCATGCGCGGCTCACCGTTGACCGTCACCGCGATAGCGATGGGCGCAACCGTGCCGGCTGGCACGGCAATATTACCGTTATAGGTTACTTTGTACCGCGCAAAGCAGTTGTTGGTGCGACCGCAGAGAGTAAAAACCCCTGTGCCGTCCTCGTGAAAAACGAAGCCACGGTTGCACGGGATAGATGCCGCGAAGTCAATCGCTTCGTTCAGCGGAACGACCTGCTCCGCATTGGCAAAATACTCCGCCATGTCACACCGCCTTAACCGTTACAACCGCAACCGCAGTTGAACCCGGTAGGAGTAAGCGGATTGCAAACGCTGTAAGTGCCAACAGGGCAGTTCTTGAGCCTATTGTACAGTGCGTCGACCTCGTTGTTGAGGCCCTGCGCAATGAACGCGTTCTGCGCGGTCTGGCTTTCGCGGAGCGCCGCCATGTTGAGCTGATTCTGCAGGCCGACGTTCTCGCGCTGCGCCTGAGCCAGCTGACCCTTTACGCCGTCCAGCTCGAGGGCGCACAGCTTGTCCAGGATCGCCTGCGTACCGCGCGTCTGGGCGTCGATGATGTCGCGCGTGTTGGTCGCGTCGGCGGAGCGCGTGGCGCACTCCTCGGTCGCGATGGTGTACTTCACGTCGGCGAGGCCGGCGCGATTCTCGCAGCAGCAATTCTGGAGCGCACTCTGCACGCCGAAGAGCTGCTGCATGTTGTTGATGCTGGCGTTGGTGATGTTGGAATTGACGTTGGCGAAGCCGCCGCACAGCTGCGTGGCCACGTCGCCGAAGCCGCTGGTGATCTTGTCGCCGATGCTGTTGACGCTGCTCTGGAGCATCTGGTCGCGGAAGCCGCCGCTGATGTGCTCGGAGTTGTTGAGCCACGGGTACAGGCCGTAGTCCATCCCCATCATCGCGCCGCCGTAGCCGCCGCCGAAGCCCCAGCCATTGCCGCCGATCAGCAGCAGGAGCAGGATCCACGCCCAGTCGCCGCCGAAATTGCCGAAGCCGTTTCCGCCGAAGCCGGTGGGCTGGACCAGCATGGTCGTGCCGTTTTCCGTAAGAGACATTGTTCCTTCCTTTCCACCGGGGATCTGTCCCGGTAAGGCCGCGTCAAATCGTCGATCGACGCGGCGTTATTTATTCAGCCGCCTGTGCACCGGCGGGAGAACACTTATCTGCGCAGACCGGCCATCATGCGCTGCGCCATCTGCAGGCGCGGGTTGCTGATCTGCCCGCTTTGCAGCAGGTAGTTGATGATCTGCTGCGGGTTGTTCATGCCGTCCGGCACGTTCAGCCCGCGCTGGCGCAGGACGGACACGGGATCGCTCCGCAGCTGCGAGAGCGCCTGCTGCGGGTCGGACCTGCCGAGCGAATCGAAGAGGCTCATTCCGCCGCCTCCTTCTTTTTGCCGCTGCGGGCGACCAGCGAGGCCACAAGCGCCTCGATCTCGTCCCGCGTCACGTAACGCGACGGATCGAACGGCGGCTCCGCGGGCGCGGGAGGCCGCTTCTCGTACACGTCCAGCGTCGAGCCGTTCGCTCCCGCCGTCTTGACGTAGATTGCGCTGTCGTCGCGGGCGATCATCATCTGCGAAGCGCCTGCGCCGACTGGATAGTTTGCCGCCGCCTGCTCGCCGTCCACCTGCACGATCTCAGCGTGGATGGTCGGCAGCGTCATCTGCTGCACCTGCTGCTGGTAGACCGGCTGGTAATTCTGCGGGAAAAAATACTGTGGATTATACGCCATGCTTTGCCTCCTCGAAAAAATATCCGGGCACGGTCGAGCCGCTGTCCCACGTGTCCCACCAATCCCCGTCGATGACGGCGACGGCGTGCTCGTGCGGGCCTAGGATGAACTTTCCGCGCGGATGCTCCGCCGCAAAATCCGCTACGGTGTAGCAGTCCGGGCAGCGGTCCGGCAGAAACAGCTGCCGATATCCGATCCCCTTAAGCAGTGCCCACCACACGCGATTGGTTGACGGCATATCCGCCATCTCACCGGAGAGCGCGCACAGCACGTCGTGTGCCGCGCACCACGGGAGCCCCGTCACGGCGCAGACGGCGCGAACGGTGCAGTCGCCGGTCGAAAGCCCCTGCGGATTCGGCTGGAATTCGTGCCACATCGGCCTCACGCTCCTTGTCATAAGCATAAAAAAAGAGCTCCCGCCCTGCAATGAAGCAAGGCGGAAGCCTTTTAGAAGTTATTTTCCGAGGCGGGAGAGGTAGGATTTTAGCACCGGCTCGTACCGCTTGACGATGCTGTACGTCTGCCGCGGCGTGCGGTCGATCTGCTCCGCGACGCGCTCGTAGGTCCATCCGTCGATCAGCTTAAGGCGCAGCGCCTCCCGGTGCCGCTCGTCGTGGACGCACTCGCTGATCGCTTCCAGCATCGCGGAATTGGTGTACATGGCCGCCGCTCCTACATGACGATTCCCTCTTTCTCTCTTTTTGTCGGTGCCGTTATTATACCACGCCGTACAGTCGGACGCGCCCCGCAAAAAAAGAAAACCGGCAGTTTCCTGCCGGCTTCTTTTTTACCACGGGGACTTGTCCGCGTTTCTCCCGGACGCGATCCAGAGGTAGCGCCGCTCCTTGTCGCTCAGCCCCTGCACCGCGCGGATCGCGGTCTCGACCTCGTCGTTGGTGTAGGTGCCGTACTTGCCGCTCTCGCTCGGCTTGTCCGTCGTGTCGAGCGCGGCGCGGAACAGGATGTACTCCGTGTCGGTCAGTCCGTACTGCCTGCCGCCGTCGATCTTCTCCTGCAGCTTTTTGCCGTCGCTCGTTCCGGCGGCGAGGTCGTAGATGCGCCCGCGCGTCTTTTCCTGCAGGCCGTCGCGGTTGCCGGCGAGCGCCCAGATGCGCGTCGCCGCGACCTCGCCCATCGTCCTGTCGTACTGTGCCTGCGCGTCCGGCGCGAGGAAGCGGTTTTCCAGCTCGCCCGCACTGCTAACGCCCGCCGCGTCCTTCATCCGCTTTTCCATCGCGGCGCGGATCTTGCTCTCATCGAAGCCGTTCTTTACCATGTCGGCGTAGATCGCCTCGTACGCCGCCGTGTCGTTGCGGTACGCGTCGTAGAGGTTGTTGTAGTACGGCGCGGTCTTGGTCGGCGCGGTCGTCAGCCTGAGGTACGCGTAGGTGCCGCGGAACTTTCCGGCCGCCGCGATCGCCGCCTTGCGGTAGATCGCGTTGAACAGGTTTTCGATATTCTCGAACGGTACGCCCGCGACCTTGCTGACCGCCTTGAAAACGCTGTCCGTCTGCAGGCGCTGGGCGTTCCAGTCCACCTTGCCGCCGGTGCTGACGGTCTTCCACGTGTCGCCCAGCGCGCTCCCCGCCTTGCTGAACGCGTTGAGCAGGTCGTTGATGGACGAGCTGGTGATCTCGTCGAAGCCGTAGTAGGTCGTTCCGCCGATCTTGGCGTCGAGGAATTCGAACACGTCCGAGCCAAACGGCACATTGGAGAACGCGCCGCCGAGCATGTCGTGCGCGATCCGCTTGAGGACGCTCGCCGCCGTGACCTCGCCGTCGTCATCGTCGTCGTAGTTGTCGGTCTTGCCGCGGAACAAATTCCACGCTGCCGTCATCCCGGCGAACACGGCCAGCTGCGCCACCTGCGACGTGACGGCCCAGCTTGCGCGCTGCTTCGCCTCGGCCAGCTCCGCCGCGCGCACCTCCGCGTCGCCCCTTCCCAGCGCCTCCTTCTTCGCCCGGAGGTTGCCGAGCGCGTCGTAGAGCACGTTGAAATTCTGGAACGGCTGCGTCTTAAACATCGACAGGCTCTGCAGCAGCGTGCTGTTGCTGCGCAGGATCTGCGGCCGCTGCATCGTCGTGTAGTTGGGCTGCGTCTCCTCGATGATCCGGTTGTACACGTCGGCGACGGCCTTGTAGTAGGCGTCGCTCCCGCGGCTGAGCTCCTTGTTGTTGTCCTGCACGAAATACTCCGCGGCCTTCCACAGCTTGCGCGTGGTCAGCACGTCGACGCCCTGGATCCAGTTGAGCATCTTCGGCAGCTGCCTGTCCTGCTTGGCGAGGTCGCCCAGCTCCTGCGTGGAGAAGCCCTGCGAGCGGTACCACAGCAGCGGCGTGTAGCGGTTGATGAGATCGAGATCCACCTTGCCGACGTCGCGCAGCGCCCGCAGCAGCGGCTTCCAGCCGACCACGGCTGCCGCCGTCGGGTACGACGCCGCCTGCTTCATGGCCACGCTCGCGTTCAGCGTCAGCACGGCGCCCGCGTAGTTGGAGCGCACGCTGCGCATCAGCCTGTCGAAGTCGTTCTGCTCGGTGTAGCCGCTCTGCAGGTCGCTCATCAGCTTTTCGATGTAGCTCGTCGCGGCGCTGCCCCACTTCTGCTTCATCGCCTGCATAACGCTGCTGTCGTAGGCGTTGCGCGTGCCGTCGGGGTTGAAGCTCGCCTTCGTCACGCCCCACACCTTGTTGAAATTCCGCACCGGGATCGCGAGGCCGACGTATTTTGCGTGCTGTTCGATGCTCCTGCGCAGCACGCTGTCCATGTCCCGCAGCATGATCGGAGCCGCCGCGTTGTTGACGCGCTCCTTGAGGAAGCCCATGCCCTCCAGCGTGCCGTCGAACTTGAGCGCGTCGAAGTCCTTCTTCACGAAGTTTTTGTCCGTGTCGATTGGGAAATAGTTTTCCACGCCCGCGATGGAATATCCTTTGAGCTTTTCGCTCGTCGCGTTGATCTCCTCGCGGCTCATGCCGTTGAAGTACGCGTGCGCCGCGTCGGCGAACGCCTTTTCCTCCGTCGTCATCTGCGAGACGATGCTGCGCACCTCGCTCGGCGTCAGCTTGATCGTCGTGCCGCGGTCGTAGGCCGCCTCGATCTTGCCCTGCTTATATAGCTGCATGTCCGGCACCACGACGCCGCCCTGCGCGATGTGCCGCAGGTTCTGATCGTTCTTGCTGTGGAGATAAAGGCTCATGCGCATGGCCGGCGTGATGCTCACCGTCTTCACGCCGTCGGCGCTCAGTCCGGTCACTTTGATCTCCTGCGCTTTCTTCCCGCGGATGCGGTCGGTGAGTTTCCTGTTCTCCGTCCAGCGGTTGAAGCGCTCGCTTGCCCGGCGCTGGTAGTCGAACTGCTTCCGCTGCCCGTCGGCAAGCTGCAGCATCAGCCGGTAGAGCGGGTCGCTGTCCTCGTAGCCGATCAGCCGGTGCATCTCGCGCACGGGCGAGAGCGTGTTGTTGACGAGCAGTCTATCCAGCGTGCCCGCCGCATTCTCGCCGATGCCGCGGCTGCGGTTGATGTCGCGGATCACGTCCACGCCCATTATCGCCGTGTCGCGCCGGTCGGCGTCGCCAATCAGCTTGCGCCGCGTGTTGACCTCGTGCTCGATGTTCAGCAGCACCTCGGTCAGCTGCGCGACCTCCTCCTGCGTCATGTCGGAGATGTGCCGCTTGGACAGGCGCTCCAGCGCCTTTTCGATGTGCGGGTCGGAGATGAAGTCGGGGTCGTTCTCCTTCTGCTCCGCGTACCACTCGCGCAGATCCGTCAGCTTCTGCACGCTCTTGCCGGTAATGCCCTTGCTCACCGTGTCGATATCCGCGATGTACTCGTTGAGCTTCGCGCGCGTCACGGCGTCGAGCTTCCGGTTCTGCAGTCTGCGGATGATCTTGAGCAGGCGCGTGCGCTCCTCGCTGTCGCTTCTGCGCTCGCGCCGCCGCGCGGCGATCTCGGCGTAGCGGTCCTTGACGGCCTGCACGCGCTCGTCGCGCTCCTCGCGCAGCTGCTCGATGCGGCCCTGCAGCTTCTCCTCGCGCGCCGCCTGTCGCTCTTCCTGCCTGCGCGCCGCCTGCGCCATCTTTTTGCCCTGTACCATCTGTCCGGCGAGGAAAGCGTCCTGTGCCGCAGTGTTGAGCCTCGCGCGCTCCTCGCGCGCCGCAATGTCAGCCGCCCGCAGGCGCTCCTCGTTCTCGCGCCGCAGGTCGGACAGCCGGATGCGCAGCTGCTCGATCTTCTTCGCCTGCTTGTCCGCGTAGGTCTTGTACTGCGGCACGTCGAAAAAGCGGTCGAGGATGTCGTTCGCCGTGTCCGTGATCGCTTGGTCGCGGTACGCGCCGTAAATGCTGTACCCCCGTTCGTTGTAGAGCCGCTCCGTCACGTCTGCGATCCGCGCGAGCTGATCGCCGGTCGAGATGATATCCGCCGGGAAAAGCTCCGGCCAGTGGTCGCTCATTTCTCCGTAGAGCACGTCGAGATTGGTGTGCTCGCCGATCGAGATGTTGATGCGCCCGCGGTTTTCTCTGCGCCAGTAGCCGTAGTCGCCGATCTCGGAGGATTCCCCCTTCGTGATCGTGAATTTCTGCGTCCGCAGATATTTGCGCAGGTCGGCGTACTGCGCGTACATGCTCGTCTCCTCGTCGATCGCGTTGTCCACGATGTCCGCCGCGATCTGCCTTGCGATCTCCTTGGCCGCGTCGTAGCTCAGCTCGCCGCCGTCCTTGTCGTGCCCGGTGCCGATGTAGTCATAGAGCGCCTGCAGCTCCTCGGCAAGATCGTTCGTTTTGAGGTCGGTGCCGTAGTCGCGGATCAGCTCGCGCGCCGTCTTGCGCACCGCCGCGTGGTCGGCCCTGCCGGCGGGATCGCTGCGCTTGAGCTGGCTCTTCCAGTATTCGACCTGCTCGCGCAGGACGTCGTTCTGCCGCTCCAGCGCCGCCGTGCGCCGCTCCGCCTCCGAGCCTCGCGTCATGCGGGAGAACCGCACGCCATCGACGCTGTTGACTTTGCGCAGGCGGTCGGCGTCGTCGCCGTGCCGGTAGCGCAGCACGTTGAAGTGATCCTGCGCCCAGCGCGCGATGTCATCCGGCGCGTTGTCCGGCATGACCAGTGCCGCCGCCTCGTCGAAGCTCACCACGCGCTTCGGCTTTGCCTCGAAGTACCCGGTTGGGATCTCCGCCGCGTGGTTGTACATTTCCACGATGCGCCGCGCGATCTCCGGCTTGATGGTGTAGCCCTCGCGCGCAAACGCCCGCTGCACGGCCTCCGCCGTCCGCTTGTCCTGCGCCGCCTCCATCATAACGCCGCCGATGATCTCCGTCTCCTCGAACGTATTGTCGCTGTGGTGCTCCGTGCTGCGAACGATGTCATGAACGATGCCGTCGATCTCCTCGTCCAGCTTCTTGAAACGTGCTCCGTGCGCCTCGTCGTCCTCAGTCTGCAGGCGGCCTTCCTCGGCGTGCATCTGCTCCACGTTCTGGAAGTCCGTCGTCGCCACCGCGTGCATCCCCGCGGCGCCCACGCCGAAGTATCCGGCACCGCGGTCGTCCGCCATGTTCATCGCCCGCACGATGTTCTCCGCCGTCACCGGCCAGTGCAGCGTGGAAAAGCCTTTGCGCCTTCCGCCGGCCGTGTACGGGTCCGCGCCGTTGTAAATGCCCTCTTCGGTCAGCAGGCCGTCGATCTGCTCCAGCGCCCACGTCTTCACGTCCGCGTCGTTCACGCGCTCGCGCAGCGCGTCGCTCGTTGCGATCCGGTCGTTTTCTCCCTTCGTGCGTCCGTTGTCCTCGTAGAAGTCCCACGCGTCCTTGACGAACTGCTCCAGCGTGAAAAGCGAGACGTTGCGCTCCATGCTTTCGTCGATCCGGCGCTCGCGCTGCCGATCGGTCTCCTCCGCCGTCCATCCGCGCCGCTGTGCCTGCCTCTGCAGAAGCGCCTCGCCGATGTTGGCGTAGTATTCGCGGATCACGCCGCGCACCGTTTCGATGTCCTTCCCCAGCGCCTCGCCGGTGTTGACGCCCGCCGCAATGTCGGAGACGATCTGTGCCAGCCGCTGCGGCTCGATCTCCTGCAGAAGAAGCTGCAGGTATTCGTTGCCGTATTTCCGGTTCCACTGCTTCGCCCGTTTCACCGGCTCCAGCGTTTTGCCCCTGTCCGCTAGGTAGGCCGCGCGCACCTCGTCCATCTGTGCAAGGCGCTCCGCGATCTCGTCCGCCGTCATGTCGGTGTCGTCGCCGACGCCGAGCGATTCCAGCAGGCTCGTCCGGCTGAACATGCCGTCGGCAATTTTGCCGCCCAGCTCCGCAAGCCGGTCGTCCACGCGCTGCTGCACGGTTCGGTCGACCTTACTTTCGATCCGCGCGTTTCTGTGTGTCGGCGTCCATGCGTCGCTGCCGTAGACCTTGTTCCGGCGGTCTGCCTGCGGGTCGATGGTGCTGCGCGGGAAGATCATGGAATACTCTCCGTAATTTGTGTGCCCCTGCTCCGCGCGCACGATCGCGATCGACGGCGACGGGATCGCCCCCAGTTTCATCATGCTGCGCAGCTTGTTTGCGTCCAGATTATGCAGCGCGATCAGCGTTTTGCTCTGCTCCACCGGCTGTTTCAGCGAAAAGCGGATATCCTTCTTCTCCCGGTCAAACCTCCGGCTCAGCGGGATCACGTTTCCGTTGTCGTCGTAGGTCACGGGATCGGCGGACTTGACCTGCGCAGAATCTTTTACGATGATCGAAACGCCGCGATCCTCTACTTTGTCTCCGTAACCGCCGGTGCCGCCTTCGTCAAGATAAAACGCATCGTAGTCATATCCCTTGTCGTCAAAGAACTCGATCAGATCGTCGCCGTCCGTCCAATCGGGAAGCCCGCGTTCAGACAAAGGCGCGCCGTTGCCCCACTGTCTGTAAAACTCGTTCTGGAAAATCCTGCGGTCCCGCTCCGTTCTGGTGTCGAAAACGTTCTTCGGATCGAGATATACGCTGTAGGTTTTCGGATTGCTCGCGGTCTGCTTGTAGCCGTTGCTGCTTGCGCCCTGATTCTGATAAACGTCGGCGTATTTTTTGCTTTCGGTGAAGTAGGACCATTCGCGGAATACGTTAAACGTCCCGTTCGGCGTCCCGTGATACGCCTTTATGGTGTACCCCGCCTCGCGCGCCGCCTCGTCCACCATCCGCTGCGCCGCGTCGGTGTCCCCGCGCTCCACAGCGGAGAGATACTCCGCATCGGTCTTGCGCGATTGCCTCTTGACAACGCGTTCGTTTTCTGCTATATTATCAGTAGAAGCGTTCCCACGCGTGGCGGCTTCATTGCCGCCCTTTCTGGTCTCCCGTTTGGTGAGATCAAACGTGTCGGGAACGTTTTCTTTTATGCTGACAAGGTCGTACAGATACTTTTTCCCATCGGACGCGTTGCGGATCAAAAGCTCGACGTCAAATGCGCGGACACGCTGCGTCTCTCCGCGATTTCCTTTGACCGGGAAAGCAAATTCACTGTCGTAGCGGTACATGCCGTACTTTGCGTCTTTGCTGTCCGGGTGCTTTGTTTTTTCCCATCTGCGGTTCGTCGCAATCTCGATCATATCGCCAAATCCGTCAACCGCTTTGTTTTTTGCACGAAGCAACGGCCTGTCTCTTTCTATTAAATACGATGTATACTTGGACTGCGTGTATTCGCCCGGGAGGTCTTCACCGAGATAAACACGCTGCCCGCTTTCGATGATCGTGTAGACTTCACCGATATGCCCTGCGATATAGCTTGCGACAGTCTTGTAATTGTTCAGTTCCTTGTTCGTAAGGCCGCTGTTTTCAATCCACGCAATCTTCTTCCCGTTGACGGTTTTAACACTATACCGCACACCGCCCTCCGTGGCGGTGCTTTTTTCGTTCACGGCGTGCTGTTCCGTCGCCTTGAGCGCGTCGCCCAGCAGCTTGGCCATCTCCTCGGCCTTGCCCTGCAGGTCGCGGAAGCCCTCCGTCTGCTCCGGCGTCAGCTGCGCCTCCTTCGCGCCGAGGATCTTCCGGATCCGGTCGATCAGCTCCGTCAGCGCGTCGAGCACCTTCTGCATAGTCGTGCGCTCCGTGCCCGTGGCCTTCTCCAGCAGCTCCGCGTCGTTGAGCATCCGCCCGAACGCGTCCGCCACCAGCTCCTCGGAAAAGTCGCTGTTGGTGTAGTCCATGTCGCCGTAGGTGATCCTGCGCTTGCCCAGCTCCAGGCCGTAGCGCTCGTCGCTCATGTTCTCCATGACGAAGCGCGCCATCGCCGCATACGCCTCCGGGGCCGCCTCGCGCACGCGGTGCACGGTCTCGTGGGAGACCGCCGCCTTGACGGGATCCTCCGCGTCCTTCGCGATCAGCAGGTCGCCCGTCTCCGGGTCGATCCACGCGTTTGCCGCGTAGCCGCCCTCGTCGATCAGCCGGTCCGCGAAGCGGATGCGCACGCCCGCCGCCTTGCCGATCGCGTCCAGCACGCGCGCGTCGCGGCTTTTCAGCCCGCGCGGGCGGCCGCTGCGGTTTTTCGCAAGCCCCGCGTCCTCGCGTCCGAAGAACTTGGCCTGCGCCGCCGTGCGCGCGTCGATGCGTCCCGCGTTCTCTGCCGCCGTGCGCAGCATGGCCGGCAGCGTCGTTTCCGGGATCGCCTCGCCCTTGAGCGCCGCGTTGTAGATCTTCGCGTATTCACCGAACGCCTCCTCCGGCGCGATGCGCTGCGCGACCTCCGCCGTGTACGCCGCTTCGAACGACCTTGCGCCCTGACGGCCCAGCGTCGCCGCGGACTTCTGCGCCTCCGCGACGTCATGCTCCAGCGTCGCGTCGTCCACGCCGCGCTCCGGCATGCGCAGGATCTCGTCGACGCTTTCGTCCGCCGTCTGCGGTGCTTCCTGCGCCTGCGGCGCCGTCTGCGGCGTTTCCTGCGCCTCTGTGCGCTCCGTTTCCGCGGGGGTGAAATTACCCTCCGCCGCCGTTTCCGTCTCGCCTGCTCCCAGCATGGAGGCGACGGCGCCTCTCACGGCCTCGGTGCGCTCCTTGCCGGTCATGTCGTCGGTCAGCGTCACCGCGCCGATGCTCTGCAGATACTCCCGCGCGGGCCTGTTCTGCGCGATGGCCCTTGCCGCCGCCGCGCTCACCGTGCCGTTGGCGTCGAACTCATGCTCCGCGCGCTCGAACGCTTCGATGCCGGACGCCGTGCTCATCCGCGCGTTCGCGCGTCCAGCCGCGTAGCCGGTCGCCGCCTGTCCCGCGCCGAACACCGCCGCGATCCTCTGACCGCCGCGCGCCGCCTGCGCCATCTGCTCGTGCGCCTCGTGGTCGCCGTTGTCCTGCAGGCCCTCGTTGACGTATACGTTCATTGCCGCCCGCGCCAGCGCCAGTCTGCCGCTGTCCGCGGTACCTGCTTCGTATCTGCGCTGGTTGGCGATGCTCACTGCCTCCTGCGAGCGTTCCTCCTCGCCCTCCTGCAGGATGTTCAGCCCGTAGGCAGCGAGCTTCTTGGCGATCTCCTTCGCCTTCGATTTGGCCGCCGTCGTGCCGAGCTTTTCCGCGCCGCCGTGCAGCAACAGGTTGACGATCTCTTCGCCGCCGAACGCACCGAATTCGAGGATGCTGTCGGCGTACTCGATGATGGACGAGATCAGCGCCTCGTCGTTGGCCATCGCCATTGCCTGCTCCTCCGGCACGCCCGCGTCCAGCAGGCCGAGGAACGCGCCGCCGCGCGTGATGCGGTACATGTCCGCCGCGCTGGCGATCGCCTGTCCTGCGTTCGTCGCGCCGACCATCGTGCCGAGCACGCCGCCCTTGACGCGCGCGCCGAGCTGGTCGAGCCGCTGCGGCATATAGCCTGCGATGTCCGCCGTCCAGTCCTCGAACTTGCTGTCCCTTGCCAGCGCGTCGGCGTTGTTCGCCTGCAGGTTTTCGCTGCCCGCGCGGTAAAGGTCGAGGATCGCGCGGTTTTCCGCCGTCGGGTTGTCCATGTAGTCCGCCGCGGCGTAGGCGAGGTTTTGCGACAGTCTGCCCGCGCCGTAGTTTGCGCCCCAGCGTCCGGAGAGCGTGTCGTCGTACTCCGCCGTGGCGTACTTGTCCGCCGTCTCCACGGCCTTCGTCGCCCGCGCGGTGTAGCTTGCCTCGCTCGCCCTGCGCCTCATGTCCGCCGCCGCGTCGGAGAGCTGCGCCACCGTTTCGCGCCGCGCGGCAAGGTCGTCCGCCTCCTGCTCAGTCCGCACCGGCGTCCACTCAACGTCCGGCGCCTTTTCCTCTCGCCGCGGTGCAGACCAGTCGAACGCGCCCTCCTTGCGTTCCGGCACGCTCCCGCCGAAGATCTCCGCCGCCTCTTCCGCGGTCGGCATCTTCGCCGTGTAGGAACGGCGCCGCTCCTCGTTTGCAAGGCTGTCCTGTGCGACCGTGTTCATCGCGCCGAGCGCGAGCGCGCCGAGCCGGTAGCCCAGCCCGTTCGCGCTGCGGTCGGTGTAGCGCTGCTCCTGCGTGAGCTGCTGCTGCTCGCGGGCGATCTGCTGCTGCTCCATCAGCGCCGCGATATCCGCGCCCGGGCGCTTCATCTGCTCCGTCAGCGCGTCGATCTCGGCGCTGTAGTCTTTGCGCTGCGGCAGCGTCGCCGCCACTCTGTCCTTCGCCGTGTCGTACGCCGCGCGCGTCTGCATCTGCACGGCAGCGCGGTACAGCCTCGTCTCGCTCGGCAAGTTGCTTTTGTCCTGCTCGTCGGCGTATTCCGTGCGGTAGTCGTTGAGCTTCTGCGAATACGCCTTCACGTTCTGCGTCCGCTCGGCGATGTTGTACGCGTCTGCCTGCTGGCCCTTCGCCCGCTTGTACCGCTCTTCAAGATTGTATTTGTCTGCCACGGCAAACCCTCCCGTCAGAATCCGATTGCTCTTAAAAGATAGTCCGCTTCCTCCGGGGAGATCTTCCCGGATTTCCACGCGTCGTTGATCCTGTCTGCGAACGTGTTCCTGCTGTTCGGCGAATTGCTTCTGCTCATTGCGTTGGCGATGTTCATCGCCGCTTCGCCGAGCTGGCTCGCGTCATTGATTCGCTCGCCGCCCGTCGTGTCCTCGCCTTCCTCGCCGTCGTTCCTCGTGCCGCCGCGGTACACCACGCGCGGCTGATTCTGCAGCTGGTAGGCCGCCTGCATCCGCGCGATCTGGTCGTCGGTGTAGCCCAGCGCCTTGAAGCCGGAGAAATCGCCGTACTGCGCCAGCGTCTGCGCCTGCTGCGCCTGCCGGTTGTAGGCGTCCTGCTCCGTGCCGTAGTTGAACGCGCGGTCGGTGTTGTACTGCCCCAGCGCGTCCTGATAGCGCGCGTACTGCGTCGCGTCGAGGCCGTTGAGCATGTTGAGGTCGCTGCGCATGCGGTCGCCCTCGCTGAGATACATGTTGTAGGCGGCCTGCTGCAGCTCCGGGATCTTGTCGGCAAGCGCCTTCATGTAGTTGTCGTAGGTCTGCTGCCCCGCCGCCCCGGCGTAGGACGACGCGAGGCCGCCCGTGCGCGCGCTGATCTGCGCCAGCGTGTCCTGCATCGCCCGCTGGCCGTTGCGCGTGTAGCTCTCGGCGTACTGCTGGTACAGCGGGTCCTGCCGGTAGTCGTAGGAAAAGCCCCTGCGGTTGAGCAGCTGGTCGTGCAGCCGGTCGATCTGCGACTGATACGGGCTCGTGAACGTGGGCCGCTGCGAGCCGTCGCGGATGTGCTCCGTCCACTGCCCGTTCGCCGGGTTAAACGTGCTCTTGCTGTCCGTGCGGTTGTCGAGGATCGAGCGGATCCACACGTTGTCGTCGTGCAGCGCCCTGCGCTGCGTCTCGTCCGCGCCGTGCCACGCCGCCGAATTCTCCTCCGCGGCGCGGCGCAGCTCCTCGTCGGACATGCCGAAATAGCGTTTATTCGCCATTGCCATTGCCGTTCCCTCCATTCGTGTTTTTGTAGATCTGCGTGAGGATGAAATTCAGCTCGTCGCGCAGGTACTCCAGATAATTCTGCAGCGCGCCGAGATCCGCCGCGGCGTTGCCCGTCGGCGCCGGCGGCCGCCTGTCGATCTTCCTTCCCTTCATCGGCGCTCACTCCCCATGATGAACTCGCGCGTGAGGTCGCGGATCAGCACCTTGCCGACGCCGCTCACGCGCACGTCGAAGCGGTCGCAGCGGCGCACCGGCAGGCTCACGTTCTTGAGCACGTTCGCCTCCGCGTCCGCGTCGAGCACGGTGCGCCACTCGCCCTTGTCCTCGCGCACCTGCACCGTCACGCTGCTCCCCGCGCTCATGTCGAGCCGCAGCACGACGCGCTGATAGTATTTGTGCCGCGTCTCCGTCTCCGTGAACGTCACCAGCTCCGCGCTCCACTCCAGCTCGGCGTCGTCGCCGCTTTCCATGCGCACCACGTCGCCGTTCACCAGCGCGTACAGTGCGCCGCCCACGAGCGCGAACGCCTCCGCGTACGCGTCGTCCTCCCGCATCCACGTCCGGTGCGTGAGGTCGTAGACCAGCACCTCCGTCTCGCCGTTCTCCCGCACGCCGGAGAGATACCAGCGCTTGCCGTCCGTGCCGCCCGCCGCGTCCGTCAGCGTTTCGCCGATCTCGTAGCCGATCAGCGTCGGCACGCCGCCGGAGTAGGCGTAAACGCCCGTCGCGCCGTTGTAGTACAGCGTTTCGTTCACGATCGTCATGCTCCGGCTGCTGCCGGCGGCCACGCCCTCGATCTTGTAGTCGTGCATGTAGTATTCGCTCGGATAACTGCCGAACACCTTGTGCAGCCGGTGCTCCTTCCAGCAGCACACCGCGCCGTCGAACGAGCAGATGCCCGTGAAGTCGCCCTCGGAGCCGACGGCCACCTGATACGAATCCGTGTCCAGCCCGTCGAACGTGTACCACGCCGTCGGATCGCCCAGCGCGCTTGCGTAGATCGCGCGGCTCGTGAACGTCGCCGTCTCGCCGTCGCTCACGATCTCGTTCTCCTGCGCGTTGCTCACGCCCCACAGGCGGTTGTCCTTCTCGCAGATGAAGTCCATCGGCGGCAGCTTCTTCTTCACGGAGAACGGCACGTCGTCGTTCCAGCGCTCGGTGCTGAGCGTCGTGCCGCCGCTCCCGCTCGGCGTGTACTCCGCGACCACGCGCTTCTTTTCGGGATCCCACGCCTCCACGCGCCTGTTGTACACCAGCAGCGCCGTCCCGGCGGGGATCCCCGTGCGGAAGTAGTAGGAATCCTGGCGCAGCACGTAGCGCCCCGCGGGCAGCGCCGAAGCGCAGTAATAGTAGTAGCTCGGCTGGCTCTTGAAATTCTCTGCGCAGGTGATCGTCTGCGCCGCGTCGTCCACGGCGGTCACTGTGTTCTCGCCGTCGTTGAAGCCGAAGCGCGTCCCCTCGATCACGATCAGGTCGCCCTCCTTGAACGATTCGCTCAGCGTTCCGGAGGCGAGGTTGAAATACTCGAACTCCCAGAACCGCTTGAGCCGGTAATCCGGGTCGTGCCAATAGCGTCTTTTGGTGTCGTAGCCCTCGAAGCTGCTCTTCACGTAGCCGACCCAGCCCTCCTCGTTGCCGATCGGCTGGGAGGACGACGGCGGAGCGGAGAACGTGCGCGCGCCGGTCTCCTCGTTGACCGTGACCACCGGGATGAACCAGCGCCCCGCCTCCTGCGAACTGCCGCCCACGGCGGCGGACACGTCGAACGCGCCGCCGCTGTAAACCGGCTTGTTGGCGTAGGTGTAGTAGCTCATGGCGGGCGTCGTCGTGTATGAGCTGGTGCCACCGTAGCGTCCGTTCTGCATGTGGATCACGCTGCTGCCGAACGATCCCGCGCCGGCGTTCGTCTGCGTGTTCGCCATCGGCCTGACAGTGCGGTTTGTGAGGTCGACGATCAGCGCGTCCGGCCACACGATCAGCTTCGTGTTGACCACGGCCCACTGCTTCGGCTCGTCCGACACGTTGGCCAGCGGCTCGCCGTCGTAGTACAGCATGCCGTTGTCCACCACGAGCAGATGCCCGTCCCACTCAAAGAGATCGGTCGCCCGCTCGTGCTCCCCTTCCGCCTCGCGCTTCCCGCGCTGCGTGAGGCAGGGGAAGTCCTTCGTGCTCATGTTCACGGCGTTCTGCAGCTCGCCCTCGCGCGTGTTCTCCGTGCGGTTGAGCCCGCGGAACGCCACGATCTCCTGCGCGCGTCCGCCCGCCGTGTACGGCAGTCTCGGCAGTCTCATTTTTCCGCCCCCTTCAAAAGCGCGTTCCACACCGCGCCGTCCGCGATGCCGCTCCCGCCGAACACGACGGTCGCCGCCTTCGTCGCCGGTCCGAACGAGCCGTCGACCTCCAGATAGGCCCCGCGCAGGTTAAGCAGCGTCTGCAGCGCCTTCACCGCCTCGCCGTAGTCCCCGCGCTTGAGCACCGGCAGCTCCACGCTGCACGTGCGGTTTTCCGCCGCCTCATAATTCGGCAGGCCGTAGCCGCGGATATAGCGCCCGTTGACGTTCAGCTCGCGGTAGCCCACCGCGTCGCCCTTGTTGCCCTCGATCACGAGGATGTTCCCGCCGACGCTCCACACCACGATGCCCACGTGATCCGCCGCGCCCGTGTTGTCGCCGCGGCCTGTGTCCTGCCAGTCGTAGTAGATGATGTCGCCGAACGCCGGTGCGTGGCTGTCGCTCTCCTGCCAGCGGCCCATCGCCTTCCACAGTTTGATCTGTTCGTTGCAAGAACATTCCACTGGGATGATGTCCGTCATGTCGCAGAGGATCGACATCGCGGAGACGAACGCGGCGCACCAGTCGTCCGTCGTTTTCAGCTCATAGCCGCGCGGATGCGGCAGGTAGCTGTTGTACGTGTCCACGATGTGCTTGTGCCGCGGCGTCCCCTCGGCCACGCCGTAGAACGCCTTGGCGCAGTCAACCAGCTTTTTCCTCATCGGCTCCGTCCCCCTTGTCGCGCAGCGCCTGCAGCATGTTCTTCAAAAACGCCGGGTACTTCACACCCATCAAGCCAACGTTTTCCAGCAGCGAAAGGCCCTCGTTGCCGATGAAGAACAGCGCCACGGCGGAGCGCACGTAATGCGCGCCGGTCGCCGTGTCAAGCAAAACGCCGATATACACCAGCACGAGGATCGCGCACTTCCGCGCAAGTCCCTTGAAGCTCGCGTTGCTGTCCAGCGCGCCGCTTTCGCTTTTGTTCGATTTCTTGAATACCGCGGCGACGATGTAGCCGGTCAGAAGATCGGCCGCCATCATCGCGACCAGAAGTTTGAGCAATGCGTCCCACCCCCCGAGCGCGTTCGCGAGGAACGCCCCGGAGGCTGCGAGCGTAGCGAGAACGGCTTCTTTTATCTGTGTTGCGTTCATTTTTTACCCCTCCTGTTGTAACGCCTGCACGACGTAATACTGTGTCTGCGCCGTGTTCCGCTTGTCCTCTTTCCCGTTGATAGCCGCCACGTGGCCGCCGTCAAGCAGGATCGCAAGCTCAAGCCGCAGCTTGTCCTTGACGAGGTTGTTCACCTGCCGTCCGCTCATGTTCACCACGTAGCCGAGAAACACGTGCTTGTTCTTCACGCCGAGGAATGTGTGCGTGTTGATTTTCAGCACGTCGGCGTAGCGCCCGGTGAAGCCCTCGGCGGCGGGGTCGTAGAAGTCCATCAATCCCGCGCCGCCAACCGCCCACTTAACATCTGCGGGCAGCTCTGTGGAATACCGCGCTCGCTTAATGCCGAACGTGCCGTCGGTCAAGCGGTAAAGCACGCTTTCTGGCTTGCCGAGGAATGCGTGGCAGGCGTACCCGCAAATAGTCCGCCCGTTTGCAACGAGGATTGAGCACGGCTTCCCGCCGCTGGAAAACGAGCCGCTGATGCTGTTTGCGAACGATGCCAGCGGCGCGTTTACGGCGGCGGGCGTAATGTCCCGCGCCACGATGACGCGGCTGTTGTAGATCGTCACGTTGAGCGGGAACACGGGCGCGTCAACGATGCACGCAAGGTCTACGAGCGTCTGCTGCCCGATGCTCCCGTCCTGCACGGACTTCGCCGCGGCCTGCAAGCCCTTAACGAGCCTGTCCTCCTCCGCGGTCGCGCCGACGACGTATCTCATTTTTTGGCCTCCTTCCTGTAATTCACATGGGTTCGTCCGTGGTGATCCGCGCCGTCAGCGTCCCGCTCTGCGGGTTCGGCGCGCGGTAGCTGCTGTCCCAGTTTTCCACTTTCCATAGGACTGTGTACGTCCCGGTCAGTCTCTCGGACGGCGGCTGCGTTTCCCAAAACACGAACCCGCTGCCGTCGTCGATGCGGTACTTGAAGCGCCCGGACGCCACGCTGCCATACGTGCAAAGATCGTGGTACTGCCCGTCGTACTGGCTGTTCCTCGCAACGGGCGGCGCGATCGGGTTCGGCAGCAGTCCGTCGCCGGCTGCCATCGGCCAGAAAGGCTTTCCCATGCGCTCGCCCTCCCGTCAGTTGTAGGGGTTTCGCAGCGGCACGAAACGAGCGCTGACTTCCTGCAGCGCCGCCGGAGGCTGCGCACCATAGGCCACGAGGCAGAACGTCTGCTCGCTGTCGTACATCCACGTCATCCACGTCACGCCCGCGTCCGTCAGCAGCTTCATCTGCTCCGCCGTCAGCGTGAGGTCGATGTCGGAACTGCTCCTGTTTGCGTCGGGCAGATACGCTCCTCCCTCCGGGCGCATCGGGTAGATTGCCGCCGAGGTGTACCACCAGCCGTTCGTCGCGTCCTGCGTCCACTCTCCCGGATAGAGCCACAGCGGCACGGGGTTGTCGTTGTTCGTGCCGTCCTCGCCGTCCATCACGGTAAACGTCTGCCCGTTCGGATGCGTCGCGTCCGTGATCTTGACGCGGTGGCCGCCCGTGATGGTCGTGATCGTTACACGCGGGGAAATGCCGTTCGTACCGTTGGTGCCGTTCGTGACCGTGAAGGTCGTCGTCGAGCCGTCGTCGAACGTGATCGTGTAGGTGTCCGTCAGCCCGTCCGTCCCGGTCTTCGCGACCGACGCGATGCCGTTGCCGCTCTCTCCGGCAGGGCCGACAAGGCTCTCCAGCCACTCCTCCTCGGTGCCGGTGTAGCCGTGCATCAGCGCGATGCCGTACGCGGAGACCAGCCGCCATGCGTCGCTCCCGGACACGGTCGTGATGCCGCTGCCGCCCGGCCCCTGTGCGATCGTGATCTTTCCGCAGCGCGTGCGCGTGCGCTCCACGAAGCGGCGAAACTCGCCCAGCTTCTGCTCGTACATCGCCCACGCGTTGGTGTAGCGGTCGTACTCGCCGTTGGTGTAGTAGATC
>Ga0310694_10000700_pt1 | contig 42452 bp, 30 predicted proteins | sample 174DNAGHGhighgp2_FD_203884 | JGI IMG/M metagenome (GOLD analysis project Ga0310694, IMG submission 203884) | Sheep rumen microbial communities from Palmerston North, Manawatu-Wanganui, New Zealand - 1742 DNA GHGhigh gp2 (v2) (version 2) | ecosystem: Host-associated > Mammals > Digestive system... | reverse complement strand
GCTTATGCCCTTGCAGAGCGATTGCCTTCTTGCTCTTTTACCCAGGGCGTTGCTCTGGGCTAGGAGCTGCAGGCCTTTCAGACCGTTCTTCGGGTACATGCGGATAATCATATAAAAAATAGCCAACCTTGTTAAAAATCAACAGGTTGGCTATTATGTGTGGTGACTCGTTTGGGGCTCGAACCCAAGACCCCAACATTAAAAGTGTTGTGCTCTACCAACTGAGCTAACGAGTCTCCGATATGCCTTGTTTTCAAAAGCGAATGCAAAGGTATGGCTTTTTTGTGAAACAGCCAAACATTTTATGCTTTTTTTGTTTTTTCAAGTGTCATTATCCTCTTTTTCCTCTTTTTTCTTGTCTTCATTCTTGGGAAGAGGGCATAGTGCCGCTGGTGGCGAAGGGGGCGGTGCCTGGGAATACATCTCCTCCATCTCGCCTTCGAAAGTGACATACCTCTTGTAATAGGCTATGATGATGGTGGTCAGCGGCAATGCGATGATGAGCCCGATGAACCCGAGCAAGGAACCCCAGACGGAGAGCGACAGAAGCAGGACGGCAGGGTTGAGTCCCATGGCAGACCCCATGATCTTCGGCGTGGTGAACATGTCGGTGATGACTTGAACGATGACGAACCCCAGCATTGCCAGGCCGAAAATCACCCAGAAGTTCTGCCCGGTGTCTGCTGCTTTCAGCAAGGCGAGGAATGCCGTGGGGATGATGGCGAAGGTGTGCAGGTATGGCACCATGTCCATGATGCCGATGAGGATGCCCATGCCGATGGGCATGGGAAGGCCTATGATCCAGAACCAGCAGGCGAACATCACTCCCATCCAGAAAGCCACTTGTCCCTGGCCGCGGATGTAGTTGTTGAGCGCGTTTTCCACGTCCTTCATCAAATCCAGCCAGAAAGGTCTGGTCTTCTTGGGGAATATTTTGACCCAGTTGGTGGAAAGGTATTCGTAGTCGAGCAGAATGAAGAACGTATATAATAAGGTGATGAAAGAAGCGAAGACGCTGATGGCGATGCTTGCCGTCCGGCCTACTACGGAAAACAGTTGTGGCACGGTGGTCTTCGCCGTCTCTATGAAGTCTCGGCTGCTGAGAAACTCCAACACACGCTCGCGGTGCTCGTTCAGCCATTCTTGTATCATTGCGGAGAAGTCTCCCGATGGCGATTGCTGGTTGAGGTACTTGATTACCAACGGGCCAAGGCGTTCAAACTGTTCTATCATCGGGGGAATGATGAAATAGAACACCAGTGCGACGATGAGCGCCACGAAAATGAAAGCCACCAGGATGGAGAGTATGCGTGTGGGTACGTGCATCTTGTATTGCACGAATTTCACCACGGGGTAGAGCAGGTAGGCGAGGAACCAACCAATGAAGAATGGCAGCAAGACGCTGCTCAGTCGCTTGATGAGCAGGATGATTCCCAATACTATCACGGTGATGATGACCCAGCGGGCCATGCGGTCGAATGTGATTTTTCCCTCTAGCATGATGATGGATGTGGATGATGGAAATGGTGACGGGTATGCCGGCTAAGGCTGGTCGGACTCTTCAATAGCTTTGAGATAACACTCCCTGCAGAGCGGCTCGTATTGAGCCTTCTCACCCAGCAGGACTCGTTTCTCCTCGTTCACCAAGCGATGGCTGACATAGGCAAGCGAGCCGCACCGCATGCAGATGGCGTGGACCTTGGTCACATCGTCGGCAATGGCGCATAAGGCCGGCATGGGACCGAAAGGCACGCCTTTGAAGTCCATGTCCAAACCCGCCACAATCACTCTGATGCCACGGTTGGCCAGTTCGTTGCACACCGCAGGCAGGCCGTCGTCGAGAAACTGTGCCTCGTCGATGCCCACGACATCGATATCCGACGCCAATAGCAGTATGGAGGCGGATGTGTCCACCATCGTGCTGCGGATGGAGTTGCGGTCGTGGCTCACCACTTCCTCATCAGAATACCTGGTGTCTATGGAGGGCTTGAAAATCTCAACACGCTGGCGGGCGAACACCGCACGTTTCACACGACGGATGAGTTCTTCGGTCTTACCCGAGAACATCGAACCGCACACCACTTCTATTCTTCCGGGACGGTGTAGCTCCCCTGATAAATTGTCTCTCATTATGCTTGCAAAATTACTAAGATTATACGAAACCACCAACACTTTCAACCCAAATGTTACTAAAATGAAAAAAAGTGCCAATAATTTTGTCGATTCTTTTATTTGATGTAATTTTGCCACCAATTATGGGCATGTTGTATATCGTGCCGACACCGGTCGGAAATATGGAGGATATCACCCTGAGAGCACTGCGCGTGCTCAGGGAGGCTGACATCATCCTTGCGGAGGACACGCGTACCACAGGTGTCCTGTTGAAGCATTACGACATACAAGGACGCCTGCTCTCACATCACAAGTTCAATGAGCATGGCACTACGGCATCCATCATCGAACGTCTAAAGGCAGGACAAACCATAGCTCTCGTCAGCGATGCCGGGACACCGGGCATCAGCGACCCGGGATTCTTCCTCGTCAGGGAGGCGGTGGCTGCGGGAGAGAATGTGCAATGCCTGCCGGGAGCAACGGCTTTCGTGCCGGCTTTGGTAGCCTCCGGGTTGCCCGACGACCGATTCTGTTTCGAGGGCTTCCTGCCACAAAAGAAAGGGCGGCAGACTCGCCTCGCTTCTCTTGCCAACGAAGAGCGCACCATCGTCATTTATGAGTCGCCTTATCGCTTGCTCAAGACACTTCAGCAACTTGCCGACGTGATGGGAGGCGAGAGACCAGCTTCCGTGGCGAGGGAAATCTCCAAAATCCATGAGGAGTGTGTGCGAGGAACGTTGGATGAATTGGTGCAGCATTTCACCACCACCGCTCCGAGAGGTGAGATAGTCATCGTAGTCGGAGGGAAAAAAGATTGAAAATGAGCTAGCATGCCCCATGGGGCTCATGGGACTTGCGGGAGCCTCTACTTTGAAATGAGTCGGCACGTGCTCCATGCTTGCCAATTCTTAATTATTTAGATAGCAAAAATCATCTTTAAACAGGCATAATGAAATGAAAAAACTATTGTTTTACGCCGTTTGCATGCTTGCATTCATCGGGTGCAAGGAAGAACCGAAGGCACCGGTGGTGCAGACTGTGGTGGTGGATGGCAACGACTCCCTCCAGGCCATCATCGACCAGAGGGAAAAGGAAATCAATGACTTGATGTCGGTTTTCAATGAGATACAGGAAGGATTCCGTCAAATCAACGAGGCGGAGAAGCGCATCACCCTCGCCAAGGATGGAGAGGGAGTCGACAAGGTGGCACGCATCAAGGCCGACATGCAGTTCATACAGAAACAGATGAAGGAGAACAAGCTGTTGATTGAGAAACTGCGAGCACAACTCAATGAGAGCAGCCTGAGCAACCAGAAGGGAGAGGAAATCAGGAAGACCATGGAGTCCACCATCGCTGCTTTGAATACGCAGATGGAAGCTAAAAACCAGCAGCTGGAGGAACTGCGTGCCCAACTGAATGCCAAGGATGTGAAAATCACAGAATTGGACAACACCATCACCACGCTCAACAAGGATGTTGAAGACTTGAAAACCGAGACCGCTCAGAAACAGCAGACCATCAACGAGCAAGACAAGCAAATGCATATCGCCTATTATGTCTATGGCACGAAGAGCGAGTTGAGGGAGCAAGGCATCATCACGAAAAAAGGCGAGGTGCTCGAGAAGACATACAACAAGAACTACTTCACCAAAATCGACTACCGCTATCAGAAGGAAATCAAACTCTTCTCCAAGAGTGCGAAGTTCCTGACATCTCATCCGCAGGCTTCATACCAACTGGAGAAGGATGCGAAGAAGGAATATGTCCTGCGCATCACCAACCCCGACCTTTTCTGGAGCACCAGCAAATACCTTGTGGTATTGGTCAAATAACGAGAGCCACTGATCGTAGTCTTGTAAGACCATCAAGCCTTATAAGTCATATAAGGCATGGGGCAAGAAAGAGGGTGTGTCTGAATGATAGTCAGGCACACCCTCTTTACGATGATTTTCATGCATTCAACAATCCGTTTATTACATTTTGCATGCAGATTGCACACTGAAATAAAAGAAAATTCACTTTTTTATCATTTTTTTTGTGTTTTGTAGGTAAAATGTTTAATTTTGCAAACTGCAATCGTTTCTAAAGTGATTAGGAAAATCAAAACTATACATTCTTATGAGAAAAAGACTAAGCTTGATTTTGGCTCTGCTGACCATTTTCACTGGTTTGGCGATGGCTCAGAATACTGTTTCGGGCGTTGTCGTTTCTGAAGACGATGGCGAGCCGGTCATTGGAGCCACTGTGACTGTGAAAGGTACGAAGGTAGCGACCGTGACCGACATCGACGGTAAGTTCTCGCTCACCACCAGCACAGCCTCACCCACTCTGGAGATCACATACATCGGTATGAAGAAGGTCACCGTAAAGGGAAGTAAGAACATGAAAGTCGTCATGCAAGGTGACGCCGACGTGCTTGACGAGGTGGTGGTCACCGGTATGCAACAGATGGACAAGCGATTGTTCACAGGAGCAACGACCAAGGTGGATGCCGAGAAGACACGACTCGACGGCGTGGCCGACGTCACACGTTCACTGGAAGGACGTGTGGCGGGTGTCTCCGTGGAAAACGTCTCCGGCACCTTCGGCACGGCTCCCAAGATTCGCGTGCGTGGCGCCACATCCATCTATGGCAGTTCGTCACCCTTGTGGGTGGTCGACGGTGTCATCATGGAGGATGCCGTGAAGGTCTCCGCCGACGACCTCTCGTCGGGTGACGCCGAGACCCTCATCTCCAACGCCATAGCAGGACTCAACGCCGACGACATCGAGAGCTTCCAGGTGCTCAAGGACGGTAGCGCCACCTCCATCTATGGTGCACGCGCCATGGCCGGCGTGGTGGTCATCACCACCAAGAAAGGACGTGCCGGACATAGCAGCATCAACTACACCGGTGAGTTCACCTATCGCATGAAGCCGTCTTACAACGACTACAACATCAGCAACTCACAGGAGCAGATGGGCATCTACCGTGAGATGGAGAAGAAGGGATGGCTCGAGTTCTCTGCTCTCGCCAACGGTTCCTCCTCCGGCCTCTACGGCAAGATGTACACCCTCATGGACCAGTATCAGAACGGACAGTTCGGACTCCCCTTCACCGAGGCCGCCAAGAACAGGTACCTCCAGCAGGCTGAGTTCCGCAACACCGACTGGTTCGACTTGCTCTTCGACAACAACATCATGCACAACCATTCCATCAGCATCTCGACAGGTACGGACAGGGCCAGCCTTTACGCCTCCCTTTCTGCCATGCAAGACCCGGGATGGTACAAGGACAGCAAGGTGGAGCGCTACACCGCCAACATGAACGCCTCCTTCAACCTCTCCAAGAACCTCACGCTCACCATGCGCACCACAGGGTCCGTGCGTGACCAGAAGGCGCCGGGTACGCTCAACCAGAGCACCGACGTGGTGAGTGGAGCCGTCAACCGCAACTTCGACATCAACCCGTTCAGTTTCTGTATGAACACGTCGAGGACACTCGACCCCGACGACACGTACGTCAGGAACTACGCCTCATTCAACATCTTCGACGAGTTGGAGAACAACTACATCGATGTCAACGTGCTGGACCTCAAGTTCCAAGGCGAACTCTCGTGGAAACCTGTCCTCGGACTTGAACTCAAGGCTCTCGGTTCATACCGCGCCAACCGCTCAACCCGTGAGCACTATGTGCTCAACCACTCCAACCAGGCTGAGGCCTATCGCGCCGGTGTGGACAACCCCAACATCATGTATAACAACTCCTACCTCTACCAAGACCCTGACAACCCCAACTCACTCCCCGTCTCCGTCATGCCCGAGGGAGGTATCTTCACACTCAACCGCAACTCTGTGAAGCAGCTTGACTTCCGCTTCACCGCTAATTATAATAAGGTGTGGAACGATACCCACATCTTCAACGTCCTCGCCGGCATGGAGGCCAACCGCGCCGACTACGAGCAATCGGAGAACATCACCATGGGCGTTGATTACGAAATGAGCAGAAGAGTCGTCAAGAACGCACTGCGTGAAAAGCAGATGCTCGAGGAAGGTACTGTCACCGACCAGTTCGACAGCTTCTGGAACAGGCGACTCGCCTACGTGCTCAATGCCAACTACTCCTACAAGGGACGCTACGTGCTCAACCTCACCGGACGCTACGACGGCTCCAACCAGCTGGGCAAGGCAAGAAGTTCAAGGTGGCTCCCCACATGGAACGTCTCCACCTCCTGGAACGCCCACGAAGAAGAATTCTTCAAGAGGTGGATGGAGAAAACACACTACGCTGTCTCTCATGCCACACTGAGGCTTTCATACTCCCTCAACGGAGAGCAGACCACGGCATCCAACGCCAACGCCATCTATCTGCCCACCACCCTCTGGAGACCGTGGGGCGACCAGCAGGAAACCGCACTCTACCTTTACCAATTGGGCAACAAGGACCTCACCTATGAGAAGAAACATGAGTTCAACGTTGGTATCGACCTTGGTTTTATCGGCAACCGCATCAACCTCGTAGCCGACTTCTACACACGCGACAACTTCGACCTCATGGGTTACCTCAACACCCAGGGCGCAGGTGGTGAAATCAGAAAGTTCGCCAATGTGGCCAAGATGAAGTCACACGGTATGGAAGCAACACTCTCCACACAGAACATCAAGACCACGGACTTCGCGTGGAACACCGACTTCACCTTCTCATACACCAAGACGGAAATCACCGACCTCCTCTCGCAGACACGTGTCATCGACCTCGTCAGACCTGGAGGATACACAAGGGTGGGGTATCCGCACCGCTCGCTCTTCTCCATCCCCTTCATGGGACTCAACGATGAAGGCGTGCCCACCATCATGAACGAGGAAGGGAACGTCACCACTTCCGACATCAACTTCCAGGAATACGACAAGCTGGACTTCCTCAAGTACGAGGGTTCCGCAGAGCCCACCACCACCGGTGGCTTGAACAACATGGTGCGCTGGAAGAACTGGAGGCTCAACATCTTCATCACTTACTCTTTCGGCAACAAGCTCCGTCTTGACCCGGTCTTCTCCTATGGTTATTCCGACCAGACCGCCATGCCCAAGGAGTTCAAGAACAGATGGGTCATCCCAGGCGATGAGGATAAAACCACCATCCCCGCCATTGCCAGCGTCAGGCAGTACTACAACGACAGATACATCGGATATGCCTACAATGCATACAACTACTCCACGGCTCGCGTGGCCGACGGCGGATTCATCCGCATGAAGGACATCTCCCTCACCTATGATTTCAGCCCCAACCTCATCAACAAGATCGGGCTTGGGTCGGCATCGCTCAAATTCGACGCCACCAACCTCTTCCTCATCTATTCCGACAAGAAACTCAACGGGCAAGACCCGGAATTCGTCAACGCCGGAGGTGTGGCTTCACCTTTGTCAAAGCAGTTCACACTGACTGTCAGACTGGGCATCTAACTCATTCGTGTCAATCACCAAAACATGTATTTTCGTATGAAATCCATCAAACATATATTCATTTATGCAGCCATCGGTGTGGCGGCACTCACTTCTTGCAGCGAGAGCTTCCTTGACAAGATTCCCGATGAGCGAACAGACATTGATACCGAAGACAAGGTGATGAACCTTCTCAAGAGTGCTTATCCCACTGCCAACTATGAATGGATTGCCGAGTTGTCAAGCGACAACCTCATCGACAACTGGGCGCCACACCTCCCCACAAAGCCTTGGGACCCGCAGGTGCTCTCACACTACAACTACGCCGCATACGACCGTGCCGACGACCAGCTCTTTGCCTTCGAGCCAGCCACTTTCGCCACCTATTCCGACTACGACTCACCCGGAAGCCTATGGGAGGGATATTACGGCTCCATCGCCACTTGCAATGCCGCATTGGAAGCCATCGATGAGTTGGCTGCCAAAAACGGCATGACAGCCAAGCTCAAGGCGTCAAGGGCAGAGGCCTTGCTCATCAGGGCATACAGCCATTTCTGCTTGGTCAACATGTTCTGCCAGCCCTACAAGGACGAGCAGGCTAGCAGAAACGACATAGGCATCCCCTATGTCAAGGAAGTGGAGAACGTGGTCAACAAGAATTATGACCGCGGAAACGTGGCCGAGGTCTATGCCAACATCCAGGCCGACCTTGAGGAAGGACTCGCCAACATCAACGAGGAGTACTACACCGTGCCCAAATGGCATTTCAACCTCAATGCCGCACATGCCTTCGCTGCCAGATTCTACCTCTACAAGAGGGAGTGGGCGAAGGTCGTCGAGCATGCCAATTTCGTCCTCGGAACCGACAACAGCACGCTCTTCAACATGATGATGGACTATTCCGTCTTTGAGAACTGCTCCACCGGCGACGACTACAGCACCGCATGGCAGCAACCTTCCCAAAACAACAACCTCATGCTCATCACCACGGGTTCGCTCCTGGAAAGGCGCTGCTTCGGATACCGCTATTCCATCGCCGGGCCCAAGGCACGTGAAATCTTCCTCATCGGAACACGCCACCCGCTGTGGTCGAGCTACTATGTATGCCCCATCGCCATCGTCAGCGGCATGTGCTTCGGCAGCTCCACTCACGACTACGGATACATCAACAGCAAGATATTCGAGCAGTTTGAATATTCCGACAAAATCGCCCGTATCGGTTACCCGCACATCATCCTCAGGGCTTTCACTGCCATGGAGCTGCTCCTCAACCGTGCCGAGGCCAAACTGATGCTCGGGCAGGTGGATGCCGGTGTGGAAGACCTCTGCGCTTATTGGAACAACAGTATCGAGCACTTCTCGGCAGCCGACCACAAGGCTTATTATGAGGCGGGGTACATCAAGGACTGCACGAAGGCCGTCATTGAGAAATGGTACGTCGACCCGGCCAACAACAACTGCTTCGCCGACTGGCACTTCACACAGAACATCAGCAGCAGTTATGTCGTGCCCGACAACCTCATCCCCTACATGAACTGCCTCAACGAGTTCCGCCGCTTTGAGACCATGTTCGAAGGACTCCGCTACTTCGACCTCAAGCGCTGGGGTGTCAACTGGAAGCACGAAATCGGCGTGTCGGCAAGTGTCACGCAACTTGAGACCAACGACCCGCGCAAGGCCATCGAGGTGCCTTGGGAGGCCATCTCCGCCGGTATGGCATCGTCGAGGCCGGCAGTGTCGAGCGCTTCAGGAGCCAACGAATTGGTGTTGTTTACCGACGAGGACTTTAAAATCAAATAAAGGAGGACAAACGATATGAAAAATATGATGAAAACTTTGTTGCTTGGCGCCATCGCCATGACAACATTCGGATTTTTCTCTTGCAGCGACGACGACATGGGGCCTTCCATCTTCGACACACGGGAGTACCCACTCGACAGGAGCGCATACTCATTCCCCCTCGACACCTTCCTCAAGGTCACATACCTTGAGCCATACAACATGCAGTTCATCTACCGCATGGAGGACATCGGGTCGGATATGACCAAGAACCTCACACCTGCCAGCTATGAGAAGAGTGTCGAACTTGCCGTCCTGCTCAAATATCTCTGGCTCAATGTCTATGAGCAATATGCAGGGCCGGAGTTCCTCAAAATCAATGCTCCCCGCATCATACATGTCATCGGGTCGAAGAACCTCAACCCGAGCCAGGGTACGGAGACGCTGGGTGAGGCCGGAGGAGGCTTGAAGATTTCACTCTTCAACACCAACAACCTCGACGTGGCCAACGTGGATGTGCTCAACGAGTATTTCATCAAGACCATACATCACGAGTTCGGACACATCCTCGACCAGACACACATCAGGCCCACCTCCTTCAACCTCATCTCCAGGAACCAGTACGATGCCTCCACATGGACAGAGACGCCTGACTCCATTGCCGCAGGACGTGGCTTCGTCTCACCCTACGCCTCCAGCGCCGCAGGGGAAGACTGGGTGGAACTCCTCGCCAACTATGTCACACGCGACACCATCGCATGGGAGAGGCTGATGAACTCCGCATCTTATGAATGGGAGGAAATCGACATGGACCGCTCCGAATACCTCAAACGCGCAAGGGGTGCCGACCTCGACACCGTGGGATACTACAGGGAGAGCAACAGCGGCCAAGGCAAGGTCTACAGACGTGCTTGTGAGCGTTACGCCGACGATTATGTGAAGCTCGACGAGAACGGACTGCCGCAGTGGAAACACAACACCGGCATCGAGGGCGACAAGATCATCCTGCAAAAACTTGACTTGGTGCGTGGTTGGCTCAAGGACAACTGGAACATCAATCTCGACGACCTTCGACACGAGGTGCAGCAGCGCATGTACCTGACCAATGCCGACGGCTCCTTCGTCTTCGACAGATTCGGACGGGTGGTCAACAGACTGACTTCGCTGACACCGGAAGACCCGTCCATCACACTCCTCGAAAAACTCGTCAACGAGGTCTATGCCTACAAGTCACTCCAACCATAATCCATAAGCATACATCATCATGAAAAAGATATTTTCCATCTCATTGCTGCTGGCGGCTGCCGTCGCATACACATCCTGCAGCCCCAGCGAGGAAGACGACATCTTCGACAAGAGTGCGGCAGAGCGACTCAACGAGGCCAGCGACCTCTATTCCAACCGCCTCATGGCATCGCCAAACGGATGGGCCATGCAGCTCTATCCCACCACGGAGAACGAATATCCTTACGGCAACGGCTACCTCCTGCTCTGCAGGTTCAACAAGGATCATTCTGTCAACGTGTCGATGAACAATGTCTTCACCGAGAACAAATACATGGAGGACACTTCCCTTTGGGAGGTCATCACCGACAATGGTCCTGTGTTGTCGTTCAATTCACACAACAATTGCCTGCACAAGTTCAGCGACCCCTACGACATCCCCTTCACCGGCGACGCGGACATTCCCAACGACGAGTCTGGCGAGGGTGTCGGTGGCGACTATGAGTTCATCATCGTCGATGCACCTGAAGACGCTTCCTACATGATGCTCAAAGGTAAGAAACGTGGCACTTACAACCTCCTCACTCCCATCGAGCAGGGGGTGACCTACAAGGATTATCTCGAGGATGTCCAAGGATTCCAGGCCAAGATGTTCTCACCCAGTGCGCCCACTTTCAATGTCGTACATTTCAATGACAAAACCTACAAGATGACGGGTGCCGACGATGGCATTCCCAACATCTTCCCCTTCGATGGCGATGAAATCATCGACGAGAGTTTCAATGCATTCCTCATCACCAAGAGGGGCAATGATTACTATCTCCGCTTCCGCGACAAAATCAAGGTGGATGACATGGAGGTGCAGGAGTTCGTCTACAAGGCCGACAGGGACGTCTTCCAAGCCATGGACAACGAGGCTTGCTTCATTGAAGGTGACAACCCCGCACGTTTCTTCATTTCTACATTAGGACAGCAGACTTACAAGTGGGAGTTCGACCAAGAATCAGACAAGTTCGCTGCCATCGTCAACGCGATGAACGAAACTTTCAATGCGATGTCCACATCGAATGTCAAATATTCCTATGAGAATTCTGTGCTTAGGGTGGCCAACGGGCAAACCATCCTCCAAGTGGTGTATAGTGTGAAAATCTCCAAGCAGAAGGCTCAAAGCACATCAGTGAACTATGCTTTCAATGTGAGTCAGAATGGCGACAATATCAGGTTCTCGTATGACCAACCCATCACCGTGGGCACCAGCACAGCTGAGGCTGCTGCTGGCATGCTCGACGTCGTGCCGGCCATCAAGGACCTCATCAACTATTTCGGACAGGAGTTCAGCATCGATGCTGCTGAGACACGTTTCTTGTTGAACACCATCAAACTGACTCCTACAGCCGATAATTCTGCTTGGGTGACTTTGAAGAACAACTAAATCATTAACTAATAAAACGAACTAATTATGAAAAAATCTTTACTTGTTGCTTTCGCGCTCGCCTGTGCAGTGACAGGCAACGCCCAAAGCGTTTCCAAAGGTGCCATGGTGCATCGTAGCGATTTGCCAGACATGCCAAGACAGAAAATGGCGATGGCCAACGGACCGCGCAAGGTCAAGAAGTCTGTGGACAACGACCTTTATTACACCATTCCAGGTGCCTTGTTCGGTGGATGGACGGTAGACGGCATGGGATATAAATCTTCCATGGCTTTGGTTCCTCCTTTCACGGATGTCACTTTTGCCAACCAGAACAAGGACAAGTTTGCCTGCTCATGGTTCATCAATGGCAAAGACGCTACAGAGAATGCTACAGAGAATGGTGACTATGTTTCCAATTACTCGCCGGACGGATGGTTCTACACCCCTGTTCTCCAGCATAGGAAGATTGATGGTAGCTATCAGTTCAACGAAGACAATTACTGGGTGCTAACTGAAGGAACTGATCCCAACGAACTCTCGGTGATGGCATCCTATAGCCCCGACTTGATGATGACACCATGCGACAACCATGGACATCGCACGTCGAATGGCAATGTTTACAGGAATGCTCTCTCTGGCTATGGTTTCCTTAGCACTGCTTTCTTGTTTGGAACCGGCCAGGTGGACGCAGAAGACGATGGCATCTATGATTACACTGCCTATGGTTTCGAACAGACCTATAATCCGCTGCTTGCCCCGATGTATGTGGATGAAATCCATATCAATGCTGTCACTTACAACGACTACGGCCCCATCCCTGCTGGCAAGTCCATCAAGGCTTACATCATCGCTCTCGACGAGGAAGGTGCTGCCAAAGAAGTTTTGGCCACTTTTGAGGCTACTGCTGCCGACACGCTCGACTTCAAGGATAATGATGAATATAATGGAAAAACCGGCTACTATGGCACAGTGGTTTACAGGAACACCGATACCTTTACCGATATCTTCGGCAACCAGACCTCTCTTCCTGCCGCCATCCCCGCCGGTGTACCTTTCCGCATCCAGTTCGAAGGTATGGATGAAGAAGGTGTCTCTATTGGTGCTTACGCCCTTGTCAAGAGCGAGGTGGAGGACACCTATATTGAGAATGGCTACCTGCTGATGAAGGAAGGCAGAGCATTCACCTTTGCCAATCCTCTTTGTGCCGATGTAGACCTCCTGGGCCAATTCGAAGTAATCGACGTGCAGACCAAGGACTTCCTTTCTGCAGAATCTCAGGATGACTTCCCCGCAGCCGACTTCCAAGGATGGAACGTGCTTCGCGTGTCTGCCGATGGCCAGTCTGTCAGCACCGAGGGCATTGTAGGCAATGAGAACTATGACATGGGTTGCGCTTTCGTTGGCACTTCCGTGCCTTGGTTCGACGAGGATGGTCTTCCCAACTACGATGTGGACGAAGAACTGCTTCCCGAGTGGGTTGAGGGTCTCCAGGTGGACACCACCTATTACAACAGCGATGGCCTCTCTGGCTACAACCTCGTCATCCCGGTGTGCAAGCCGCTCCCCGAGGGTGTGACCGGTCGTTCTTGCAGGCTTGACATCTTTGGCAATGCCGGCATCGCTGGCAACAACCAGATCATCATCCTCCAAGGTGACGCCACCTTGGCCGACGGCATCGCTGAGGTGAAGGCCGACAAGAAGGTCATCCGCAAGAGAGGACTCTACAACCTCAATGGCCAGAGCATCTCTACTCCTGTCGATGGACAGCTCTACATCAAGGATGGAAAGAAATTCCTGAACAGGAAGAAATAGCAAGAGCATCCGCTTTTGACAATATGAAAAATCCCCTTGCACAGAACGTGCAAGGGGATTTTTTAGTAATCAACGCCAAGGTTGTTCTGTCAAGGTTGTTCAGTCAAGTTTAGCCCAGGATGTTCAGTCGGATTTGCAATCCGACTGAGGGTAGTATCAGGATTTGCAATCCGATTAAAGCATCAATAAACATTTGTAGACCAATATTTTAGCGGATTACAAATCCTTATATTCAGTATTGCCGGATTACAAATCCGGCAGTACATTCTTGGCGGAACATTCTCCTTGCCCTATACGATAAAAATCCCCTGCATATCCGATGCAGGGGAGCGATGTGGTTGACGCAAATGTGATGTTTCTGCTATTTCACCAGAACCTTTTTCCCGTCGATGATGTGTATGCCCTTGCCCAGGTGGTTCCTGTCCTCTTGCTGTCCTGTGAGGGTGTAGGCGCCTTTGCGCACCGGTGCTGTCTTTCCTGCTGCAATGGTCTGGATGGCATTCTGGTCGGCTGCCTTGCGGTAGATTTGCACGGGAGCCCCTTCTGTGTCGTAGCAGGTGAATAATGTGCTCTCGGTGTTGTAGCGCAGGTTCTTGTTGGCGTTGTTTTTCACTTGGAAGGTGATGACGGCGTTGCCATCGTTGATGTCGATGCTGGCCATGGCGTTGGTGCCCGGCTTGTTGGTTCCCACTAGTTTGCTTCCGGAGGTGGCACTCGTCAGATAGACATCGCCTACTTGGAAGGCCCAGTAGCCATTGGCGGTGCGTTTCAGCACGATTTCCTGGATATTGTCCTCGGCGATGAGCTTGCCACCTTCGAGTGGGTTGACACATACTCCGATGCGTGCCTCGGTGGTTTGTGTGCCGCCCATGGCGATGGCATCCTCCACATTGGCAAGTATGATGATGTCGCCATCGGCGAGGTCGTCGGCATTGTTCACCAGTTCATAGGTTGTCCCCTCTGTCGGTTTGTAGGTATAGCTCATGTCGTTGCCCATGATGTTGAAAGACACGGTGCGGTTGCTGTGTTTCATCACCTTGTAGATGGGGACGGTGGTGCATTCCGTTTTGTTGAAATACGTCCATGTCGCCTTGTTGACCAATGCGTTACCATAGAGGTTGGACTGAGTGGCGGTGTAATAGAGTTTGGCATTGTCTGCAGTGACAGCCATGGCGCGTTTGGAGTCTTTCTTGTTGTTCAGCGTGTTGTATTGCCATTGGTCTTTTGAGTAGGCGAAGCGTGACACAAATAGTCCGCTGCCCATCTCGGAGGCATACCATGCCCCTGGCTGCTTGTTCTCGAAGATGAAATATTCCTTGCTGTTGGAAGGGTTGCGGTAGAGCACGGCAGGTACGCTGCCTTCCACGTCAGGGTCGCCGAGCACCACGCCTTGCGGGCTGGTGATTTCTGGTATGGAAAGCCATCCGAGGTAACTACGCTCGTAGGCCGTGTATCCTGCTGGAGTATATCCCTGGTTGATGTAGCATCCCGAGTCCATGGTGCTCCAATTGCCGAAGGCAGACTCGTTATCGTAGCTGTAGTCGGTGCAATAGAAGTCTGGCAGTCCGAGCCCGTGTCCGAACTCATGGCAGAAGGTGCCAATTCCTTCTATGGCGCCAGTCATGCTGATTTCATTTCCCACGAAATAGGATTTGAATTTATATCCGCCCAAGAGGGTTGAGTAGGAAGGCAGGTCGAGCTGGTGGGGCCAGATGGTGTTCTCGTCTCCGCCGCTGGCTTCCCCTCTCCCGGCATAGATGCAGCTGACGAGCTGCACGTTGTTGTCCTTGTAGTATTGTGAGAAGTCCACACCTTGGTTGACGGCGGCGACGATGGCCTCCCTCACCAGCGACATGACGTTCTTGTCATGGCCTTCGTTGTCATTGGCTCCATATTCGGCATAGTTCTTTGTCAGTTTCACCTTGGCCACCACGGGGAAGGATGGTTTGAATTTCCCGTAGCTTTGTGCGATGAAGAAGTCGCGTGCCGAGCCTGCGCAATAGCGGTTTTCAATGTAGCCTTCCTCGTTGAAGAAACTGTTCATCTTCTCTATGGTGTTCTCAGGTTGGAATTCCACGTCGGCGAATTCCACGAGGATGACGGGAATCGTCACTTCTCCGATGCTGCCCACCGACCCGAGTGCGCTTTTACCATACTCGCCCAGTCCGTCGGCGGTGGAGCTGTAATGGCTTCTCAGAGGACCGTTGGCACCCTTGGCTCTTGCCCTGTTGGCCCAACCCTGATCTGTCAGTTCCTCCTTTGTTTTCTCAACGTAGGCGCCGTCCTGCTGGTGGAAGAAGCAGCGGCCGTCCTCGCTCTGCCAATAGTGTATGTATTCGTTACCACGGAGTTCTACTCGCAGCGATGTGCCGTCTTCCAATTTTACCGTGCGCCATATGCCGCGCTTGGCGGGGATGGCTTGCATGCCGATGGCAAAAACAGCCATGGCAATAAAGGTCAATAGTTTCTTCATATCGGTTGTTTGTTTGTTTTTTCAATATTGCATTTGCAAAATTAAGATAATCTGCCCATATTCCTATGCTTTTTTATGTTTTTTTGTTCCAAAAGGGTGTATTTCAACCCCTTTATTTCAAAAAAAACAACATAAATACGGCTATTACGAAAAAAAGCACTACCTTTGCTGAATATAGCATCAAATCAATCAACAATAACTATGAACCAAAGTCAACAAGGTAGCAAATCCTACCTCATTTCCATTGTCATGGTCGCCGTCTTGGGCGGCCTGCTCTTCGGCTACGACACAGCCGTCATCTCGGGTGCGGAGAAAGGTCTGCAAGCGTTCTTCATGGAAGCGAAAGACTTCGCCTACACCGATGCCTGGCATGGTTTCACCTCGGCATCCGCCCTCATTGGCTGTATCATCGGTTCGGCCCTATCGGGTTTCCTCGCAACACAGCTGGGACGAAAGAAGTCGCTCATCATCGCCGGCGTGTTGTTCTTCATTTCCGCCCTTGGTTCGATGAGGCCTGAATTCCTTTTCTTCAATTATGGTGAACCCACCATGTCGCTCTTGGTGATGTTCAACATCTACCGCATCATCGGTGGCATCGGCGTGGGACTGGCATCCGCCATCTGCCCCATGTACATCGGCGAGGTGGCACCGTCCAACATCCGTGGCATGCTGGTGAGTTGGAACCAGTTCGCCATCATCTTCGGCCAGTTGGTGGTCTATTTCGTCAATTTCTTCATCCTTGGCGACCACATCCAGCCTGTCGTGGAGGAGATGGGAAAAGGCATCGCCGCCATCACACCGGCTGCCCAGTGGACAGTCACCACAGGATGGCGCTACATGTTTGGTAGCGAGGCCGTGCCGGCAGGACTTTTCGCCCTGCTCATCTGCTTCGTGCCCGAGACACCGCGATATCTTGTCAGTATCCACGAGGACAGCAAGGCTCTTTCCGTGCTGTCGAAGATCAATGGCAGTGAGAAGGCCGCACAAATCCTGAAGGACATCAAGGAGACCATCACCGTGAAGACAGAGAAGTTGTTGACCTACGGTGTCATGTGTATTTTCATCGGCATCATGCTCTCCGTCTTCCAACAGGCTGTGGGCATCAACGCCGTGCTTTACTACGCTCCCCGCATCTTCGGCGACATGGGTATGGAAGACCCGATGATGGTCACCGTCTTCATGGGCGTTGTCAATATCTTGTTTACACTGGTGGCCATATTCACTGTGGAGAAATGGGGCCGCAAACCTCTCCTCATATGGGGTTCATTAGGCATGGCACTCGGTGCATTCGGAGTGGCCGTCACTTTCGGACACGCAGGAATGGAAATGGTGACAGCAGCCAGCATCATGGTCTATGCTGCATCGTTCATGTTCTCATGGGGACCGATTACCTGGGTGCTCATCTCCGAAATCTTCCCCAACACCATCCGTGGCGGTGCCGTGGCCATCGCCGTGGCTTTCCAGTGGATATTCAACTTCATCGTTTCCTCCTCCTTCGTTCCGATGTTCAACATGCACCTCACCGAAGGTGATGACTTCGGCCATTGGTTCACCTACGGCCTCTATGGCATCATCTGTGTCGTCGCCGCCATCTTCGTCTGGAGGCTCGTGCCTGAGACCAAGGGCAAGACGCTTGAGGACATGAGCAAGTTGTGGAGAGAAAGAAAATAATAAATTGATAAATATAGGAAAAAAGGCGTTTGGAAGGTTTTAAAGAAATATGGATGGCGGTATCGTCTCCAAAATTGGCAGTAAAGGTGAACATACGTCCCTTTAACTCCCTTGAAAATGGACATACGTCCCTTTAACTCCTCTTTAACTCCCCTTTAACTTCCTTTTAACTTCCTTTTAACTCCTTCTTATCTGTCACGAATGAAAATTTGGACGCTGGCCATGGCCATGTTCGCCGTCATGCCGTGCTTCGCACAAGTGGAGCGCGGCATGATGGTGGGCGACACGGGGCAACTCCCCGTGTTGTCCACCTTGAGGGCTGTACCCGTGACCGGCATCACCCCGCCAAAACGCACGAAGTCCTCCGGTACCTATTATCGTCGCCCTGAAGGCGGCTATTACGTGGGCTTCGGGCTCGACGGCAGGGGATATTATCCCACTACGCTCTATGTGAGACCGTGGCAAGCCGTCGTCTTTGAGAACACCGACGAGCAAAAGCGTGGCGAGTGGCATACTTGGACGTTCTCCAAACTCGTCAACCAAGGAGAGTATTTCGACGACCCTTCCGTCGTGGTGGATGCCGACGGCAACTATCGTATGAGCTATGCTCCTGGCGAGCAATACTACACTCCCACGCTCACTTGGGGAGCCGACTCCTTCTTCATCGGTGAGGAATGCTATTTCCATGTGCTCCGGGCGAACAACAGTGTCCATCCCGGAAGGGTGATGGCGGGAGGAAAGGTGATCATCAAATCCACCGACGACCACCAACGGTTCTACTATATGGGCGGCACCTACAGCAATCTCCAGCGATGGGGCGTCGTGGGCGACAATGTCTTCGGGACGGGTCTTGTCAGCGGGAGATACCCGTCTTACGGGGCGGCGCAGGTGTTCGACAGGCCGATGGCTCCATTGGCTGTCGAACGGGTCTTCGTGCAGGGATGTTCTTATTCCGGACAACCCATTCCCGATGGCGACACCCTGACATGCTATGTCTCCAAGTGTACGACCCGCCAACTGTCCAACGGCACGGTGCTGAAGGTTCCAACCTATGAATACACCGATACCCTCCATGCCACTGCCGCAGACACCCTGGGCTTCGTCTCCAACCTGACGCGAAACGGAAAGACCATCTATGATGGTTATGTGCTGTTTTCCAAACGGGTGGAGGACGGAGAAGGGAATCTTGTGGAGACCCCCGTCGTCATCAACCCCGACGATTACGATGATAACGGCTTCGCACTCGTGGTGGATGGATTCGACCGCGAGGGCATGGATATGGGAGTGTATGGCTATTATTTCAACAACGACGTGGACGACGTGCAGGAGGGGCTGATGCTCTTCCGCGACCCCGATACGGGAAACACCGGGTTCAATGTCTATGGCAACAGCCTGGCGATGGACATCGGTATGGAGGCGTTGTATGATGCCGTCATCATCTCCAATCTTGGCGGCGGCAACGTGATGTATGTCTCCGCCGACGGAGAGACGAGCGCCGTGAGAGGCGACACCTCGCAAGGGGTGGTCGTGAAGACGGCGCGTGAATGGAATGGCGAAGGCGGGGTGTCCAACTATCATTTGGAAGGACTGCCCGAATGGGTGACGGAAGTGAGGGTGGACGACACACCACGCACGAAAGCCGGGCGCCAGGGCGAAAGTGAACTGTACTTTGTCTGCCAACCCTTGCCGGAAGGCGTCGACCGACGGTCGGCCAGCATGACGGTGAAGGGGGTTGGTACGGAAGGCCGCACACCCGTCCACCTCATACAAGACCGTGTCACACTCCATGTCGGCAACGTGCAACTTGGCTCTCCTCGGCATTCTGGACGTTCCTACACCGTGGGAGGACAGCCATGGGGCGGCCATGGCCGCGGCATCGTCGTCCGCGACGGAAGGAAACACGTTGTCAAATGAATAAATTCGGCAGTGCGGCAACGGTGCAGCTGTAGGGGCGGGTCTTGTGCCCCGAAGCAAGGCACCTTGTCTTCAATAAGCAAACAGAGAATATGAGTCTGACAGAAATACATGACGGCAGGCAGGGTGGGAGAGGATTCTCCTTCGAGGTGCTTCCACCACTCAAAGGCAATGGCACCGACGGCCTCTTCAAGACCATCGAGACCTTGCGTGAGTTCTGCCCGCGATACATCAACATCACCACCCACCACAGCGAGTACGTCTACACCGAACTCGACAACGGGCTTCTCGAGCGGCACCGTGTGCGACGCCGTCCAGGCACCATCGCCATCGCCGCGGCCATACAAAACAAATTCGGCATTCCCGTGGTGCCTCACGTCATCTGCAGCGGCACCACCATCGAGAACATCGAATATGAACTGCTCGACCTGCAGTTCCTCGGCATCAGCAACCTGCTCTTACTCCGTGGAGACAAGGCGAAGGACGACAAGGTCTTCGTGCCGATGCAAGGAGGTCATGCGCACACCACCGACCTCATACGCCAGGTCAACAGGTTCAACGAGGGCTTCTTCGCCGACGGCACAGCCATCAAGCATCCGGGAACACCTTTCACCTTCGGCGTGGCGTGCTATCCCGAGAAACATGAGGAGGCACCCAACATGGAGCAAGATATGAAACACTTGTTGGAAAAGCAGCAGTTGGGGGCGAAATATGCCGTCACGCAGATGTTCTTCGACAACCAACGCTACTATGAGTTCGTGGAAAAGGCAAGGGCCATGGGCATCACCATGCCCATCATACCCGGCATCAAGCCTCTCGCCAAGCGCTCACAGTTCAACATGGTGCCAAAGACCTTCCACTGTGACTTGCCGGAAGCACTCGCCTCAGAGATGCTCAAATGCAAGACCGACGACGAGGTGCGTCGACTCGGCGTGGAATGGACCACGGAGCAGTGCCGCGACCTTTACGACCACGGAGTGGAGAACATCCATTTCTACACCGTCTCCGCCGTGGAGTCGGTCAAGGAGGTGGCTTCCAGGCTCATGTGATTGATATGAACACGATAAACCAAAACAAGACAGACTATAAGAGATGAAATTCGAAGAGGTGATAGGGCAGCATGATGCCAAGGAGCGCTTGCGCAAACTGGTGGCCGATGGCCGCCTGCCACACGCCATGCTCATCAGTGGTCCGCATGGCAGCGGAAAGATGGCATTGGCCATGGCTTTCGCCTCATACCTGTTGTGCGCCAACCGCCACGACGGCGACAGCTGCGGTGTCTGCCCGCAATGTGTGATGCTGCGCAAATGGGCGCATCCCGACTTGCATTTCACCTTCCCCGTCATCAAGCCGGCAAACTCTTCGGCAGACTACAAACCCATCAGCGACGACTTCTCCAACGAGTGGCACGAACTGCTCGCCAAAGGGCCCTATTTCACCATAGAGCAATGGCTGGAAGCCATAGGAACCACTTCGCAGCAAGCCATCATGACGGTGAAGGAGGCCGACACGGTGTCGCATAAACTCAGTCTGAGGTCGAGCCAGGGAGGATACAAGGTGTCGCTCGTATGGCTGCCGGAGCGCATGCGCGAAGACACCGCCAACAAACTGCTGAAAATGATTGAGGAGCCGCCTTCGCAAACCATCTTCCTGCTCGTCAGTGAGAACCCCGCCGCACTCTTGGAAACCATACGAAGCAGAACGCAACGTTTCGACATTCCGCGCATCGGCACGGAGGACATCGAGAAGGCACTCGTGGATAGAAGGGGGATTGAACAGGAGGCGGCACACCGCATCGCTAGGTTTGCGCAAGGCAGTTGGATGGCTGCACTCGACACGCTCGACGCACAAAGCGAGAACAGGGAATTTCTAGAGGATTTCATCAACCTCACCAGGAAGTCGTTCATGCGCGACGTGGCGGGTATGCGCAACTGGAGCATGGATGTGGCGAAATATGGAAGGGAGAAGCAAAGGCGCATGCTCACCTATTTCCAACGGATGGTGAGGGAAAGCTTCATCTCCAATTTCCATAACCCGGAACTCACCTACATGACGTTGGAAGAGGAGAATTTTGTGAAACGGTTCGCGCCGTTCGTCAATGAGAACAACGTGATGGAGTTGTCGGAACTGATGGAGAAGGCCAGCTTCGACATCGGGCGCAACGTCAATGCGAAAATGGTATTTTTCGACATTACGCTGCAAGTCACCGTACTCCTGAGAAAATAACTCAACTTAACTCCAGAATAACGGACCCACCAGGGGTCTGACAAAAAAGATATGATATGGACTACAAAGACATTACATTCAAGATAAGCACCGGATGTGGAAGAGGCTTGTGCCGAAGAGGAGTAGGCAGGCAAGACAAGCAACTCAACACCTATGACTGGTTGGCCGACGTGCCGGGCAATGCCGACAGCACCGACCTCGTGGAGGTGCAGTTCAAGAACACGAGAAAAGGATATTACCATAACGTCAACAACCTCGACTTGAGGAAGGGAGACGTCGTCGCCGTCGAGGCCAATCCGGGACATGACATCGGAGTGGTCACACTCACGGGACAATTGGTGAAACTGCAACTGAAAAAGGCCAACCTCAAGTCGGCGGACGACATCAAACGCATTTACCGACTTGCCAAACCTGTAGATATGGAAAAATACGAGGAGGCCAAGGGAAGGGAGCATGCCACCATGATACAAAGCCGACAAATAGCCAAGGACCTGGGACTGGATATGAAAATCGGCGATGTCGAGTACCAAGGCGACGGCAACAAGGCCATCTTCTATTACATCGCAGACGAGCGCGTGGACTTCCGACAACTCATCAAGGTGCTCGCTGAGACTTTCCACGTGCGCATCGAGATGAAGCAAATCGGAGCCAGGCAGGAGGCAGGACGCATAGGAGGAACAGGGCCATGCGGGCGTGAACTATGCTGTGCCACATGGATGAAAAACTTCATCAGTGTCAGCACCAATGCTGCAAGGTTCCAGGACATCTCGCTCAACCCGCAAAAGTTGGCGGGCATGTGTGCCAAACTCAAATGCTGTCTCAACTATGAGGTGGACAACTACATGGAGGCTGGAAAGAGACTCCCGCCGAAGGATGTCATACTGCAAACGGCGGATGCCGATTATTTCCTCTTCAAGACCGATGTGCTCGCAGGGTTGGTGTCTTATTCCACGGACAAACGGACGGCTGCCAACTTGGAAACCATCACCGTGGAGAGGGCTAAGGAAATCATCGAGATGAACAAACAAGGCGAGAAACCTCTCTCGCTACAGGAGGATGGACAGGTGGATGACAACAGACCCAAGGATTTGCTTGAGGGAGAAAGCATCACCCGTTTCGACAAGAATAAGAAGAAGAAAAAGAAGAAGGCAAAGGCCGACAAGCAAGAAAACAAGGGAGAGGTGCAACAATTGAATGCCAACCCGCAAGAGACGCAACAGCCCAAGGGCAACACGCCCAAGACGGAGAAAAACGTCGCACCAAAGGCGGAGAAGAGCAACAAACCCTTGGAGAAGAACAAGCAACAAGCAGAGGGGGGCGCACCACAAGGACAACGCAACAACCAGGGGAAGCGCAACAATCCTCGCAAACCAAGACCGGCAAAGGAACAAGGGGGCGCTCCCGTTGAAGGAAAAGTGGCAAAGCCTGCCAACAAAAAAAACAACGAGGGGTGAACGCATGCATATGACCTACACCTCTAAAGTCGCTGCATTGGCTGTCGTCTGCCTGACGGCAGCCTTGTTGCAGGCTTGCTATCAAAGCACGGCATATTTCAGGTATTTTTCCACCGACATCAATGGGTGGGAGAGGGATAGCGTGCTGCATTATCACGTTCGCGCAGTAAAGGAAGGAGGATTCTACGCTGAGGAAATAGGGGTGAGAACATCAAAACTATATCCTTTCAAGCAACTCTCGCTAGTCATCGACCAAAAAATCATCTCAACCAACGACAGCCATTCCAACGTGGTCAATTCCGACACCATCGTTTTCGACATCTATGACGATGATGGAAACCTAAGGGGAAAGGGCATCGACCTTTACCAACTCGTCGTACCTATCAAGGGCATACGATTGCAAGAGGGCGATTCCATTGAGATGGCTGTACGTCACAATATGCGAAGGAGCGCCATCGAAGGCATCGCCGACGTGGGACTAAAGGTCACCAAGGCGTATGCAGATTAACCGGAGTGGTCGGAGTACTCCGATTATTCCGATTACTCCGATTCCTATGAAAAAAACCGCATTATGTCCTCACAAAGTTGCGGCTGGCATCTATGCGGAGGAAGATGAAGAGCAAGATGGTGAAATCCCATAGGGAGCTGCCTCCGTAACTGAAGAAAGGCAGCGGGATGCCGATGACAGGTGCCAATCCAAGCACCATCCCCACATTGATGAAGAGGTGGAATAAGAAGATGCTCAACACACAATACCCGTAGACCCTTCCAAACTTGAAGGGTTGTCGCTCAGACAAGATGATGAGTCGCAAGATGAGCGCCAGAAAGAGGAGCAACACACTGGCGGAACCGAGGAAACCCTCTTCCTCTCCCACGGTGCAGAAGATGAAGTCGGTGTCTTGCTCCGGCACGTATTTCAGTTTCGTCTGGGTGCCGTTGAGGAAACCCTTGCCACGCAGACCGCCCGAGCCGATGGCTATCTTGCTCTGGTTCACATTGTAACCGGCGGCACTCTTGTCCTCGTCCAATCCCAGCACCACCAAGATGCGCTTTTTCTGATGTTCTCCCATCACATGGTTGAGCACGAAACTGGCGGAATAGAAAAAGGTGATGGAGCCGATGGTGAACATGGCGATATAGAGGTAGTTGTTCACACGAGTACTCAATCCTTGATACATGAAGTATCCGACCAAAGAGGCGCACACCACGAGTTGAACCCATACGATGTCGAAGGGAATCACATATTCGGAGAATAGCAGAAACACCATCGTGATGCTCGTCGTGATGCCTATCAGGCGCAAGGCCTTCTCCTTGTCATGGCAATTGAAGTGTACAAGACCGGCGGAGAAGAGTTGGATGAGCAGCAGGACGACGAACTTACCCACTGACGTGGGAGTGTCCCACAAGTTGACTTCGTCGAAAGAGATGCCCACCACGAAATAAATCACCATCGCAACACCGGTGAAGAGGATGCTGCCGGGCATGCCCTCACGGTAGAACATCAGGAAGAAGGAGAGGTATACGAGGGCGGAGCCTGTCTCACGTTGGAGTAAAATGCACATCACCGGAGTCATGACGATGAGGCAGGAGAGGGCAAAGTCGCGAAAACGATGGATGTTGTAGCCATAGGATGTCATGAACTTGCTGATGGCCAACGCAGTGGCAAATTTGGCAAACTCCGCCGGTTGTATGCTGAAAGAGCCGAATTGTAGCCATGACCTCGAACCTTTGATTTCATCGGCCACAAAGATGGTCACCACCAAGATAACCAGGAGAATGGCGTAAAGCACATAGGCAAAGGTGTCGTAGTAGCGGTCGTCGAGCATCAGAAGGACGAATCCAAGGCATATGGACGTGCCTATCCATACCAACTGCATGCCGGAACGGGTGGAAAGGCTCAGGATGTCGGGCTCGCTGAACGAGTAGCTGGCACCACATACGCTCATCCAGCCGAAGGCGAGTAGCGCCACATAGATGCCTATCGTCCACCAGTCAAGCGACTGAAGCACACCGGGTTGTTTACCTGTCTTTGGTTCCATATTTCAGATGTTGGCTTTGTATTTTGGCGGCTTGGCGTTTCGAACCTTCCGACAACTCTCCCTTGATGAATTGCTCCATCATCAGCGAACCGATGGGGACACCCATGGTGGCACCGAAGCCGCCGTTCTCCACATACACGCAGATGGCGATTTTGGGGTCTTTCATCGGAGCGAAACCCATGAAGACGGAGTGGTCGCGGCCACGGTTCTGGGCTGTTCCTGTCTTGCCGCATACCTCATAGTCACGGCGGTTGGCCGATTTGCAGGTGCCGCCGGTGACAGCGCGACGCATGCCGCGCACCACCAGGTCGTAATACTGTGAGGTGTTGTGCTCAGTATAGGCCATGGTGTATCTCCGCTGGGTGTACAGGGTGTCGAGAGGCTCGTCTTGGATGCTTTTCACCACGTGAGGAGTGATAAACCATCCCCTGTTGGCGATGGTGGCTCCCAGGTTGGCGATTTGCAGCGGGGTGAGCGTCACCTCGCCCTGGCCGATGGAGATGCTGATGACACCCAGGGCGTTCCAATTGTTCTTGAACACCTTGTCGTAATAGGAGGCATTGGGGATCATTCCGCGTTTCTCACCGGGAAGGTCGACGCCGAGAGGATAACCGAAGCCCATGCTTTTCATATAGTCGCGCCACGTGTTCATCGCGGTGTGCATCGTATTGTATTTCTTCTTGTTGGTGAGCATATGGTAAAGTCCCCAGCAGAAGAAACCATTGCAAGAGGTGCCGATGGCGGGGATGAGGGGGAGTGGGGAGCCATGGCCGTGGCAGCCCACTTTCATGCCATGGTAGACAAAGCCATGGTTGCAGGGATATCTCGTGGTGGAGTCGATGATGCCTTCCGACAAGAAAGTGAGGGCTTGGCTGGGTTTGAAGGTGGAGCCGGGAGGGTACAATCCCATGATGGCGCGGTTGAGCAGGGGCTTCATCGGGTCTTTGGACAGTTCACGTTGGTTCTTCCCTCGTTGGCGGCCAATCATCAGGCGTGGGTCGAAGGTGGGCGACGACACCATGCAGAGCACCTCGCCGGTGGATGGCTCGATGGCCACGATGGCGCCAAGCTTGCCTTCCATCAGACGCTCGCCCAATTGCTGCAACTTGATGTCCAAGCCAAGGACAAGGTCCTTCCCTGGAGTGGGCTGGGTGTTGAATTTGCCATCTTGATAGTTGCCTTGTATGCGGCCGTAGGCATCACGCAAGAGTATCTGGATGCCTTTCTTGCCGCGCAGTTGCTTCTCGTAATAACGTTCCACGCCAATCTTGCCGATGTAGTCGCCTGGCTGGTAGTATTCGTCCTCGCTGATGTCGTCGGGCGACACTTCGGCAACGTCGCCAAGGAGCAGGGCGGCATTGGGGTATTGGTATTGGCGGATGCTGCGTCGCTGGATATAGAAGCCGGGGAACTTGTATGCCATCTCCTGGAAGACACTGAACTCCTTGTCGGACAACTGCGACATGAAGACTTGCTGAGTGTATTTCGAGTATCCCCTGTTCTTGCTGGGGTCTTGGATTTCCCGCATCCTTTTCACGTAATACTCTTGGGTGATGTTGAGCGCCTTGCAAAGCTCCAAGGTGTCCACTTGCTTGATTTCGTTGACGATGACCATGATGTCATAGGAAGGTTGGTTGAAAACAAGCAAGTCTTCGTTGCGGTCGTAGATGACACCACGTGACGGGAACTCCACCTTTTTGAGGAATGCGTTGCTGTCGGCGTTTTTCTTGTAGTCGTCGCTGATGATCTGCAAAGTGAAGAGACGAATGATGTAGATGACCACGATTGTGGTGGCCACGCCGCCTATGATGTATTTACGCTTGTCGAGTTCGTAATCTTTCATTGATGTCCAATCAATCGTATTGTAGGGTGCTTTCTAATGCTCCTGGTAATCCTTGTGGGATTTCTTCTAATCTTTCTTGAGTTTGAGACGGTCGATGGCCAAGACCAGGGCCATGGTGAGCAGGGTGCTTCCCACGACGCATTCCAACCATCGTGTCCAATTGAGGAAACTGAACATCTCGAGTGTGAAAAACACCACGCAATATCCTCCAGTCAGGACGAGGGAGTAGTTGATGAAGGGCTTGATGCCGATGGTCGACATGGAGGGGGTGATTTCATTGTCGCCTTCCCTTGTGATGAAGAGGTCGAGCAGGTAGGGTTGGGCCATGGCGGCGAAAGTCATCGATGCCGCTGTCACGCCTGGGGTGTTGGAGAAGGTGTCGAGGAGAAGTCCCAAGGCGAAAGCCCAGGTCATCATGCCCCATTTCGCCATCCCCTTCTTCATTGTAAGTACGAAATAGACATATATCAATGGTGATGCGCAACCAAAGAGTTGGATATGGTTGAACACAAACACCTGTATGACGCACAGGATGATGAAGAGCAGCGGCAGTCGGAGAAAATCGTATTTCATGGCGCTCTTAATCTCTTTTGGGTTTGAGAGAGTCGGTGGCTTGCCTGAGCAGGTTCAGCTGCTCCCTTACAGCGGCGTCATCGATGATGCACACGTCGTTGATGTTGCCGAAATTGGTCGACAGTTGCACCTTCAACCTATAGTATAGTCCGTCTTTGGAGTCTTCTTGGTCGAGGATTGTCCCCACTAGGATGCCAGGAGGGAAGAGGGAGGAGTATCCGCTGGTGACGATGGTGTCTCCTTTTTCGAAGGAGGCATGTCGCGGGATGTCGTCAACGTAGGCGATGTCGATGGGGCCGCCGTTCCAGTGGAGGTAGCCGAAATATCCCTTTCCGCGCACGGTGCAGCTGATGTTGCTTTTTATATTGAGTGCAGGGATGACCACGGAATAATGGCTTGAGACCATGTACACCACGCCCACCACGCCGTTTCCGCAAGCCACTCCCATGTCTTCATGGACACCGTCGACGCGACCTTTGTTGATGGTCATCAGGTTGTCGCTTTTGTTGACGGAATTGCTGATGACCTTGGCGGGAATCAGTTTGTAGTCTTTCAGATTGGCGATTTCACCTTTGCCTTGGTAGGTGCTGTCGTTCCTTGTGCGCTCCTCTTGCAGTTGCTCGCGTAGCAGGCTTACTTCATGCTCAAGCATAAGGTTCCTTTCGGTCAGGGTGCGGTTGGCCTCACCTTGACCGGCAAAGGATCTCAGCTTTGCATCTGTCTCAAGGGTCAGCCCGGTAAGGTAGTTGGCCGAACTGAACCATACGCTTCCTTGGTAGTTGTTGTATTGGAATACCATGAAGAGGCTCACCACCTCAAGGAATGCGAAGACAAACCAATAATGGTGCTTCTTGAGAAACTCTATGAGATTGCGCATGGCAAGATGGTTATCTCATAAGGAACGAATATCGGTCTACATTCTTCAGTGCTTTTCCTGCTCCCTTGGCAACGCTGTGGAGTGGGTCGTCGGCGATATGGAAGGGGATTTGTATCTTGTCGTGCAAACGTTTGTCAAGGCCACGCAGCAAGGCGCCGCCACCGGTGAGGTAGATGCCGTTGTGCACGATGTCGGCGTAGAGCTCGGGCGGGGTCTTCTCCAAGGCAGAGAGCACGGCGTTCTCTATCTTCGCCACCGTCTTGTCAAGGCAGTGTGCGATTTCCTGATAGCACACAGGCACTTCCATAGGCAGGGCTGTGATGCGGTTGGGGCCATGCACGATGTAGTCCTCTGGGGCTTCGTCGCCAAGGTCGGTGAGGGCTGAGCCCACGTGTATCTTGATGCGTTCTGCCATGCGTTCGCCAACTTTGAGGTTGTGCTGGCGGCTCATATAGTCTTGGATGTCGGCGGTGAGGTCGTCACCGGCGATGCGGATGGAGTTGTTGGAAACGATGCCTCCAAGGGAGATGACGGCAATCTCGGTGCTGCCGCCGCCTATGTCGACAATCATGTTGCCTTCGGGGGCTTCCACATCGATGCCAATGCCCAAGGCGGCTGCCATTGGCTCGAAAATCAAATAGACGTCACGGCCGTCGGCATGCTCGGCGGAGTCGCGCACGGCGCGGAGTTCCACTTCCGTTGAACCGGAGGGTACGCCGATGACCATGCGGAGGGATGGTGAGAAGAAGCGGCTTCCTGTCTGCACCATCTTGATGAGGCCGCGCATCATCTGCTCGCAAGCAGAGAAGTCGGCAATCACTCCGTCGCGGAGTGGGCGAACCGTGCTGATGTTGTCGTGCGTCTTCTCATACATCAGTTTGGCCTTGGCTCCCACTGCCAGCATCTTGTTGGTGCGGCGGTCGAGAGCGACGACAGAGGGCTCGTCAACCACAATCTTGCCATCGCTGATGATGATGGTGTTGGCGGTGCCGAGGTCCATCGCTATGTCGCGCATGAAAGAAAAAAATCCCATTTCTTAAGTTTTTGAACGAATTCGTTGTTGTTGTGAATGATGTTGTATTGACAGAAATCGTTTGCCGGGGATTATTTGGCAAACCAAGCGTGGATGGCGGTGTCGTAGTGGCTGCTCACGCCAAAGGCGCGTGTGGCGAGCATGCGGCGGTCGGCGAGACTCGTCTGGGCGCCATTTTCGCGGATGATGTCAGTCAGGATGCCATATTCGGCCTTGCTGGCCACGATGACCACGTCGTTGAAATTCTTGGCTGCAGCCCTGATGAGTGAAATGCCGCCGATGTCGATCTTCTCGATGATGTCTTGCTCGGAGGCTCCGCTGGCCACGGTGTCCTCGAATGGATAGAGGTCGACGACGACAAGGTCGATTTCGGGGATGTCATAAGTCTTCATCTGCTCTTGGTCGCCAGCGTTGTCGCGACGTGCAAGGATGCCACCAAACACCTTGGGATGCAGTGTCTTGACCCTGCCTCCGAGGATGGAGGGGTAGGTGGTGACACTTTCCACGGTTTGGCATTCGTAGCCAAGCGACTCGATGAATTTCTGGGTTCCTCCGGTGGAGAGGAATTTCACACCTTCTTTGTTCAAGGCAGCCAGCAATTCTTCAAGGCCGTCCTTGTGAAACACGGAAACGAGAGCGGTTTTTATCTTCTTGATGTCTGTCATATATGCTTGTTTGTAGGAATGAGGATGCAAAGTTACTAAAAAACGATGTACAAAAGATATGTTTATCCTTATTTTTTATTTTTTTCCACATTATTTTGATTTATGTTATTTTTATATGCTAATTTTGCAGATTGGCAGCAAATAGCTGCATTTGCCATCTCATCATATACCTATTATATTGTATGAGACAAAGTTGGCATTTCTATCGAGATAATGAATAATGATATGAAAAAAGTGAAAGTGGCCGTCTTCGTGTCGGGCAGTGGTAGTAATTTTGAGAACCTTGTGCATTACTTCGAAGACTCTCCCTTGGTGGAGGTGACGCTGATGGTGAGCAGCAAGGCCGATGCTTATGCGATGACACGCGCAAGACGGTTGGGCATACCTGCCGTGGTGAGAAACAGGAAGGAATTGAACGACCCTTCGGTCATGGTGCCGTTGCTGCGAAGGCAGGGCATCGGGATGATTGTGCTGGCGGGATTCCTCCCCATGGTCCCTGAGTATCTCATCAACCTCTATCCTCAGCGCATAGTCAACATTCATCCTTCATTGCTGCCAAAGTTTGGTGGCAAGGGCATGTGGGGGCACCATGTGCACGAGGCCGTCAAGGCGGCGGGCGAGAAGGAGTCGGGCATCACCATCCACTATGTCACTCCTGTGTGTGACGGTGGGGAAATCATCGCACAGTATGCCGTCGACCTTTCTCCTGATGACACCGTGGACGACATCGCCGACAAGGGCCATGTCCTTGAGATGGAGCATTTTCCGAAGGTGGTGGAGCAGGTGGCTCGTCAACTGGCAGAGACGTTGGAGGATGAGGGGGCTGCGAAGAAGCAAATCCTGCTCATCAACGACATGGCTGGTTATGGCAAGGTGGCGACGGCTGCCATGCTGCCCATCCTTTCCTATATGGGACTGCCTGTGTATAATCTGCCTACGGCATTGGTTTCCAATACGTTGGATTATGGGAAATTCAACATTCTCGACACCACCGACTACATCACCGGTGTCTTCCCCGTGTGGAAGGAACTGGGATTCCGTTTCGATGCCATAGCCACCGGGTTCATCGTTTCGGAGCGACAGGCGCGCATCGTCTCGGAATACTGCCTGGAACAGGCTGCCAACGGTACGGTGATTTTCGTCGACCCCATCATGGGTGACGAGGGCAAGCTGTACAACGGTGTCACGCCCGACACCATCCGCAGCATGCAGGAGATGCTCACGGTGGCTCATCTTTGCTATCCCAACTATACGGAGGCTTGCTATCTCACCGGTGTGGACTATCACCTGGAGGGTGTCGGTGAGCAGGAGGCTTTCCAACTGGTTGACAGTTTGAGGAAAATGGGTTCCAAGTCGGTGTTGATTACGAGCATGTTGGTGGATGGCAAGCATTGCGTGGTGGGTTACAACCACCATTCCAAGGAATATCTCAAACTGGAATATACGGAGATTCCGGTGCATTTCCCCGGCACGGGCGACATTTTCTCTGCTGTGTTGATAGGGCATTTGCTCAAGGGTGACTCCTTGGTTGCCAGCACGCGCAAGGCGATGGACGCCGTGGCTTTGCTGATAGAACTCAACAAGGACAACGTAGACAAGAATCGTGGCATCCCTCTGGAGAATTACTTGTATCTGCTGTAGGAGGTGATAGGAGATAATAGGATTTTATAGGGGAGGACCTTGTTGGTCTTTGCTCCAATCAGGCTTGCTTTCAAAGGTGAGCCTTTTTTTTGTCGTGGGATGCTCAAAGGTGATGACGGCGGCATGGAGGTGGAGGCGGTTGGCAGCGGTGCCGTAGAGCGGGTCGCCCTTGATGGGGGTGCCAAGTCCTTGAGGATGTGCGCAATGCACACGCAACTGATGTGTCCTGCCGGTTTTCGGATGCAGCAGCACGGTGTCTGGGCCTGTCATCTCATAGTGGGTGATGGCGGGTTTCCCATGTGCCGGGTCCACCAACTGCCGTGGGCGGTCTGTAGGGTCGGGGCTCAATGGCAGGTTGATGGTGCCTTCGTGTGGCTTGCTTTCCGGCAGTGGCGATTGCAGTCTCGCCACATAGGTCTTTTCCACGGCATGGTTCTTGAATTGTGCTTGCAGCCTTTGGTGGGCTTGCTTGGTCTTCGCCACCACCATCAGCCCCGAAGTGTCCATGTCGAGCCGGTGTACGATGAGGGGGCCTTCGGCTTGTGGACAGTGATGCTTCACGAAGTCATAGACGGAGGTGGTGTCGGTTTTTCCTGGCACGGAGAGCATGCCATGTGGCTTGTCGACCACAACGAGGTCTTCGTCCTCGAAGACGATGCAGGGTGCGGCCTCCACGGGAGTGGGTTGCAGAGGCTCTTCCACGTCAAGTCCGAGGAGCATGTGTTGGAGGATGGGCAGGCATTTCCCTCTGCATGCCGGATAGAAATGCAAGTGCTGCCTGACCTCGCCTTCCAACGGTTTTCCCCACCAGAATTCTGCGATGCATCGCGGGTGGAGGTGATGTATGTAGGCGTATTGCAATAGTTTCGGGGCGCAGCATTCTCCCGCGCCTGATGGTGGTACTCCTGCCGTGGTGTCTTTGAAGATGTCGGTGAGGGTGCGCTCCTCGCCCAGGGCGTTGAGCATGCGGAATTGGTCGAAGAGCCATTTTTGCAACGTGTCAGACTTTTGGCGTCTCAGCATTTTCAACTTGTTGATTTCGGCTTCCATGGCTTCCACCTTGCCTTGCAAAAGGGCGATGGCCTGCTCGTGACGTTGCCGCAACCGTCTTGTCTCGGCCTTCATCCATTGGCTCTCACGGAGCATCTCCTCATCGGTCATGGTGCATGGGATGGTGCCGCTTCTCATGGCGTCGCGCCGCTGCTTGGCGGCGGCGGTTTGTGCTTTCCATCTTTTCAAGTCGTCTTCCATGGCGGCTTTCGCTTGTTGAAGGAGGGTGCGTCGCCGATGGAGCAGTGGACTTTGTTCGAGGAGGGTCACTTGGTTGTTGATGTCGGATATTTCCGCTTCCTCGCACTTGAAGTGTCCGCCGGGTTGTTGGAAATCGAAGACGGCGGGCACGAAATACGCCCAGTCGTTGCGGTTGGCCAACAGTCCTGAATAGGCGGCGAGGAATCCCAGGCTTCCTGACTCGTCTTCCACCACGAGCACACCGAACATCTTCCCTTGGTTGGCATCCTCCGACCATTCCTCATGGGCGAGGATGTGCCGTTGCACCTCTTCTGCGGCTGCGATGCAGAGAGGGTGCGGGACATACCCCATGGGGCTGTTCATCCTCGGTGGCGGTGGTGTGTCGCAGTGTAAGGGGTGCATGGGTGGGTGAAAACTTTATGGGGTTTATGGGGGTTTATGGGGTTTATGGGGTTTATGGGGTTTATGGGGACTTGTAATCTTCCATTGTCATCTGGTGAGCGTGACGGCCATGAGCCCTATGACCACGTCGTTGGAGAGGGTGCGTAGGGTGAGTTTCTTGAGCTTTTTCTCAGGGTTGAGTGGCATCTTGAGTATTTCCGCCGCCCCACAGTCGATGAGTCGTGGCTCTGCGCTGTCGGGGTTGCCGGGAACGGAATTGCTGAAACTTCCCGTGGGTGCCGCTTCGCTGATATGCCTTGAGACGGCTCCGCTTCCCAAGTGCACCCTGTATGGTCTCAGCGGTGCCGTTGAGAAGGCGAGTTGGTCGATGTAGTAGTCTTGTTCGATGGGGCACCAGTTGATGGGGTTCACCAAGTGGAGGGTGTCGGTGGTGAGGTCTTGGTATTCCACGACGATGATGCCGTTGTCGATGCGGCTTTGCATGTTGTTGGTGCTTCCTGCGAGTAGCAGACAGGCATATGAAGCCTTGCCCTTGAGGTTGACGGTGATGCTGTCGGGGTAGTTGTCCCACAGCGAGGTGTATACAATGTTGTGTCCTTCGGCTGGTGTACGGAAGATGACACCGATGCCTGTGTCGAACAATCCCTTGTTGACTTTCGCCCTGAGGCCGTCGTCCTCGATGTGTGCCGTACGGTCGGGCAGGCACCATTGCCCGATGCCTTGCTTGGGGATTTCGAGCGTGGTGTAAGGTGGTCTTGGCGAAAGGTATTCGTTTTTGAAGATGTCGTCGACGTTGGCGTTGAAGAGTTTGCTCAGATCGATGGTGGTTTGCCGAGTCCCCTCGATGAAGTCTGCCAGGCCTGCGAGGTCGATGTCGGTGTCGTCGTTGCGGTAGCCAACGAACTCTTGTGCCGAAGGCTCAGTGGGCATTCCCCATCTGGAGAGGTCGGCGGTGATGGTTTGCTCGTTGCCGTTGGTGCCTCTGAAGTCGACGAACTTCCCTTCTCCCACACCTACTCTGATGATGATGTCGAGGGGTTGCTTGAAATGCTGACACACGTGGTAGGTGAGTCGGTTGCCTTCGCGGTGGAAGTCGTATTGCAGGTATGGTGTCTCCACGCTGGCTTCGTTCCATTCGTCGGGCAGGGAGTATTGTATGATGCATTGTCCGTTGAGTGCGTCGGGGCGTATGCCGAAGAGTCCGTTGACGATGGCTCGTGCCGAGATGCCGATGTTGTCGCCGAAGTCGCGGTAGGCTTCGCTGCGCGCCTTGTCGTAATAGCTGATTTGCCCGAAATTGCCCGGGCACGCGCCGAGGAACATACCATCGAGGATGTCGCTTTTGAGCAGGCGGAACCCTTCGTTCCTCCTTCCGGCGATGAAATAGGCGAGGGCCATGTTCATCACCTCCTCGTGGGCGACGTTGTTGGTGCTCCAGTCATAGGGCAGCCAGTCGCTGGTGCTGAGGGTGTAGTGCTGGTTGTCCGAGTCTGTTGCCGGTGTCTTTCCGTCGCTCCATTCCACGGGGATGTGTGGGAAATGCCTGTCGGCGTACAGCGTGGCCTCCCATGCCTGCCGGTGGGAGCATGCGCCGCAGTCGATGGGGGTGTAAATGGTCCATAGGGCGGCACTGTCGTGCAACCGTTTCTGTCCCATGAGGTCTTGGTATTCAGCCCAATGCCCTTCTTCCTTGACCCATAGCCTCTTGTTCATTGCCTGGAGGATGGCTTCGGCTTCTTGCCGGTAGGGCGTGGGGTCTTCACCGATGATTTCGGCGATGCGTGCCGCCAGCAGGTTGCCTCGATGGTTGTAGGCAGAGGAGTGTGTCACCGCCCCTCCGTTGTAGTAGAGTGCGTCGCTGGCCCATATGCAGCAGTAGGCGTCGTAGAGGTGGTCGCCGTCGGGGTCGAAGTTGCGCTTCTCCCATTCCAGGTGGAGTTTGATGTATGGCCACATCTGCCGCATGTACTCCGGGTCTGCGTCGTAGCAGAAATGCCATAGCAGTTCGTCGAAGTAGTTGAGGTTCATGTCATAGTGGCTCATCTTCGTGTTGTCGTTGGGCAGTTTGCAGATGTAGCCGTTGCTGTACATCTGCGTGCCCCATTTCTCCTCTGCCCTTGCGAGGTTGCGGAGGCTGTCTTGCGAGGGGTGCGGCTTCACGGGCGGGACGTTGGTCACCATGCTTCTGGCATAAGCGTCGAAGTGTGAGCGTGCGCGGTCGTCCCAGCCTAATACGTCGGCCACGTATGCGGCGCGCCATCCGGCCAATGGTGTGCGCCATCCTATGCAGCCGTGGAGCCATGTGTTTCCGTCCCACAACCCGTCGGCGGCGGCTGCGAGGTTGGCTCCCAAGGTGTTGATGTAGGGGTCGGGGGTGACGATGCGCAGTCTTGAGATGAGTTCCTGTCTCGTGGCTTCCTCTTCTTGGTAATGTTGTTCGCCGAGGGTGTCGACGACAAGTTGACGGTCGGGGGTGAGTAGGATGTAGGTGGCGCTGTCGCTGTCGCACACCCAGGTGAGGGTTTGCAAGGGGAGGCCGGCACCTTCGTAACTGCTGCGGGGCTCCAGGCCATAGTCTCCCTCACGGGTCATCTTGGGCTTTTTCAACTTCTTCACCACGGCGTGGAGGGCTGGGGGAGTGGGGAACCCGTCGGTGCGGAATTTCCAGATGGCTCCTTCCTGGGAGAAGGTGGCCATGGCGGTGAGGCTCACTTGTCCGCCTTGCCAGAGCTTGTCGCCGAGAGTGTAGCTTCTCATGCCACCTTCGTATCTGGCTTCGCAGAAGGAGGTGGAGTCGAGGGGTTGCAGCCTTCCGTCGGTTTCTATGAGGAAGGTGATGTTGAGGCTGTTGTCTCTGTCGTAGGAGGCGAAGACGGGTCGGTCGCTGGTTTCGAGCCGCTGGCGTGTGTTGGCACCATACAAGGCCCTGGTGTAGCGGTTGTTGCCGTTGACGCAGACGATTTGCCCTTGGTCGGGATGGTAGTTCATCGCTCTCGGCGCCTTCTTCCCTTTGTCCATGGTCTGGCCGGTGGCGGCAAGTGCGAAAGCGAGTGCGAGGATTGTGAGTGAGGTTTTCATGTCGTCGGTGGGGTGAGGGGTCTTATTCCACCACCTTGTCGGTGAGGCTCCAATCCATGATGGCTGAGATTTGCGGGATGAGTGACATTGCGATTTTGCGCTGGCCTTGGTAGTTGGGGTGCCAGTCGGCGCCCATGTCGTGCTCCACGGTGACCATGTCGCTCAAGGGGTTGGCCATGTAGACATCGGGCATGCCGGCCACTCGCTCCTTGAGCAGTTGGAGGCAGGCTTGTAGGTATCTGCTGGCGGAATGTGGAGTGACGCAGAGGATTTTCACGCCTTGGTATTGGTTTTTGATGGTTTCTATCATCTTCAGGTAGGCGTTGGTGTATTGCTCGTCGGTGGGGATGGCTGTGGGCGAGAAGTCATTGGTGCCGAGGTTGATGATGACCAGTTGCGGGTGGTAGCGGTCGAAGGGGTAGGGTTGTGTTCCGTGGTCGTCGAAGACCCTGGTGTAGCGTGTCGACATGTTGATGTCGGAGATTTGCTTGGGGTCGGCCCAGTTGCGCACCATGCCTTGTCCCGAGTGGGCGGTGAGGGCGTAGTCGGCATCGAAATACCTGGCGATGATGCAGCCGTATGCCTTGTCGCAGTTCTCTGTCTCGAGTCGGAAGGGGTCGTTGGCTTTGTTGCTTTCAGTGCCATAGCCGCAGGTGTAGGAGTCGCCATAGACTTCTATCATCCGTTGCTTGCGCTCCACGGGTTGCAGGGAGGCTCCCTTTGCAATCACCACTTGGTGGATGGTGGTGCATCCGTATTGTCCCTCCGTGCATTTCTGCAGCCTGAGTCGGTGTATGCCCTTTCCCAACTTCTCTGCGAGTACGATGCGTTGTGGTGTGCTGCCGGTGATTTGCAGTTTCTTCACCCATTTCCCGTCGATGAAGAGGTTGTGCCACGAAGAGCCTTGTTCGGAGGCTTCTATGGCGAAATACCCACCCGTGAAGTCGGTTTGCATATAGACGCCTGTCCAGTCATAGCTGACGGAGCCGTCGCTGTTGATGGCCACCCTGCCGGTGTAGGTGATGCCGTTGTCGTTGGCGGGAAGGGTTTTCTGGTCGGCTGCCCATGTGGCGCTTGTGGTGAGTGTGGCGAGAACTGTCAGGATGACGGTCAGGGCCTTTGTTGGGTTGATGGTTTTCATAACATGCTATCTTCTAAGTCTTTCATTTCTTTGTTGATGCTTTCGATGTCTGGCAGTTCGAGTTCTCCTTCGGCAAGGTTGTTCTCGTATTCTTCCATGGTGTCCAGGCTTGATGCCGGGGCGGGGCCTTTGGCTTTAAGAAGTTCGACGTATGATTTATCGTCTTCGAAATAATGGTCTGTTTTGCTCAGTTTGATGTCGAATACCCATGGTGTGTCGCCTTCCTTGACAATGAAAGTGACTTTGTTTTTGCTTGGTGTGAAGAGGTCCTCCAGAATGCTGGCGTCCAATTCGAACAATTCCTTCTTTTTCTTATTGTTGGGTATGAGACCCGGGAAAATGTCGGTGTATATCTCATGGGGAGTTTCAAACCAACAGGTGTCTGTTTCGCTCCATGACAAGGAAATAAGGATGAACTGCGCCAGGCTGTCCAGGTAGATGTTGGATGGTACTTTCAACAGGCGAGCCATCTGATGGAGGGTGCCTTGAAGGGTGACTTGGAGTTGGCATTGTCTCATTTCGAAGTCAGGGTCGAAAAGGAAGTTGAGATTTTCCATGTTGTCTTCATCCAACTCCTCGTCTTCATCATCTTCATCACCTTCATCATCCCAGTCCTCGTCCACGTCGCCATCTTCATCGTCTTCATCATCGTCTTCATCATCATCATCGTCTTCCTCGTCATCATCATCATCGTCTTCCTCGTCATCATCATCATCTTCTTCTACTTCTTCATCTTCATCCCAGTCCTCGTCATCTTCGTCTTCATCATCCCAGTCCTCGTCATCATCGTCATACTCCGATATGATTTGGAGGGCTTCGTCGATGGTAGTGGGGGTGATGACTTCAAGTTCCATTTCCATGTTGTTCATGATGTCTTCCACCTCTTCCATGCCGTCAATTTCGATGCTGGGGATATAGAGACTTTCGTATATTTTCCTCAGCAACGGGAGGGTTTCTTTTGCGTGCACCCAGGCAAGGGTGTTGGCGTAGTGGCTGACGTTGGACACATCGCCGCCGCCCAGCCCAATCTGCAAACATCTGTTCAGGTAGTTGTTGATGTGGTGCAAGGCTTTGAGCCGTAGTGCTGGCTCATACTTGTAGGTGAATGCCAAGGCGTCGAAGACGATGGGTTTCGCCATGGGTATGTATCCTGACTCTTGTAGGAAAGCCTCCAGCTTGTCCATTTGTCCTTTGCCGATGTCATGAAGGATGATCGTCCCTACGAAGTCGTTGCCGGAGAGGTAGATATGGTCGAGGATTTTATAGGGCTGCTTTAGTGTCTCAAGCACGTCGTCAAGGAGTTCGGTGAGATTGAGGCGCGAGATGAGTCGGAAAGCGGAGAACAGACTCTTGAAATTGTCGTAGTTGTCGAAGGTCTCAAGCTCGTCGTCGTAGAGGTAGGCGAGATAGGCATGGATGAAATTCCGCAGGTCGTCAATCACTTGTTGCCGCTCCATCTGCGAAGCCACTTTCTCCGCTTCTTCGCATATTTCGAAGATGCCGGAGGAGTTTTCAAACAGTGCCATGGGCTGCAACCATTCGGCGATGGGTTTGGACAGTTTGCTGTAGTCGGGCAAAGGGTAGTCATGCCATCTGTCATCCATCATATCGGCGACGTTATAATTTCCTTCGCTCATTTTTTGAAGTGCTTCTATTTGCTCTTCGCTGAGATTGTCAATATCAATACCCATCTTTTTCAGTAATTCCTGAAGGGCCTTGAGTAATTCATCATACTTTTTCGACATATGCTTGGCGTTTTGGAAAAGTGAAAGGATTGCAATTGCGTAGGCAAAAATAGTCAAAAAAAAACGAACCTCCAACAAGAGTGCTTTTTTTTTGGCTTGGTATGTTTTTTTTCCTACTTTTGCAAATGAAAAAATGCCCCTGTCCTTAAGGGTGTAATTCATTGACTCAACTTTCGCAAATTAGGAAAAAACATAGGTGTGAAGAAGGTTTTAAAGAAGTATGGATGACATTATTGTCTACGTGATCATTTGAGCTTTGCTTGATTTTAGGCTGCATCTTGGTAAAGCAAGCAAGTTTGACTTAGCGCTCTATTTGCATGACAATTGTCCCTTTAACTCCCCTTTAACTTCCTTTTAACTCCCCTTTAACTCCTGAATTATTGACAACCATGAATATCGCTATTGTTCTTGCAGGGGGAAGTGGTTCCCGCCTGGGGGGTGGAAAACCCAAGCAATTGTTGGAGGTGGCAGGAAAGACCATCCTGGAGCATACGCTCGATGTTTTCGAGACTTCTCCATTGATTGACGAAATCGCCGTCGTCAGCCGTGCCGACTGCATCCCCGTGGTGGAGGGATTGGTGGCTGCCGGGCATTATCAAAAGGTGGCCAAGGTGCTGCCGGGTGGAAAGGAGCGTTATGACTCGAGTCTCGCTGCGCTGGCCGCCTATGCCGACGATGCCGACAACCTGCTCTTCCACGATGCCGTGCGCCCCATGGTGAACCACCGCATCATCGCCGACTGCATACGTGCTCTTGACACGTGTGGGGCCGTGGGGGTGGCGGTGCCTACGACAGACACCATCCTGGAGGTGGACGACAACGATTGCATCGCCCATGTCCCTCCCAGAAGGATGTTGCGCAATGCACAGACCCCGCAGGGTTTCAAGCGAGGTGTGATACGCCGTGCCTATGACATCGCCTTGCAAGACCCCGGCTTTGTCACCACCGATGATTGCGGCGTGGTGCTCAAATACCTTCCCGAAGTGCCCGTGCATATCGTGGAGGGGGAGAAGACCAACATCAAGGTGACCTATGCCGAAGACCTCTTCCTCGTGGAGCACTTGCTGGAAGCGAGAAGACTTTGAAGATTGAAGATTGAAAATTGAAGATTGAAAATTGACCTGCCGTCGAAGTTGCTTACGTTCGGCTGACTCCAAGCAAGCTTGGCCAGCTCTCGCTCAATCTTCAATCTTCAATCTTATAAGTCCTGTATTGGAAGAAGTCATTGCGCATCTCACGGTCGTATAGGTCTACATAGGGAAGGATGCTTTGGTAGAAGTCTGTTCTCCGTGCTGCCAGGTCGCGGGAGGGCCCTTGGCTTTTTTCTTCACTTCCGCGGTAGATGAAGAGGGCGTCCCTATGTCATCGTTTTCCATCGGTGTGGTGACGGTAACTTCGTCCGATTTGGGAGATACGGGAGGCACGGGAGATACGGGATCTGCCGTTGCTGAGTCGTGTGCCTTGTTCCATCGCTTGCGACCCGCTTCCCTCCGTTTCTGGCTCACGGCCTCATATCTTTCCTTGTCGGATTCGAATTGGATGCGCCACTCGTTGAAGATGATGGTCATGGTGAGGTTTTGTTCTTCGTCAGGCATCTGACCGTTTTCTGCATAGAGAAAGAAATATCTGACGAGTTGTCCGAGGTCTTCATTGCTCAGATGGGAGGACATGCGGATGATGTTTTGATGCATGATGAAATTCCTGGCATCGCTGACGGTATGGGCAGGCTGACTTTTCATGGCTTTTAGTGATTTATCTTGTCATTATGACATGGCTGATGGAAAACGGTGCAAATATAATGTCCGACATTCGAAAAAGGATGTCATTTTGCCATGGTGCGTCTTTTTGATGGCAAGAAAGTCATTTCCAACAGTCTCATGGGAAGCAGAGTTGATGACAAGATTATAAAGTATATAAAAGTCAAAGGCACAGGAGGTTGTGCCCCTGTGCCTTTGATGTCTTTTTTAGGATATCCATGTCTTTATTTTGCAATATTCTTCTTATGGTATGGCTTATTCCTCTTCGTCGTAGTCCTCACCAATCAATTCACCTACGGTGTTGACAGTTCCGTCGTTGTAGTCAATCACGATGTCGGCATCGGAGAAGTCGCGGGAGTCGTCGGCATCTACAATCGTCATATCCACCTCGCCGTCGTCATCCAGGTCGATGTTGGCTGCTTCGTGACCATCAAACTCGTCGTAGGAAAGCACCTCGTCACCTTCGATGAAATGCTCGGGCTCATCTTCATCCAATTCCATCAACTCTGCAATGGTGATGTAAGAACCATCTTCGAGAGATACTATAAGGTCTTCTGCGGACAAGTCTTCGGAGTCGTCGGCATCAACAATCATGTAATCCCCTTCCTCGTCGTCGTCCATATCGAAGACGGCTGCCGTGTGCCCTTCATATTCGATGTAGTCAATGGGGTCAAAACCCTCAAGGAAGTAGTCACTCTGTGCTGAAACACTGGTTGCCATAAAAGCGGCAGCGATAATCGTAAGGAAAAATCTCGTTTTCATAATGGTAGCTTTTTTATTGTTATTGATTTTGATTTTTGCTCTGTTTGACTATAAAGAGCAACTTCATATGCAAAATCTAAAATGATTATCCGCTTGTATCCGAAGGGCGGCCTGAAAGGCCTGCAAGCACATAGCCCAAGGCAACGC
>Ga0310694_10000698_pt1 | contig 42485 bp, 33 predicted proteins | sample 174DNAGHGhighgp2_FD_203884 | JGI IMG/M metagenome (GOLD analysis project Ga0310694, IMG submission 203884) | Sheep rumen microbial communities from Palmerston North, Manawatu-Wanganui, New Zealand - 1742 DNA GHGhigh gp2 (v2) (version 2) | ecosystem: Host-associated > Mammals > Digestive system... | reverse complement strand
GTTGTCATCCGTGCACTTCATGTAAATCTTCATCGGAATACCTGCGGAAGCATCGGCGTTGGCCGGATTCTTCACATTCAGTGCGAAACCACTGATCGTACCGTGAGTACCGATTTCCTGCTCCAGGTAGAGGATACGGCCTCTGGAATAGCCCTTCGTGAAGTCGAAAGGATCCGTACCAGTACCCGTACCCGTACCGACGATCGGCTCATCAACGGTACCCGGGTTGGCGTTGACATAGTAGGTGGTGTCGAAGTAGATGAGCGGAGTCGTGTAGGTGGGATTATAACCCAACAGGTTCCAAGACTCGTAACCCGAGCTGGTGAACCATCCGAGGACACCCTGCGGGATGGAAGCCGGGAGCTGGGCACTCAACGTGGTGGACGTATGGTAGTTCACAATCACGGTGTCAGGAGCGATGGGGGTGTTGGACTTACCTCTGGACACCACCGTCTCATTCAACGTGTCGTTGAAGGTCAGACGATCCTGAGGCAGCTTGGTTGCCCAGACTTTGATGGCGTAGTTGTCATCAATATCAATCTGGTTGTTCGTGAAGTCGTAAATGCTGTTGAAGGCGAAAATAGTCGTCTCGTGACTGTGCAGCGTATCGGTGAAGTCCTCGGAAACGATCGTGCCATTGTTGATGGTGTAGTGCAGATGGATAGGCGGCACAATATTGGTGGTACCGTTGTTGGTGATGCGCACGTTCAGGTGCTCGTGACCAAGGTCGCAGTTGGAGATCGGGTGCACGAGGTCGAGCAGAGCGACATCATGGACGTAAGGCGTATCCACCAACGCACCAATCATGAAACGGCCGGTAAGTTGCGGAATATAGGTGCCGTTGCTCAGGTAGTAGAACGTGGAATCACGCAGCGGCGTCTCCACTTGGGTAGCCAGATAATTACCGTGAGACAGCATTTCCAAACCGACATAGAACTCGCCGGTGGTGTTCGTCAAAGCAAAATTATGGATCGGGATGATGTTCCACTGACCCTGTTGCAAAGTGCTGAAGTCCACCACTTCGGAGGTAGCCAGAATGGTACCGGAAGCATCCGCGACAAAAGCCTTGAAGCCGTTTTCAGGATCGGCGATGTAGGTCTGGTCGTAGTAGTATTTCACTGCGGTAACCGCCAGTTCCTCGTTGGTCTTGTAACGGACACAAGGACGGATGATATTGTTGTAGTCACCGTGAAGCACGATATCGGTAGTTGTATCGGCAATGTTAGCTACATTCTGGGTGGTCACCATGCGCCAGTGCTGGGCGTTGTTGCCATTGAACTGGTCATTGGCGGCACGCACTTCCACATCTTTCACCTCAGCCACATTGTACTGGTGGTCGGGGAAGGTGACGAGGGTTTCGGCATTATAAGGCAGGTTGGCAATCATCACTGAGTCGTGCCACTGTTCCGTGGCGCCGACGACGTTCAGATAAACTTTGACGTTGCTCTGTGCCAAAGCGCCCTCATTCTTGACCAGTGCACTCACCACACCGCGCATCTCGTATTCGGTCGGGGTTTCACCCACACCGTAGATCTTGGTAACGGACACATCGTTGTCATAGAGGTTTCTCACACGGATACGGTCAATGTTCATATTGTTACCGGCTTTTGACAAAGCGTCGAAAGCGATATAAACACAACCGTAGCTCACATAGCTGGAGAGATCGAAGGTATAGAGCTGCCATTCAGGAACGGTGGCAGAAGCCTTTTGACGTTTAATAACAGCCGTGGTCTCGCCTTGAGCCACCAAGTTCGTATAGGTGTTACCACCGTCTGTGGAAATTTTCACCGTGAACTCATCGTTTTTGTTGGCTGCTGCATTATCGTGGGCGAACCACAACTCCAAGATGGGGTTGAAGGCATTATTGAGGGTCACAACGGGCAGGATGGCACGGGAAGTGGTACCGCTGGCGAAGTTCTTCGAATTGAAGAAGAGACGACCAGTACCATAGACCGGCATGATGGTCGGATTGGTGCCCTCACCGTTCTGGAAAGTCCAGTTACCAGCTCCAGAAATCTGCTCAATGGTCCAGGTCTGCTGCGTACCATTGCTGAAATCTTCCTCATAGTCGGGAACGATGGCCTCCAAGATGAACGTCTGGGTCAGCGTATCGTTCACGTGGTTGTTATCACCCGTGGTGGTGATGTAAATCTTGAAATCGACGGGTTGGTTGACAGGAATGGCCACATTCTGCATCAGCACTTGGTTCATGCTGCTCAAGGCCGTCACGGAACCATTGTTCACGTTGATGGTCTGGTCCAAGTTCAACGCCGTGGATATCAGGCGCACCACTGCAGGATTGCTGGCGAAGTTGACCGTCTGCGAACCCTTGTTGGTAATCTCCACCGTGATATTGTAGGAGCTTTGCGGGCACTCACCGATGGCAGGGCTCACCAAAGCGGTCAGCGCGACATCCGTGCTGGGAATCACGTCCGCGTATGCACCCATGTAGGTCACCTCGGAACGGTTAATGTTGCGGATATCTTTCAACACATTGGTGTTACGCCAACACTCCAAACCGTTGAAGGAGGTGGGCAACAAACTTTGGGTGTTGTCAACCATCGGAGGCAACATGAAAATCAGGTTCGTCAGCGTGGGAACAGCCGCCATCAACTCGCTGATGGAGTTACGGGCAACGGTCTTGTAACCAGCCACACCGGAGAGGGAATACAAATCGTTATAAGCACCCGTAGCGGTAGAGTTACCGTTCAAATATATCGGATAGCCGGTATTGTCGGAGTTCACCACCAAGTTCAATAACATATTATTGTATATATTAGTATTGTTGTTATTGGAGATATACAAAGCAGCCGTATTGCTATACGGAGCATCAGACTTCGCCAAGAGGCTGTTGTTGATCAACTGCAGATTGTTGCTGTTGTTAATCTGCAATGCATAGCTGTTGTTGGCGGTCACAGGATAGAGGATAACCTCATTGTTATAGAGATAACCGTTGAATGCATTGGTGGAAGAGCTGTTGGTGATATACAAACCAACAGGACCATTACCCACCTTCACATGGTTATTCATGATGCGGAATTCCTCAGTGGTGGCGTTGGTCACGTAGATACCATACTCTGACTTTGTCACAGAATCCACCGTGTTACCGTCAATCGTACCTCCATAGAGGTAGTTGATGTGGAGACCGGTGAAGTTCTGCGGGTTAGTGGAGGGCACCTGCTTGACGTGGTTGCCAACAATGTTACCTGTATAATAAGTGGTATAAATACCTCTGTAGCATGAGGTAATATTACAACCCTCAATCGTCAGGTTGTTCTTACGCGTGGCGGAACCGACATAATGGATACCGAAGTTACCACCTGTGATGGTACAGTTGCGGAACGTGATGGTGTCGGGGTAATTGTTACCGCCATTGGGGACAGCCGTGGTACGGCTGATGGCAGCACTAGTAGCCGCCGTAGAGTACGTGTTGTGTGCCGTGACCTTACAGCCTTCGAACAGGATGTTCGTGCTTCCGTTGCCACGGACGACCACACCTCTGGAGGCGGTAGCACTCTGGTTGGCCTGGATGGTCAGGTTTTTGAACACGTAGTTCTTGACATTCACCAACGTGACTGCACCGAAGGTATTGGCGCCGGCATCCGTGCTTGTGTTCGTCAGGATGACCGAGTTCACATCATCGCCTTGGAACGTGATGGTGTTCACCGCCGACTGACCGGTATAATTCTCCGTGAAATTGAAGCCCGAATAGGTGCCGGGACGCAGATGGAAGGTCACCGGGCCGCCCAATCCGCAGAATTCCAGAGACACCTTCGCAGCATCAAGATCTGCAAAGTCGGGGTTGGTACCGCCAATCGTGTAATCACCCTGCATCAAGCTGTCGCAAGCGTACGGGGAAATCCGACAAGTGTCGTTGACGGTATGGCCGTCCAGCACGCCGTTACGGGTGGTCACATAGACCGTCACATAGTTGAAGCCATGCGTCGGGACGAACGTGCCAAGGTTCAATGAATCCGGAATGTCGAAGCAGATGTCGCCCGTCCAGTTGTGGGTAGTGTTATGGGTCAATGTCCCGTTCTCGTCCCGGACTTCCAACTTGAAGGTGGCCGAAGTCATGTAAGGACCGTTCGGGGAATGCATTGCGTCGCTTCGGTTCGTGAAATAGACGGTGATGCCCTGAGGCTGACCTGTAATCAGACAGTGCGGCATCTCGCTCACCGTATCCACTCGGACATCATTCTGGTAAATATTGGGATAGTTGTGGTGTGCCACCAGGAACGTGTCGAACCGGGTGGAACTACCGTGAGTATCTTCAAGGTAGATATGATAGTGGATGGTATCCTGATAACAGATGGCAGGCAATTCCCATTGAGCCATAATCGTATGGCCGGTGGCGTTCAAGACATTGCTGAGAAAAGCGCCGTTATTGGACACATGAACAGTATCGCCGCTGTTGATGCTGTACCAGAAGAGCACCTTGTTCTCGGCAATAGTATCGTTATCATACAGTTTCGCTTTAATCGGATAAGGTCCCACATTATTTGTAAAGCTGCTATTCGTGTTGTAATAGAATGGGGCCTGCATGGTGATGGCGGGAGTGATCAACTCGCAGTTGGAGAGGCGCACCGCAATGTTGTCAAGATACCAACCCGCACATGCCTGAGTTCCGGATGAGGAAGGGGATGCTTTGTTGATACGGAACTGGAAACGGATGTGTGTCGGGGTGTTGCCGTTGGCAAAAACCATGGAAGTCAGATCAAACATCTCATGGCGCCACCAGGCATTGGTCGGAACATCGGCCATATTGTTGGCGTTCCACTGCGAATACGCTTGGTGGGAGAACTTACCACCGATGATATTGGTCGTACCCTTGGCATCACCGTAGTAGAAATCGCTCTGAGAGGTGAAGGTGAGCTGTTGCCAGGTTGACCACTGGTAGTTTCCGTCAGCATCAACGCCCTGTGCCAAAGCATAATACACGGTTGCATTATCCAACTGGTGCACTTTACAGATGTGATCGAAGTCAAAATAGACGTAGTTCACATCCAACCCCGGAGAAGACAGCGGAATGGCCGGAGTCGTAGCACTGGCATTACCACCAGTACTATAAACGGGGGAGTGGAAAGATTGTGTAGGTGACTTATACAACGGGAGGTTGTTCCAGTTGTCGTACGTGATACCCTCACCCACGACACGCCAGTCACCGAGAGAACCGCCGAAATCGGGGTTGGTGGTAGTAGAGAGCACCTGCGTACTACCGTCAAAATTCTCGTTGAAAATTGTCACATAGTCCATCGGCTGTGCCATCAGCAGCACCGGGACAAAAGCAACCATTAACAGGAATAACAGCTTTTTCATATTTGTTTATTTTAATTTCTTATCTCATTGACATACAAAAATTTACCATCTCCATTGTCGCACAACAACGGGCTTAACTGCATTGTTGCCAAGCGAAAACAAATCGGATTGACACCAATATACAATTAAGGGGGCAAAGATACAAAAAAAATTGAATTCCTTATTTTTTGAAAAAAGTTTTTTAGCCGCGCAAAATTTCTTCGCATTCAGCGATGGAAAGCGCGCTCATCAGTTGGATTTTCTTCGGTTTGAAGTTGTGGATGCCGCGGAAATATCCGGAATATTGGGTGCGCATTTCCAAGACAGCAACCCGTTCCCCTTTGGTGAGCTCATTTTCGCGCAGATGGCGCATCACCAGATCAACCCTTTCTTCGTAAGTGGGTTCTATACAGGGTTCTCCACGCAAAAGTGCTTTTATCTGACTGAAAATCCAAGGGTTACCGATAGCGGCACGACCAACCATTATGGCATCCACACCGTAACGGTCACGGTAGGCCAACGCTTTTTCCGCGCTGTTGATGTCGCCATTGCCAATCACGGGGATGGTCATCCTGGGGTTATTCTTCACCTCCCCGATGAGAGTCCAGTCCGCCTCGCCGCCGTACTGCTGTGCACGCGTTCGTCCGTGGATGGCAATAGCTTGTATCCCAACGTCTTGTAATCGCTCCGCAACTTCCACAATAGGCTTGTTGGCACTCTCCCACCCCAGCCGGGTTTTCACGGTGACAGGCAGATTGACCGCCTTGACCACCGCGGCGGTGAGGGCAACCATCTTGGGGATGTCCTGCAAAATAGCGGATCCGGCTCCCTTGCTCACGATTTTCTTGACTGGACAGCCCCAGTTAATGTCAATAAAATCAGGATTTTGCGCTGCCGCATACTGAGCTGCCGCCACCAAAGGGGCCTCCTGGCTACCGAAAATCTGAATGCCGAACGGCCGCTCGTCCTCCCGAAAATCCATCTTGCGAATGCTCTTCTCCACCTCCCGCGACAACGCATCGGAGGAGATGAACTCGGTAATCACAATGTCCGCCCCGTATTCCTTGCAAATACGACGGAAGGCCCCGTCTGTGATGCCCTCCATCGGAGCCAGATAGACCGGGAACTCGAATTGCCGCAATATCTCTTTTATTGTCGCCATTTTTTGAAGGCGCAAAAATAAATTTTTTATCTTTGCAGCCCTGTTTGAATTCATTAAATTAATCAAATAAAACCCGAAATTATGAAACAGAAAATGATCGCCTTACTGGCAATTGTAAGTGTTTTTTGCTCAGTATCAGCACAAAGAGTAAATGAAACGGTCACCCTTTTCGGTAAAGACCAGCTACAAGGATTCACCATCAACATCGACAATTATTCCGTAGATGTCGTCGATGGTGCCATGGCCAACATCTTCGAAAACCAATACAAACTCAAAGGTTCCAAGAAAAAAGGTTATCACGTGTATGAAAACCAGCAATGCAGTGCCTTCGGCGATGCCAGATACGACATCTACTTCACGACCACTGAAATCGGCAAAAAGAACAATAAATCCGTGCAAGTGACCCTCGTGGTTTCCAACGGCAACATGAATTGCATCACTTTCACTAACGATCCCAGAACCTCCCGCAACATTGTCAATTTCCTCGAGAAATTCCCCAGAGATGTGGAATCGTACAATACCACACTGCGCATCCAAAGTCTTGAAAACGAGTTGACGAAACTGAATAAGGAACGCGACGCGCTGATTAAGGATAGCACCAAAGTGGAAGACAAAATCGCCAACATGAACAACACTTTGAAAGAGACCACTGAAAAGCTGGACAAAGTCACTAACCATATCAACGAACTGCAAGCGGAGTTCAACAAGTCCCATGACACCGCTGTGATGGAAGAGATCAACCAAGCTTCCAAGGAGCAACAAAGCTTGCAAAAATCCCAGACTAACTGCCAAAAATCCCTGCTTAATCTGAGAAAAGACCTTTCCAAGATCATCGACAAACTGACAAAGAACGCTCTGGCCATCGAGAAAGCTGAAAATGAGCTGAAAACTCTGAAAAACTAACCTCTTAGAACTGCATCCCAATGGCAACGATCATAGATGGAAAACAGATTTCCGAAGACATCAAAACGGAAATTGCTGTCACTGTTAAAGGATTATTGGACAAAGGTTTACGGGCTCCTCATTTGGCTGTTGTCATCGCTGGTGACGACGGTGCCGCCCTCAGCTACGTGAGCAGCATTGAGAAGCAGTGCAAAGGCGTGGGATTCATCTCCTCCGTCTATCAGCTCTCCCCGAACATCCCCGAAGAGGAGTTCCTGGCCACCATCGACTTCCTCAACAATGACGATGAAGTGGACGGCTATATCATCCAAATGCCCCTGCCGAAGCAGATCTCCATCGACAAGGTAACGGCGCATGTCCGTCCCGACAAGGATATGGACTGCTTTCACCCCGAAAATATGGGCAACTTGCTGCTGGGCAAGGAGTGCTACCTGCCCGCTACCCCGCACGGCGTGATTGAGCTGATCCAACGTTCCAACATCGAAACGAAAGGCAAGAATTGCGTCATCGTCGGGCGCAGCAATATCGTTGGCAAACCGCTGGCAATGTTGATGTTGCAAAAGAGCATCAACGCCACGGTGACTGTCTGCCACAGCCACACCCAGAACCTCAAACAGGTGTGCCGCCGCGCCGACATCCTCATCGTCGCCATCGGACAACCCGAAATGATTACCGCCGAATATGTCAAGGAAGGAGCTACTGTGATTGACGTGGGCATCCACCGTCTGGAGGCTCCGGACCAACCGAAAGGCTACCGTCTCTGCGGCGATGTGCTCTTCGACGAGGTTTCCAAGGTCTGCGGGGCCATTACCCCGACACCCGGCGGAACCGGTTCGATGACCACCGCTTGTCTCCTTCAGAACACGCTGAATGCCAGATTGAAAACCGTCAAAGATTAGCTTCGGCTATCCACGACAGTCTGACGACCACACAGGTGCAGGAAATCACAAATCTTGCACCTGTCTTCGTTTTCGGTCTGCGTGAACGGCGTTTTCTCATCAAAAATCTCACAGAAAAGCCCATTCAAACCCTCCGAAAGAGCTTGTTTGTATATCATGATGTTATCCTCATCACAAATACTGCCCTTGAGGATATAATTTGGATCGTTTTTGTTGACAAGCTGCGTACTGACAATGCCCACTTCAATGGACTTCGGAGCCGATTTCGTCAGATGGTCGTACATTAAGGAATAGACCACCAACTGGAACAATTTATCGTATTTGCTGTCAGAAAAGATCTTTCCAATCGCCATTTTTACAGCATCCGAGTTTTTCTGTTCCTCTTTCTTGAGCTTGATGCGCAAACTGGCGGGTTCCACCTTCCCCGTTTTGTAATCGAGAATCATCACCCGGTCACCATCTTTCTGCACCCGGTCGATACTGCCCGTCACTCGGACCAACCACGACTCTTTTTCTTTACGTTTAACCGGATAATTCTCGACCTCAATCTTCATCTCGTTGTCGGAAATTTTCCATGGAGAGGCAAGGAGTTCCGTTTTAGCCGTTTCCAGATAGTGACATACGGTTTCTCGAATAATATGGCGGTTAATCAACCATTGCCCTTGATTCAAATCACTATCGCTCAAAAGCTTACGATCATCCAACTCGCGAATTTCTTTGATCAGATTTACATCGCATTGATCAATATGCTGCTGCAAAATTTCCGCATAGCGGTCTGGATTATGCTCCGTTGCGATTTCATCAAACGCCGCCTTATAGAGCGCATGGATCACCGTGCCCAACTCGTAGGCTTCCAGTTGGTCCGTCAGTTTGACGCTCTCCCGAATCTTCATCAAATGTTGGAAATAGAACTTCAACGGACAGCTGATGTAAGTTTGGAGAGAAGATGCGGAAAAACGGTAATTTTTCAGCCGCTCCATCACGTCCGACGTTTTTTCCATCTCCATCGAGCGGCGGACTGGCAAGGAGAGATTGAAATCCAAATCCTGATGTTCGATGTGAATCACGTTCTCCAACCCTTGGCATCGCACCTCATACTCCAACTGATTGATCAGACGGCTCTTTTCGGCGAGAGAGGTATCGGAGAATTTATTGTATATCAAGGTGATATCGCTGGATCGCTGCAACAATCGGAAGAAGTGGTAGGCATAGACCTGGTCCTGATAGAGGTAGTTGGGCAATGCCTCCTGCCCGTCGAATTTGATCTTGAAATCGAACGGCAGCAGGGAGTTGTATGTGATGCCTTTCGGCAGAATCCCTTCGTTCACCGACAACATCACCACGTGGTCGAAATCCATCATACGGGTTTCCAGCAAACCCATCACCTGCAACCCCATATTCGGGTCGCCCGTGATGGAGATGGCGATGTCGTGAAGGGCTTTCAAAATGGAAAAGCGGGCGAAAGCGAAATCCACCACCTCCTCTTCCGCGAAGTAATGGTCGAAAATGGCCTGTAGTTCCTGTAATTTCCGATCAGCCTCCTGCCACAACGTGCGGTAATGTTTCGGCTGGTCCAACGATTCGGCATACTGGCAGAACCGTTGCAGCACAGCGGGCAACCGGCGCGACAATTTCTCAACCGGGCAATTCTCAAACAGTTCTTTATGAAGTAATTGCGAATATCTTAACACAGCTGGAAAATAGACGTTGTGCGGCTTCTCAGCTTGTAACAGTTCCTGCTCCCATAGCTGTCGGAGCAGATCTCCGCTATAATGGAGTTCAGCAGCATCTGCCGGTGTCAACGCGAACACCGACTCATAAATCGCCAACAGCTGTTGCAACAGGGCAGAAACCGGGGTCGATTCGAACGGGAAGCCCATCGTGGCGTTCACCTTCACCTCATCGGAGCGGTAGGAAAGCAGGAACGGCAGCAACAGCGACTCGTCGGCCAGCACAACCGCCGTGTCGGACATATCCACAATACCCTCCTTCACTCTCCCCTGTCGTTTATGTTCCTCCTTGATGCGCTCCACTTCCTGGATGGCGCTGTATATCTGCCGCATATTCTTGGAAGTGGCGATAATTTTCACCTCTTTCGGGATATTCGCATAATCCCGCTCGAAAAAATCGAGATGATGGATGTCCAACTGCAGTTTTTCGCAGTTCCGATGGATGAAGTAGGATGTTTTGCGTTGCGAGGAGGTCTCTTCCGCCTCATCCAGATGGCAATAGAAAGGATCCACGTCAAAATAGACTTCCGTTTGGAAATGCAGTTGGAAATAGCGGACAATCTCCAATTCCGACGGCGACAAGGCATAGAATCCTGCGAAAATCAGTCGTTTAAAGGGCACTTTTTTCGCATATTCCGTCACTTTTTCCGCACAATCCCGATAGATCATCCCTTCGTAAGCCTCCTTCTGCTCCGACAACAAAGCCTTGTACAGGGTGTAGAGATCCGCCAGCAGCTCATTAAACTGTATCTTCTCCAAATCGGACTCAGACGCGTTCTCCTTTCCGAACAGGATTTCGAACTTGGCGGCCTGCGCGTACTCCTTCAAGGTGACAGGCACGTTCTGGAGCTGCATGTCCATGTCGCTGATATCCTTAAGGAAGACGGGGCCCCACGAAAGCATTTGGTGCATTTCGAAACGGTCACCCACATATTGCTGTTGACGAATCAGCGAATAGAGGCGCATGAGCTGGGTAACCTGATCCGTCACCTTCAGGGGCGAAAGATAGGCCACAAAGTCTTCCATCGGGAAGATTTGCGGGGCAAACATGGGTTTTCCACCGTTTTTTTCCACCAAGCCCTGCAGCAGTCGACGTTGGGCACGGCGGTTAGGCAGAATCACCGCCACCTCGTGCATCTGATTCAGCGGGGTGACGGCGATAATTTTATCGATAATCTTTGACAGGAAAGATTCCATTGGGACTGTGAGTTAGCAGGGGATTAGAACAATTCGCCCTGACCGGAGACATAACGGGATTTCCCCAAGTGCGTGAATGCCAGATCGGTTGCCTCACGGCCGCGCGGCGTGCGCATGAGGTAGCCCTCTTGGATCAGGAACGGCTCGTAAACCTCCTCGATGGTACCAGAGTCCTCCCCCACTGCCGTGGCGATAGTGCTCAACCCTACCGGACCGCCCTTGAATTTCTCAATTATCGTGCTCAGGATGCGGTTGTCCATCTCGTCGAGACCATGTTTGTCAACGTTCAGTGCGGTCAAAGCAACCTGGGTGATGGGCAGCGTGATGGTGCCGTCGCCCTTGATCTGGGCGAAGTCGCGAACTCGGCGCAGCAGCAGGTTCGCAATACGGGGCGTACCACGGCTGCGACTGGCGATCTCGTAGGCGGCATCGTCCTCAATGGGAATGTCCAAGATGGAGGCCGACCGTTTGATGATATTGCCAAGAGTCTGGGCATCATAGTATTGCAGACGCAGGTTGATACCAAAGCGGGACCTCAGCGGGGCGGTCAGCAGGCCGGAACGCGTGGTGGCGCCCACCAGCGTGAACGGGTTGATGGAAATCTGCACGCTGCGTGCACTCGGACCGCTGTCGATCATGATGTCGATTTTGTAGTCCTCCATTGCCGAATAGAGGTATTCCTCCACCACGGGCGACAGACGGTGAATCTCGTCGATAAAGAGGACATCGTGGGGTTCCAAATTGGTGAGCAGACCGGCCAAGTCACCGGGCTTGTCAATGACGGGACCGGAAGTGACACGCACGTTCACGCCCATCTCGTTGCCGATGATGTGCGACAGCGTGGTCTTGCCCAGTCCGGGAGGCCCGTGCAGAAGGACATGGTCTAGCGCCTCACCGCGTCCTTTTGCGGCATGCACGAAAACCATCAGATTCTCCAGAACCTGCTTTTGTCCTTGGAACTCCGTGAACTGCGCAGGACGTATCGCGCGCTCGAACTCCTTGTCCGATGCCGACAGATGCTGTTGGGTGGGATCCAGATTTTCGTTCATACGCGCTTAATGTTGAAGTTTGTCCAAACGGTTGAGGCCCAAGATGGCCGGCTCGAAATTGGTGGAGAGCTTCAGCGCATCTTCATAGTCCTTGCGAGCGGCCACATAATTGCCCATATATTCGTAAGCGACCCCGCGGTTGCAGATAGCATAGACGAACTGTGGGTTAACTTTCAGGGCCTGCGTGAAGAGTTGCACAGCCTCCTCATACTTCTTGATATTGTCATCCAAGTACAAGTAACCCAAATTGTTGAGCGAAGGAATATGGGTGGAGTCAATGGCAATGGCCGTCTTATACTCCTGCTCCGCTTCCTCCAACTTGTCCATATCCTGGAACATTTTGCCCAGATTATAGTGGAGCTCCACATTGTTGGGGTCGGCCTTCAAGCCGTTTTGGTAATAGGAAATGGCTATCGGGTCGTTCTGCTGCTGGTAGAAGTAGCCGAGTTCGAGGAAAGCCTTCGTTTCTGTAGGATCCTGGTCGATAACCAACTGCAACATACGGAGATAGCCAACCGTATCCTGCAAATCCTTGAGCATAAACGCTTTGATCAGGTAGGCTTTCGGGTTGTGGGGCTGGCGCTGCACGGCCTCGTCAATAGTCTTCTCGCAGTCCTCGAACTGACGTGTATGAAACTGCAGCTCAGCCAGTTTTAGTCGTGCTTCGTTGTTATTCTCATCCGTGGAGATAGCCTTGAGCAACATCTCCTCCGTCAGGTCGGTCTCATGCTGAGCGAAATAAAGGTCGGAGAGCATGACATAATACTTGCTGCTGTCAGGCTGCAACTGGATGGCGGTCTGCATGTCGGCGATACCCTTGTCAATATCCTGATGCAGATAGTAGTAGTTCGCCCGTTTGTAATAGTTTTCCGCCTTTTTCGGATGCTTGTCGATGTTGATGCACAGTTCAGCCAGTTCCGGTGGCAGGTCCGCGTATTTGTTCTTGTTGTGGCAACCGGAAGCGAAGAACAACAGCAACATTAACAGATATGTGATTGTTTTACTCATTTTATTATTATTTTGTTATGTAGAGACGTGGTGCACCGTAGAGACGTGTGCACCGTAGAGACGTGGTGCACCGCGTCTCTACTAATAGCCAGAGTCAGCAATTATTTCATATTTTCCTTAATCGCTTCGCGAATCTTAGCTTCGATCTCGTCGGCGAGCTCGGGATTGTCGTTGAGGAGCTGTTTCACGCTGTCGCGGCCCTGGGCGAGCTTGGAGTCGCCGTAAGAGAACCAGGAACCGGACTTCTTGATGATGTTGTACTCCACACCGAGATCAACGATTTCGCCAGTCTTGGAGATACCCTCGCCGAACATGATATCGAATTCCGCCGTGCGGAACGGGGGCGCAACCTTGTTCTTCACCACCTTGACTTTCACGTGGTTACCGATAGCCGTGTCGCCGTCTTTGATCTGGGTCTGGCGACGGATGTCGAGACGCACGGAAGCGTAGAATTTCAGCGCATTACCGCCGGTGGTCGTCTCGGGATTGCCGAATAGAACACCGATCTTCTCACGCAATTGGTTAATGAAGATACAGCAACAACCTGTCTTGTTGATCGTTGCCGTCAGCTTACGCAATGCCTGTGACATCAGTCGAGCCTGCAGACCGACCTTGGAGTCACCCATATCGCCTTCGATTTCACTCTTTGGTGTAAGGGCGGCCACAGAGTCGATGACGATGATATCAATGGCACCGGAGCGAATCAGATTGTCGGCAATTTCGAGGGCCTGTTCCCCGTTGTCAGGCTGGGAAATCAGCAGTTCAGCGGTGTTTACGCCCAGTTTTTCGGCATAGAAACGGTCGAAAGCATGCTCGGCATCGATGAAAGCAGCGATACCGCCCTGTTTCTGAGCCTCTGCAATGGCATGGATGGCCAGCGTAGTCTTACCGGAGGATTCGGGTCCGTAGATCTCCACGACCCTGCCTTTCGGGAAACCGCCCACGCCCAACGCCGTGTCCAGACCGATAGAACCGGTGGAGATGACGTCCATCTCCTCGATGTGCGTCTCGCCCATGCGCATAATGGAGCCCTTCCCGAAGGTCTTTTCAAGTTTTTCGAGAGTAGAATTGAGTACTTTCAGCTTTTCAGCATTCACATTGTTTTTAATTTCTTCTTTTTCCATTGTATAATAGGTTTATAATTTTTATTTTTGAGGTTGCAAAGGTACGATTTTTTTCAATCTATCCGTGGATTTCTTTACGACATTGTTATTTCTGTTGGAACTTTTTTCAGAACCTGCGCAACCGCTCTATGTCGAAAGGGTCGAGAGTGAAGATATCGTCGCTGCTGACGCGGATAACGAGCAGCCCCTCCTCGTGGGCGAGCGTGTCGGCACCGTTTTCGTAGTTGATGGCGGCGACGGCAGCCACCACATCCTTATCGCAGTACTCCGGGAAAAGTTTTCTGAACATCGTCATCTTGTGCACGAAACGCTTCACCTTCTTTTTCGTGAAATCCGCCTTGACTTCCACGGGAACCGTGAAGTTGTCGTTGCCAAGCAAGACATCGATCTCCATCATCTTGTTATCTTCGGGCCGTTTCGGTTTGATGTTCTTGCCGTAATGAAGCAGCTCCAATCCCGCCTCCTTGAAGACATTGTCAACAGCGGAACTTGCCAAACCTTCCACAAGGTGTCCGGTGACACCTAGAAATTCAATAGAGATCTGTCTAATCTGCGCATCTGTCTTCTTCCTTTCCTCATCCATGCGCTTATCCGACTCCGCATGCATATCTTGGAGCTTCTTCCAATCCTCATCTCTGCGCTTAGCCGACTCCGCAGACTTCTCTCTGAGCTCCTTAATACCTTCTATGGTTTGGTGCAGAATTTCGCGCATTTCGCGCATATCACGCTCATGCTCGCGGCGGGAATTCTCCCACCACTCGTCGCGTTCTTTAATTGTACGGGACTGTTCGGCTTGTTCCATCATCATTCTGTTAATCAATCGTTCGTTCCTGTCGATTCTTTCGGTGTTCTTCAGCACCATCTGCCTCAACTGCGGCAATTCGGGTTCCATAAGGTTAATTTCTCTTTCCATAGTTTTTATTTCAATGGTTATTGGTTATAGGTTATAGGTTATTGGTTATTGAATTGTCACGGTTATCGTCCATCCATCGTGCATCATCGTGAAATCCACGCTGCAAAGATACAGCTTTATTTCAACTCTTGTCAAATTTCGAGAAAAAATTTTTACACCTGAAAATCAACATGTTGAAAATTTATTCCGAATAATTTTTACAATTAATTGTTAATATTAATTTCACATTTCGCAAATTTCAGCCGCGCAATCAACAGTCAATGGTCAATGGTCAACGGTCGACATTGAGATTCATCGGCTTTCATCGTTTTTCATCGATATTCATCGATATTCATCGAACTACCCCGCCAACTGCTAACTACTAACTGCTAACTACTAACTAAAAATAGTACACCAGCACCCCCACCACGCCCGCAATCACGATCTGCAAAATCGGGCTGACCTTCCACTTCAGGGAGGCGAAGAAGGCGGCGGCGAAGAGGGCGATGCTGACACACAGCTGCAGCGGACTCTCCGACCAGGAGCCGAAAGTCTCGGGGTTGACCAACAGCACGGCGGCGGCGGCGATGAGTCCAATCACCGTCAATTTCAGTATGGACATAATGGTCTTTACTATTTTATCATCCTTGTACTTAAGCAGATAGCGGCTCAATAGCAGCATCAGGATGAAAGGCAGCAGAATCACGGAGAAGGAGGCGAGAAACGCGCCCGCAACGCCCCAGAAGGGGTCGTAGCCCGCGTTCACCACGGCGGTATATCCCGCGTAAGTGGCCACGTTGATGCCGATAGGTCCGGGAGTGATCTGACTGGTGGCCACAATGTCGGTGAACTCCGTCATCGTCATCCAGCCCTGCTTCTCCACCACCTCGTTCTGGATGAGGGCAATCATGGCATAGCCGCCCCCGAAGTTGAAGAGGCCGATCTTGCAGAAAGTGTAGAACAGTTTCCAGAAAATCATAGCTCCGCCTCCTTCTTTTCCAGATATTTACCATAGATAAAACCACCGGTGCCAGCCACGAGGATCACCCAAATGGGCGAAACGCCGAGCAGCCAGATCAGCAGGGCGGCCACCACGGGAATCCAGCAGTTGTAGCGAGTGATGTGCGCGATTTTGGCCATGCGGAAGACCGGTGCGGCGATGAGGGCCACCACCACGGGACGGATGCCCTTGAAGACAGCCTCCACCAGCGGATTACCCTGAACGTAGCGCAACCCCATCGCCAAAGCCAAGATGATGAGGATGGGCATCAGCACGTTGCCCAACACGGAAATAACAGCGCCCGGAACGCCGCGCAGCCGCCACCCGATGTGTGCGGCCATATTGGCTGCAAAGATACCCGGCATCGTCTGCGACAACGTGATGATGTCCAGGAACTCCTCGTTAGTCAGCCACCCGTGACGATCGACCAACTCCTTCTCCATCAGCGGAATCATCGCGTAACCGCCGCCAAGTGTGAAGGTGCCAATCTTGAAAAACGACCAGAAAAGCTGTCCCAATGAGGCCATAGTCTTTGTTTGTTTCAGGCGGCAAAGGTACGAATTTTAAGTGAATGTTGGTGACTTCGTGTTAGTTACTTCGTGTTGGTGAGTAAATGTTGGGGACATTGTAACCTGAACCACGCAAAAGCAAATCTTTACAATCAACAGTTAATAAATTATCTGTTATTATTGTATTAAAATAATTCTTATCTTTGCCGAATCTTTAGAATTCCGGCTTTGGAGACGAAACAAACTGACAGACACCCTATTGACCTCACCAAAGAGGTACTGGCTACCTTCCCGAACGGAGGACGTGTAGTGGTGTATAATGCCATTGACCGCACCACGGAGGACTTCCGCCGCATCCTGAGTTGCGCGAAACATTTCGCCCAACAAGGCAAACAGATAGTAATGCCGCCGAAATTGGATGTGCCATATAAGAATCACGCATACGATGTCATATATGGCAGTCTAAAGGGAACAGCCTATTACGGGAAGTGTCCTGATTTAATGGTCGATAACGTGTGGTATGAGCACGAAGGATACAACAGTGCGAATCCGAAGACAAACTTTTCGAATATGTGCAAGAGAGGATTGCGCCAATCTGACAGAATCATCGTAGAGGACTGTGGCCTGACCGACGGTTATTTGAAGAGGAATATCCTGATAAGAAAAAGCGAAGGTCAACAGATAAAGGAGTTGTGGGTAAAGAAAGACAACATTTTACGGCTGATATATAAAGCAGAATAGCAGAGCTTTCGCCCTGCCACCTGAATCGTCGAATCCGCAGAATCGACAGTTGAAATCACTTCCAACCTCGGTGCAAAAATACATTTTTTTTAATATCCAAACATTGTTCGATAATTTTTTTTTTGAAACCTCGAATCGACATCACATCCACCGTAGAGTATCTACTGCGTATCTTAAGATACCCATAAGCGCCTCTCAAAAAGAACTTGGCAAGCTTTTGGCAGGTATATAGCAAGTAGTTGGCAAGTATATAGCAAGTATATGGCAAGTATATAGCAAGTATATGGCAAGTATATAGCAAGTATATGGCAAGCTCATGGGCTTGCCATATACTTGCGAGATGCAGCTCAACTACGGCTCAACTACGGCTCAACGGTATGGGAGTTCCAGTTTGCGGTTGGCCCCGTCTCTTTCGCGCGTGGAGCGCACGCCATCTTAATAACCCCACATCAGGCGTCAGCCGCAGTGTGGGGTAGGCGGACGCAGCGCGTGTGTCAGCGTGCCAGAGGCACGCAATATTCCTAAAAAACAACAAGGAAACAATTGTATATCACACTGACAATCTGTGTTTTATCATTTTAATAAATAACTTTCCGAAAATCTATACAAGAATTAACAAAAAAAGTTTGGCGTTACATTTTTCCGCTTTACTTTTGCACTTTGAAAGTTATTTATAAACAAAAAAAACGATGATTATGAGTACATTAAAAGAAAAATTAGTAGATTTTGAAAAACAAATCAAAGAAACCACTAAAGAAGAAGATCTTCAAATTCTGTTTGAAAAGCTTGCGCCAGCTTTTCTTTATGGAGGGTACATTCAAGTGCGTGAAGATTTCAAAGTGTTCATTAAAACAGTGGAGTTCTATTTTCATAGTGAAAAACCAGACGGTGTACACGACCCTATAGTGTATCATCGTGATGGAAGAGGATTGGATAAAGTTCCGTATTTTCCAATAATGACTTTACATTCGCACGATTCAGGTTTTGACATAACCTTTGAAAGCGAGGCCAAAAAGTATCGGGCTTCTGTCCTTATTCGTGCATATGAGGTAAAATACAATGAAGAGTATCTAGAGTGGAACAAAGAAGACAAGTATATATCCCATCCCACATATAAATTTAATACACAATCACTTTATCTACGTAAACTTTTAAATGGTTTTTCTCTTATCAAAGACAATGAGATTCAGTGGAAAGATGAGCCAAGGGAACAATCAGCCCTTCCTATAAAGAAGAAAAGACGGAACGTGTATCAATATGATAGAGCTGGCAATAAGACCAAATGTGATCGTTTTTGGAGTTTCACTAGAGTTGAACAAGTATAATTTGTTTTATTATGATTACCGACAACCAAACCAACACCGTTTATTTTTCCGGCCTGCTGCCGAAGAAATGCCCAATCCTGAACGCACACATCACGGAGGCGTTGAAAAAGCATGGGATTCCGTATGCCTACCTGTCGGAAACCAAAGACATCTGGTGCCGCGATTTCATGCCCATCCAGATTGAAAGAGAGCGTTTCGTGTTCTACAAATATACGCCCGATTATCTGAAAGATACCTTGCGAAGTGGTTGGCACACCCTCTTTGGAAGCCGTCAGAAGAGGCGGCGCGTTGAACTGCATTTCATGGAATATTAAAAACTAAATTTATGGAAGACACAAAGCAAAAGCCATATTCAGAAATGACAATAGAAGTGTTGAGGGTTTTGGCCAAGAAAGGAGATGCAAAAGCGCAAAACAACATTGGTTCTTGCTACTACAATGGTTGTGGTGTTGAAAGAGACTTCAAAAAAGCCGTGGAATGGTGGACAAAAGCTGCCGAACAAGGATATTCGGTTGCCCAAAACAATCTCGCCCTATGTTATCTGTTTGGGGAAGGTGTTGATAAAGACCTTGCTGAAGCTGTGAGATGGTACACCAAAGGTGCCAAATTCGGAGACGAAAATGCTCAATTCAGTTTAGCCTTATGCTATCATTTTGGCAATGGTGTTGAAACAAATCCGACAGAAGCGGTGTTGTGGTACACCAAAGCCGCAGAACAAGGATTCACAATGGCTCAAAACAACCTTGCCATGTGTTACAAAGAAGGTTTTGGTGTTGAGAAAAACCTTGTCAAAGCATTGGAATGGGCAATTGAAGCGGTTGACAATGGGGATGAGGAAGCCCGAAATACCGTTTTGGAAATCCAACAGGAGATGAGCGAAACGCAACAGATATAGAATCCCTAACGGGCTTGGGCGAAAGTTCCTCCCTGTCCAAAAATCTGTGAAATCTGTGTGACATCTTAATTCGCCGCAGGCGAACCCCGAAACCCACAAAACATTCGCAATTGACCGTTTACCATCGTCTCATCCGCTTGGAAGCGGATGCTCCTACGCATTGCCCTCCATTCCCGCCTCCCCACCAACTGCTAACTACTAACCATTAACGGCTAACTTGCCAAGTTTTTCTTCCAAAATTCCACCCAGCACCCATGACACTCGCGTGCCATTTTCTCCGCGCATTTTTTGCACTTTGCCATTTTTACCTCGAAACCTGCCACTTTTACCTCGGAAAATGTCATTTTTATATATTTGATTTTTAGTAAGTTAAACTGATTTTTGCCGTTGATTTTCTTGAAAGGATTTTGTATGTTTGCGGCTTTGAAAATCCATAAACCTCAAAATGAAAAGAATCTCTTATGAAACAAAATGAAATAACAGCAGAGAACGGACAACCAACCACGAATACTGGTGAAATCATTCTCTACCAACCGGACAGCAGCATCAGATTGGAGGTGCGTATGGAGGAAGAGACGGTGTGGCTGACACAATCACAGATGGCCTTGCTGTTCGGATGCTCCCAAGATAACATTGGCTTCCACTTAAAGAACTTATACGCAGAAAAGGAAATCGAACAAGAAGCAACTACCGAGGAAATCTCGGTAGTTCGATTTGAGGGAAACAGAAAGGTTACAAGGAGAATTATACATTATAATTTAGATGCCATCTTATCTGTAGGCTATCGCGTTAGTTCTAAAAACGCCACGAAATTCCGTCAATGGGCAAATTCAGTGTTGAAAGAGTACCTCCTTCGCGGTTACGCAGTTAATCGACGGATTGAAAGACTGGAGCAGCGTGTCAGCAAAACTAAGAGCAAATCGAGTTCTTCGTGCAAACCGCCCTGCCACCCGTGGAAGGCATCTTCTTCGACGGCCAGATCTTCGACGCCTACACTTTCGCCTCCGACCTGATACGTTCCGCAAAAAGACGCATCATTCTCATCGACAACTATATCGATGATTCGGCGCTTCTGATGTTGGCCAAGCGAGTAGATGGTGTAACGGCGGAGATTGTCACGCGGCGTATTACAGAAACGCTATCCTTGGACATCGAACGGCACAACTTGCAGTACCCGCCTGTGACCGCCAGGGAATGCGACCGCTTCCACGACCGCTTTCTCATTATCGACGACACGGTCTATCACCTCGGTGCATCGCTCAAGGACCTGGGAAAGAAATTGTTCGCGTTCAACAAGATGGAAATAGGGGCTGAGGTACTTTTTGTGTGACACCTCTCTTTTCGCCGCAGGCGAACCCGCAAAATATTTTTTCTTGACGGCGGTTTGAAAAAAAACTATTTTTGCAACTTGTAATTTTCGGAATCAACAACAATCAAAAATATAAGAACAAGAATCATGTATCCGATTACACATCATCCCATCTTGGACATTCCCGAACGGGAGGTTACGACCTTTGAGTACAAGGGTCAGCAAGTGAAGGCTGCGAAGGGTTACACCATCGCGGCAGCCCTGCATCAGGCAGGTTTCCCCATCCACAGTCACAGTTTGAAGGGCCGCGAGCGCAGCATGGACTGCGGTATCGGCAAGTGCGGTGCCTGCGAAATGCTTGTGGACGGCGTGGTGAAGCGCATCTGCGTCACCCTCGTGGATGGCGTGAAGAAGGTGGAGGAGATCGCCCACAACCACCTGCCCGAGGCTACCGGCGAATGTAACTGTGCAGCCCCGAAGGTCTATAAGACCGAGGTTGCTATCATCGGTGCGGGTCCTGCCGGCCTCGCCTGCCGCGAACAGCTCAACAAGTTCGGCATCCCCAACATCGTCATCGACAACAACGACCGCATCGGCGGACAGTTCACCATGCAGACCCACCAGTTCTTCTTCTTCGAAAAGGAGCAGAAATACGGTGGCATGCGCGGTTTCGACATCGCCAAGACGCTCGCCGGCGATGACCATTCCGGCATCCTGCTCAATAGTACCGTGTGGGACATCCTCGAAGGCAAACGCGTGGCCGCCAAGAACATGCAGGACGGCAACATCTTCTTCGTGGATGCCAACTTCCTCGTGGTGGCTACGGGCGCGTTCCCGTTCATGCCCACTTTTGAAAACGACGACCTGCCGGGCGTTTATACCGCCGCCGTCGTCCAAAAGATGATGAACCTGCAACATACGCTCCTCGGCAAGCGCATCCTCACCATCGGGGCCGGCAACATCGGCTATCTCACTTCCTATCAGGCGGTTCAGGCTGGCGCAAAAGTGGTGGCTATCGTGGAAGCGATGGACCATGAGGGCGGATTCCCGGTGCAGGCAAACCGTGTGCGTCGTCTCGGCATTCCCATCCTCACCTCCCACACCCTACTCAAGGCCATCCCCAACGAAGACCACACCGGTGTGGTCGGCGCGGTGATTGCCGAATGCCAGAACTTCCGTCCCGTGCCCGGCACCGAACAGATCATCAAAGACATCGACCTTATTAATATATGTACCGGCTTGAAGCCCGACAACCTCATCCTCGAAAAGGGCAAAGTCACCTTCGGACTCAACACCTACGGCATCGGTGACGCCACCCGCGTGGGTGAAGGCACCTGCGCTGTGTTGCGCGGCAAGCAGGCCACCATGGAGATTGCCCAAGCCCTGAACGTGCGCTTTAACTACGACGACTACCTCGCTGTGACCAAGGATTACGCGGATTCCCAGCAACATCCCGTGCGCGTGTTGGAGAAACCCAACCGTCCCGCCGGCGACCGTCTGCAGAAGCCGTTCGTGATGGCCGACTGCCTCTATGGTTTCGCCTGCAACCCCTGCACATTCGCCTGCCCGCAAGGTGCGATCACCAAAATCGCCACCAACCACGTGCCACAAATCGACTACGACAAGTGCATCGGCTGTATGAAGTGCGTCAACCACTGTCCCGGTCTGGCGCTGTTTGGCTACAACCTGCCTAAGAACTGGCTCTTCCTGCCGTTTGAGTACGATGCAGAGGAGAACGCCGAGGTCTTCCTCGTGGATGACAACGGCAAGAAGGTGGGCGAAGGTGTCATCGAAAAGATCACCAAGGGCGAGAACAAGACGCACGTGGCTCGCGTGAAAGCTTTGGATGTCAGCGGTGAAGCGTTGATGTCTGTCACCGGCTTCATCCTCAAGGCAAACTACCCCGAACCGCTGAACTGGCAGAAGTTGGGTAAGGAAGAGGAAGATCCCGCTTACGTCTGCCACTGCGACGATGTCAATATTGACACCATCTTAGAGGCTGTGAAGGGCAAGAAAATCATCTCCGTAGATGAGCTCAAGCACATCACCCGTATCGGGATGGGTCCGTGCCGCGGTAAACGTTGCATCCCGCGCGTGAAACTGCTATTGGCCAGCCACGGTGTGGAGGTGGTGGGCGATGCTACTCCGCGCGGTCCGCTCTCCTCGCAGCTCAACATCGGCGAGCTCGTTCCGAACGACAAACCGGCGGAATTCGTGACCAACGTCCACGGACAAGCCACCAAGAAGGTCGAATGCGACGTTTTCGTGGCGGGCGGCGGTATCACTGGTAGCGGTCTGTTCCGTTACTTCGCCGAGGCCGGCAAGAAGGTGGTGCTCTGCAACGCCGAGAGAGGCTCTTCCTGGCGCTGCATCGGCGGCGGCCGTCCTAGCTTCTCTGTCCCCGAAATCGCGGACATTGCGGAACATAACCGCGCCATCTTCGAATCCATCCAGAAGGTTACCAACATCAACTACAAGCCCACACGCTACGTCGGGTTCGCCCACGACGAGGCCAACTACAAGGCGTTGGAGAAATCCCTCGAATGGAGCGACGGCTACATGGTCGATAAGAAGGACTTCCTGAAGGAGGTTTCGCCCTACTTCAACCCGAACCTCAACACCTACCAGGCTGCCTGCATCACCAACGCGTGCTGGCAGGCCACGCCCGGCCCCACCATCAACTACATCCGCAACATCGCCATCGAGAAAGGCGGTGTGCTGTTGGAAGACACCCGTCTGTTGGAGGTGCAGAAGACCGCCAAGGGCTTTATGGCCTTGGTGAAAACCCACGACAAGCAGTATGTGGAATACCACTGCGAGCATTTCGTGAACGCTTTGGGACCGAGTGCCAACAAGTTTGCAGAACAGTTGGGTATGTATCTCGGCTTGTATCCCATTAAGCACCAAGCCTTTATCACGCATCGCTTGCCGATGTTGGGTAAAGATGGCGACTCCTTGGACATGCTCATCGACCGTCGGAAGTACAAAGGCTTCTCCGCCGTTTATGGACAGCAGTTCGCGGAGACTGGCCAGATCATCGGCTGCGCGTCGCCTGCTACCGAGCAGCTGCAGGCCGGCAAGGAGCTGAAGTACAACACGCAGGACTTCCTGCAGGTGTGCGCCGAAATGTTCATCGACTGGATTCCGCAGTTGAAGAACGTCAGCTTCCAGGCTACGTGGGCAGGTTACTACACCGAGCCGCGTTACATCGTGGATCCCGAACACGGCCTCTTGGTCGGCATGCGCGGACATGGTTTCATGCTGGGTCAGTACCTCGCCAAGATTTACGTCGATAAGTACCTCGGCAAAGAGGCCCCGTCCTACATGTCGCGCCTCGCCATCAGCGGCGACGGCCTGAGCGAAAACGCCTTCCAGTAGGGGCGAAAAATTTTTCGCCCTTGGCGAATCGCGTACGCCCAAAGATTTGCAATTCGCAAATCTCCGCAATCGAAAAAGCGGTCACGAAAACGTGGCCGTTTTTTTGTATATAGCTTGAATGGTGGTTTGAATGGTTTTCTCAATTTTTTGTATTTTTGCATTTTGAAAGATGTCTAGAATGAAACGATTACTCGTCTTGGTTTTTTTGTTGTCTGTGTTGTCCGTGCAAGCGCAAGAACTCAACTTTTGGCAAAAGGTCAACCGGATGATGACCACGTACAAGAATGTAGACACGTTGTACGTTTACCAGCCCAAACAAGGGTTCACGCTCGGTGTTTTTTCTACTGAGCAGCAGGCGGGTGTCAATGTGAATATTCTGTTCGATCTTAACTCAAGCGCGGATAATCCGTTGTCCGGCTTGTCACAGTACACATTGAAAGGGGGGATAAGCACGAAACTCGGTCTTGAGTTGGGCTACGGAAAGCTTGTGTGTGACTACAGTTTTGAAATAGGCCCCAAGAAAGCGTACACAAAACGCGCTTTGGCACTGAATCTCCTGGGGAAAGCCTGGGGTATCAATTGCAACTTTTTCAAGATCACCAATCCCTTTCACGCAATAGTCTCGGTAGGGGAGGAAGGAACTCCCGATTATTGGCAGGATGAAGTGGTCGCCTCCGAACCGTCCATGCTGAGAAGCCTCACCATTGATGGCTATTACATCTTCAACAACAAGCGTTTCGCTTATCCGGCTGTGTACAAGGCTGGTTTGGTGCAACGGAAAACAACTGGTTCGTGGATGGTAGCCGCGCGGTACATGCAAGGGGACCTCAACAACTCCCCGAAAGCGTCATACGATGCCTACAACCTGTTGGACGGCTTTTCCACCATGCAGGTCGCCATCGGCGGTGGCTATTCGGCCAATATCGTGTGCTGGCACCGCGATCCGGTGGAACTTCGCGACAAAGGTCTCCGCAACCTCACCCTCAACCTGACGGCAATGCCGGTTATTTCGGTCTTCAACTATTTGAAAACCATTTCATTCGAATATAACAATGCCGGTGAATGTGTTGGAAAGAAAGTTTCTAAAATGTATTGTTACCCCATGCCCAGCTTTATTGGGAGCGCCGCTGTCGGGATGACCTTGGATCGCTTTTTCCTCTCCACCCAGTTCACCTACAATCTGTATTATTTTTACGACCCCCGCGCCATTAACGCTGAGAAATTGCAGATTCACGGCTTCGAAGGGTGTTCCAAATCTTACGGCTCTTTCCACGACTGGAAGGTGAAGGTCATGTTTACATACAAGTTCTGACTTTGGTTTCCAGCCAGTTACAACAAAAAGCCCAGTCAAATGACTAGGCTTTTTGCTGATTTTGAGCGGAAAACGAGACTCGAACTCGCGACCCCAACCTTGGCAAGGTTGTGCTCTACCAACTGAGCTACTTCCGCTTATCGTACCACGGGTGGGACTTGAACCCACACGCCCGTAATGGGCAAGGGATTTTAAGTCCCTCGTGTCTACCATTCCACCACCATGGCAGCACATTTTCCAATGAACGTGTCACTCGAAAAATGACGGCGCAAAAATACACTTTTTTCTTTATCTCCGCCGTATTTTTCTAAAAAAATTATTTATCTGTTAATCAGATATATACATGGTACTTTACCCAACTGATTCGATTCCTTCTCGAAATATTTGCGCCATTTCGACACAGATTGCGTCCTCAATAGCGCATTTTCACCCGTCAGGTTGGCAGCAATGCAGACCCGCGTGGCCGGCTGCAGCACCTTGCAAATCGAAGCCGTCATCCGGTTGTTGCGGTACGGCGTCTCAATGAACATCTGCGTCTGTCCGGTCTTCACCGCCACTGCCTCGATCTCTACCAGCTTCTTCTCCCTGTCGTACTGTTCAGCAGGCAGATAGCCGTGGAAGGTGAAGTTCTGCCCGTTCATGCCGCTGCCCATCAGCGCGAGGATCAGCGAGCTGGGTCCGATGAGCGGCACCACCTCGATGCCCAACTGGTGCGCCTTCTCCACCGCCTTGTGTCCGGGGTCGGCCACACACGGCACGCCCGCCTCCGACATCACCGCCACATTCTTCCCCTCCAGGCAGGGCTGCAGGTAGTCGTTGAGCTCCGCACCCTGCGTGTGCTCGTTCAGCTCGAAGAAAGTGAGCTCGTCGATGGGCTTGCGGATGCCCGCGTAGCGCAGGAACCGCCGCGCCGTCCGCAACGCCTCCACGATGTAATAGTCCGTCTCGTTGATGATATCCGCGTTCACGGACGGAAAAAAGGTGCCGAACACGCCTTCGGCGATGGGGGTCGGGATTAAGTACAGTTTGCCGTATTTATCCATATTGATCGTTTTTTCGGGGCGCAAAAATAGTATTTTTTTGCTATTGGCTTTTGGCTATTAGCTATTGGCTAAAAGCTAAAAGCTAACAACCAATCCCAAAAAAATGTATCTTTGCCGTCTCTTAATTAGGATATTAAATCGAACGATATGGAAAACCAAAAATTCGTCATCACCATCAACCGCGAGTCGGGCTCCGGCGGCAAAGAAATCGCCGAGAAGCTGGGCGAACTGCTCGGAGTGAAAGTCTATGGCAAGGAAATCCTCGCCTCCATCCGCGAAAAATACAACCTCACTCATGAGGATATCGAACGAATCAAGGGCACAAAAACAGGCTGGTGGGCCGACTTCTGCCGTTTCTACAAACAGTTCGGCACCACGGCCGCCATCGCCTACGAATCCTTCGAGGTCAATTCGCGACAACTCTACTACGAGGAAGCGAAACTCCTGAAGAATCTCGCCGAACAGGAGTCCTGCATCATCGTGGGACGCACCGGCTTCCAGATCTTCAAAGACGACCCTAACGCCATGCGACTGTTCCTTATCGCCAACCCCGAATACCGCATGAAACGGCTGATGAAGAAACAAGGCGTGGATGAGAAGGGTGCCCGCGAAATCATGGAGCGCACCGACAAAGCCCGCGAGAACTACACCATGACCTTCGCCGAAACCTCCCGCTACGACGCCCGCAACTACGACATGGTCATCAACGTCTCCGGCTTCACCCCCGACCAGGTGGCGCAATTCCTCGCCGAAAACGTGCGGAGGAAATACCCGATGTAAGAGGGAAGAAGGAAGAGGAAAGATGTAAAAAAGGCGCGGATACCTGTTGGGGTTCCGCGCCTTTTTTTATTTTCCGCAAATTTCCGCGATTATTCGGGTTTGTAGAACGGCATCTTCACGGTGACGGCCTTCAGTAGGCGGTTGCGCACCTTGATGAAGATTTCCGTACCGGATTTTGCAAACTCTTTCTTGATCAGAGCTGTACCGATGCCCTTGTTCACGGACGGACCGAATGTACCGGAGCGCACCTCGCCGATAACGTTGCCCTCAGCGTCGCACACTTCGTAGCCGTTTCTCGGAATGCCGCGGTCAATCAGCTCGAAACCGGCGATTCTGCGGGTCACGCCGTTGGCTTTCAGGTCTTCCATGTACTTGCGGTCGATGAAATCCTTGCCGTCCACGAACTTCGTGATCCAGCCCAAACCGGCCTCGATCGGAGAGATCGTGTCATCAATTTCGTGACCGTACAGGCAGAAGCCCATCTCCAGACGCAGCGTGTCGCGAGCACCCAAACCAATGGGTTTGATGTCGAACTCAGCACCAGCCTCGAACACGGCATCCCAAATCTTCATGGCCACCTCATTCGGGAAATAAATCTCACATCCGCCGCTGCCAGTGTAACCGGTCGTGGAGAAGAGGATATTGTCGATGCCGGCGAAAGTGATGATCTGGTTGGTGTAGTACTCCATGTCGACCACGTTCGCGCTGGTCAGTTTCTGCATAGCCTTGAGTGCCAAAGGACCCTGCACTGCCAATTGGGAGATGCTGTCGGAGATGTTCTCGATCTCGGCACCGAAAGCCTTGTTCTGCTCCACCACCCATGCCCAGTCTTTGTCGATGTTGGCGGCGTTAACCACTAACAGATAATCCTCGTCGTGGAGATTGTAAACCAAAAGGTCATCCACGATGCCACCCTTGCCGTTCGGGAAGCAGCTGTATTGCACTTTGCCCGGGAACAAGGCAGCCACATCGTTGGTGGTGATGTGTTGCAGCAATGCCAACGCCTTCGGACCCTTCACGGTGAACTCACCCATGTGGGACACGTCGAACACGCCCACCTTGTTGCGCACCTGCAGGTGCTCGTTAGTGATGCTGTCGTACTGAATCGGCATGTAAAAGCCGGCAAACTCTTCCATCTTGGCGCCTAACGCCTCATGTTTCGCTCTATAAACGGTTTCTTTCATATTGTTTTGGATTAAATTGTAATAACTTTTTGAGAGCGCAAAAATACAAAAAATTCGATATGATGGGACTGTTGGATATTGGCTGTTAGCAGTTGGCTGTTGACATTGGCTGTTGCCAAAAGCTAATGGATAAAAGTTAATAGCCAAAAGATATCAACTATCGTGTAACATTTTTCGTATTTTTGCACTTTAATAAAAAAGGGAAATATGAAACATCGTATGGCTATTTTGATATGTATGGCGGCGCTGACCGCAAGCATGAGCGCAGAAGCGCAGAAATCAAACAGTTACAAGAATGCCGCATTGGAAAACATCGCAACGCGGACTTCCGTGCGCAGTTACCTCAACAAGCCCGTGGAAGCGGCACAGATCGAGCAGCTGCTCCGGGCGGGCATGGCGGCTCCCTCGGCGGTAAACAAGCAACCGTGGCACTTCGTGGTGGTCACCGACAAGGCGCAGCTGGCCGCGCTTGCCAAAGCCAATCCGCATGCGGGCATGGCCGCAAAAGCGCCCCTCGCCATCGTGGTGTGCGGCGACATGACCAAGGCACTCAGTGGCGATGCCCGCGAATTTTGGGTGCAAGATTGCTCCGCTGCAACTGAGAATATCTTGTTGGCTGCCAATGCATTGGGACTCGGCGCCGTCTGGACCGGTACCTACCCCAACCAGGAACGCTGCAAGGCCGTTGCATCTGTCTTACAACTGCCCAAAAACCTCATCCCGCTCTGCACCATCGTCATCGGCTACCCCGCCGGCGAGAACCAACCCAAGGACAAGTGGAAACCCGAGAACATCTCCTACAATGTTTATGGCGGCAAACAGCCCAAAGAGATGCCCCGTCCGATCCGGGAATCTGACTTCGTGGAGTTCGACTACACCCAATCCCCAAACCTCAACCCGTTCACGTGGTTCAAGGGCAATGGACTATTGCTGGCCTCCGGCGATGTAAAACGTCACAACGCGATGACCATCGGTTGGGGCGCATTAGGCAACATCTGGCAGCACGACCTCAGCACCATCACCGTGTATGTCGCCCCCGCCCGCTACACCTTCGAGTTCATGGAACGCTACCAATACTTCACCGTGATGGTCTTTGACGAAGACCGCAAAGACGTGTTGGAGTATATGGGCACGCACAGCGGCCGCGATGGTGACAAGGCTGCGGCATTGGGCTTGCATGTGGCTTATACAGAGCATGGTACGCCTTACTACTTGGAAGCTCGCGAGGTGTATGAATGCGAGATTATGTACCGTGGTCCGTTCGATCAAAGAGGTTTCGAGGAGATTCCGCGCAAGCGTTACGAGAACTTCCCAGCCGGCATCCACAGTGTGTATATCGGGAAAATTGTGAGCGCAAGGAGACGATAGTTTTTTATGTTAGTTTTTTTTCTATCTTTGCCGCGTTAAATTAATCAGTGAAAATGAAGTATTCGGAACTTGAAAAGAAATTGAGAAAAGCAGGATGTTACCCCATTGACAACAGTGATCACCCCATTTGGTATAGCCCAATTACAAAGAAAATGTTCAAAACGGGGCATCACAAGTCACAGGAAGTGAAAACTGGAACATTGAGTAAAATTCTCAAAATAGCAGGAGTGAATTTATAATGAAATAAAACTAAAGATATGAAAGTCAAAGCAATAATAGAAACGGGAAAGGATTTGGATTACGATATTTACACCGATGACGAATCGTTAGATTTCATGCTGCTCGGTCAAGGAAAGACTATCGAAGAGGCAAAAAGCGATTTTCTCAAATGTAAAGAAGAGATGAAACAGGAATTTGTCGCCGCCGGAAAATCATTCGATTTTGACAACTTGGACTTTGAATATGTGTTCGATACTGTCTCTTTCCTCAAATATTCACCGTTCACACTCACTGGACTCTCAAAAGCTACCGGCATAAATTGCAAACAATTGAGCCATTATGTAACTGGCTACCGCAAACCATCGCCCAAAACGATACTGCGGATTCAAGAAGGCGTGACACGTTTCGCAAAGACGTTTAGCACTTTGACGTTAGTTTAACCACTATTGAGCGTAATTTCAGTGAAAAATCATCATGAACCGCACCCTCATCACCGCAATCCTCCTGCTCCCGCTGCTGGCATGGGCGCAGTACGACACCCCCACACTCTCGTCTGTGGTACGTGTTGATGCGTTCGTGCCTGTGCCGAAATTGTCGGAAGACTTCCTATTGAACGGAGATGTGGCGTGCGTTGTATATTTGTCCGAAACGCCCAATGTTATAAGGACTTACCCATGGAGTTGCTTTGAAAAGAAGCATCGCATTCAAGATGTTATCACAGATGAACGATGGGAATACGAGTATGATACAACAGGAAAATTGCAACGGATGCATTCCCAGTACACTATGCGCGGAGACTATTTCATCCACGATATGAGTAAACCATTCAAGAAGAAGAACGAAAAAGTATATTCGGATTACTATCATGGTGAAAAGAATGTGTCTTTCCAGGGCGGCTGCATCATCACTTACACGGAATATATCCCAAACCATACTAATGACACCACATTGTTAAGATATAATCTTGATGGGAACTTGGTTTATCTTTACAAGAGCAAAAATTCCCATTCTCAACAATGGCATCTGTTTTACGATTCTCTCAACCGACTGGTCTATGTGGACGACTGGAACCCTGACTCAAATTACAAAAACCTTCCCCAAAGTGTCTATGCCTTCCAGTACGATTTCGACCATTGTACAGCGGTTCTGGCGGACAAGCCCACCTGTTCCCCGAAAGGCGATTTGCGGCGGCTGCACTACCATACCCATTCGGACAATTCCACAACACTGCACGTCACTTGGTGCGACAAATCGTGTGGCAGCGACAGTCTGGATTACATCCTACTGCATAATAATCCGGCAGATTATCTGGAGACGTTTTTCGATAATCGCTTGGCAAAATGTGAAGAACGGGACCGGTTCGCGGGTAACCCCCCATCTATTTACGAATTATTCGGATTGCCCGAACGCTTCCTCACTCCAGGAGAATACACTTTTGACCCGAACGACCGGCTGATAGCATATTCTGTTGATATACAGATGCATGGACAAACCGAGGCGGCCATTTTATATGATACCTGCGGCAGAATCGTGGAAATGCGGGCAGATACAGGCACCTTGTTGGACGGGGTCGGTTTAATTCCAACCCAAAGGTGTACATACGTGGGATACAAATACGACGACCATAACAACATAGTGGAAATTCATTGTAATGGATTAGACGAACGCCGCGACACCGTCTCAAATACTCTTTCCTATCGCTATACATACGATGCCCATGGCAACTGGATCCGCCGCGAAACTTATTACAAAGGGAAGAAATTGGGAGTTGATAAACGCGAGATCACCTATTATTCAGAGTTAGCTGGAGATAAAAAGGTGAGAAAGAAGTGATTTCTCCCGCAGAACTCGCTGATTAAAGCAGATTTATACGTGCAGACACGTGTGATACGCGGAGATAAAAAATTTCAACCCAACTGCAACCTTTCAACTTTTTTTGCATCATAATAGTATAAACCCAAATAATTCTTGATATGAAAAAAATTGCCGTTATCCTTTTCAGCCTGCTCCTCGCGCAAGGCGTGAGTGCACAGAACATAACATTCACCGTTCCGGAAATCCCGGGAGAAATCGAAAAGTCCGAGTATGCCAACTACACACTTCCCGCCATGGACTGCATCGAATGGCTAAAAACACATTCCCCGAACGACCCTCACCGGAAGAGAGTGTCGGAGTTTGCGGTCTGGTGGCTCATTGGTACTCCCGATGTGCGCATTGAGATTAACGCAGCAGCGGCAGAATTTGAGAACAGGAACCTGCTGATTCTGCTACTCGGGGGCTGGGCACAATACGCCATTCAGTACAAAAGCGATGACCAGCTGGATGGTTGTCTCGCTGGAATGAACACCGCCCTCAATTACTACGTGAAGTACAAGAAAGAGCTTGGAAGAGACAAGGGTGCGGAGAAATTCCTCAAAATGCGCGAAAAAGGGACGTTGAAATCCTATCTGGAAGAGCTGATGCCGAAATAAGCTATTCTCCCGCAGAACTCGCAGACTTACGTAGATTTATACGTGCAGATACGTGTGATACGCGGAGATAAAACAACGATTATACAACGGAAATGGCCATTGAAATCACATACCGGAGAACCCGCCGAATGTCGATGCGCATCGTGAAGAACGGCGATGTGCACGTGTCGGTGCCCATCGGGGTGCCAAAACGGGAGGTGGAGGCCTTCATCGAGCAGCACCGCGACTGGATTGACGAAGCCCGGAAGAAGACGTACGAACGGCAAAAACAGCGGGCAGACTTTTACAACCGGCTGCCCCTGACCACGCGCGCACAGGCCGATGAAGCACTACAGCGACTGAAAGCGTTGGTGGAGCCCATGGTGGAACGGCATTCGGAGATTATGGGCGTAAAACCGCGCTATATCTACTACAAACCGATGATTTCGCGCTGGGGCGTGTGCCACATAAAGGAGCGCACCATCTGTTTCTCCGCCTACGTGCTGCTGTTGCCCGAATGGTGCGTGGAACACATCGTCGTGCACGAACTCTGTCACCTCCTCGAACCCAGCCACAACAAACGGTTCCACCTGCTGATGGACAAGTACTTCCCGCGCTGGAAAGAAGCCAGAAAGGAAACACGGAAGATTTGCCGGATGGAGGAGGATTCGGAAGACGACTAAAGGGAAAACTTTTGGGTTTCAGGTTTCAAGTTTCAGGTTTCAAGTCAACTTCATCACGCATCGTCCGCAGTCGAATTCCAAACGGAAACGGCGCTTGCCGGATACGAGAAACAGCGGGTCTTTAGGGGCTTTCGCAGCATCGGGACCTTTGCGGCACCAACCCAACTCATACCGCAGACAGTATTTGCAGGTCATCAACGCCTTGCCCGCATAGTCTTCCGTTTTGTCCAACCCATACTCAATGTCCGTCGCACCAAAATCCTCATACACAGATTTGTGTGCTTCGTTAGTGATATTTCGCAGATAATCAGCCTTTTGAAAGAGCTTTTCGGTACGATATTCTCGACAAACATCCTCCGGATGGAAATGTCTGACTCGTTCCTCCATTAACAGCTCCACCACCCTATTCTTCAGCTCGTTGATGAAGCCTGCCCGAAGGAAAGCGGTGCATTTCGGAATCACTATGTTGCGTGCCTCAAACGGCGTGCCGCCCAACTTCGACAATGCGGTGCGCAAAGTTTCCAGCATCTTCTCCGGCTGCTGTGCCTCCGTGTATTCGATGCCCTCCCCTACCGTCACTCGACAACCGTCTTCGTCGGTCATCGTAAGCTGCACACTTTCAGAATGTTCCTCGAACAAGATATCGACTGCGATTTTCCGTTCGGCCGTTTTCCCCGACAAAACCTTCTCGAACGCCTTGTCAATATTTCTATACAATGGCACTTTGTCGAATTTGGACAACGGTTTTTGAGGAATGATGCGGTTGCCTTCCACACCATTGACCAAAAACCCTTCCAACTCACCATCGGCATTGATGAAACACAACCCATCACCATTGGAAATTGGCTGTTGGCTGTTGGCTTTTAGCTGTTGGCTTTTAGCTATTGCCTGATCCCTATTGCCTAAACCCTCAAACAAGTACCTACCCCCTCTCTGTTTCAAGTAACCAACAAACTCCCCAATCGCTTTCGGGGTATCGAAAGAGGCCATCAGTTCGCGTTGACTGCCAATAAAATAAGAGGTATATTCGCGGTTGAAGGTCTTGTGGAGGTCAGGGGTGAAGAAGAAGCGGGTAGTACCGCTGCCAACGCGCTGGTAGTCAGGATTTCCGTTGAGGATGGCATCCAACCGTTGACGGTAAAAGGCGGTCACGTTTTTGACGTAATTCTCGTTTTTCAGCCGACCCTCGATTTTGAAGGATACGATGCCGGCTTTCATCATATCTTCTATATAATCTGCCCGGCACATATCTTTCAACGAAAGCAAATGTTTGTTGTGTATCAGCGTTTTACCATTGCCGTCCTGCAAGTCGAAACGGGTGCGACAGATTTGGGCGCACTCTCCCCTATTGCCGCTTCTGCCCGTCATCATCCGGCTAATATAACACTGTCCGCTGTAGCTCACGCACAACGCTCCGTGCACGAAGGCTTCAAGCTCAATATTCGTTTGATGATGAATCTGTTGAATGGTCTCCAAGTCGGTTTCACGCGCTAATACAGCACGTGTGAAGCCGAGTTTTTCGAGAAATTGGATGCGCTCCAGATTATGGTTGTGACATTGCGTGCTCGCGTGCAAAGCAATCGGCGGAATGTCAAGCTTCAGCAGTCCCAAATCCTGAATCAACACGGCATCCACGCCTATGTTGTATAAGTCCCAAAGCAATTTTCGTGCGCCTTCTAACTCGTTGTCAAACAACACGGTATTGACGGTCACATGCACTTTAGAACCATACAAATGGGCATATTGCACTAAAGATTCAAGGTCTTGCAGGGAATTGCCCGCCGCCTGTCGCGCCCCAAACGCACTCGCGCCAATATAAACGGCATCCGCGCCGTGGTTGATGGCGGTTTTGCCGGTGGACAAATCCTTGGCGGGCAGCAATAGCTCGATTTTACTCATTGGCAAAGCGTTGCGCTTTCAACGGGAAATATTCAGCCAGCTCGCCGGAATAGTAAAAGTCGTTGCAGATCACCCCGAAGGTATAAACCTCATCGTGCACGGTGATGTGCGAACCGCCGCACTTCGGGTCGGGACCCGGCTTGGAAGCCTGGAAACCGAGGTTGAACAGGGTGAAGAGAATGTCGGGACGGTTCACGATGTCATAGCCGGAACGCTTCCACTGCAACATGGTCTGGTGCAGGATACATCCCGTGTAAAGGTAGGAATACAGATGGTTATGGTAGTTCGTCAACCGGTTGAACCGCTCGCTCTGATGGTCAGCAGTCTGGAAATCAAGGATATGCTCGTACTGCTTGCCCATGTAAAAGATGGAGGCGGTGTCGGTGAGGTTTCTTTCCACTTGCATGGCAGTGAAATCCTTGATGCCGTTAACGCCCAGCGAGAACTGCGACTGCACGGAGAGCACCTTCATCGGACCGAGGTAGCGCTTGAACATCTCGCGCTTGCTGTTGAACAGACGCACCTGTTCGCCCACAAGACAGCCTACGATAAGACGGGGTTCCACACCCGTGAGACGCGCGGCCTCGTAAATCACGGCCGTGTCTTTCAGGATAGCAGCCTTCAGCGCAGGCCATGCGGAGTCATTCATCCAAGGAATCACATTCCCCTCGAAGGGTTTCATCCTATTGGATTTCAGAATATTATCCACATCCGCCACCATCTTCTGGTAGGCGGTGGCGTGGTCGTCGCCCTGCATGTACATGTTGGCGGCGTAAATCATCTCCTGTATTGCCGTGGGACGGTCGCTGAACTGCGCAGCATTGAAGATCAAGTCGGCATTCTGCGGGTAAAATTCGCGCAACACCGACAAGTTCCGGTAGCCGTTCAACGTCTTTTCCTGACTGTTCACAGTATCCGCCTGCGCTGCATATTTCTGATTTTCAGAGAGATAACGGTTGTTTTTATCCGTACCGCCCTTATTGTTAGTAAACCCTAACTCATAAAACGCCCATGCGCCGAGGATGCCCGCACCCACCAGCGCAAAAAGGTGTAATACAATAAGATAGAATTTCGTGCGACCTTTCAGCCGTTTCCAAGATTTCCATAAGGAACGCTTTTTGCGAACCTTTTTCGCGATTTGTTGCGATGCGTTATCAGATGATTGTAGAGACGTTTCCTGAAACGTCTCTACAGAGGGATTCGTTTCTTCCATTGTTACATTCGGGTTTATCGTAAAGACGCAATGCCTTGCGCCCCTACCTCAATAACCAATAACCAATAACCATTTACACTAAATTGGCAAATCCCATGAACGCCATAGCCAAAATGCCGGCAGTGATGAGCGCGATCGGCACGCCCTTCATACCCTTGGGGATCTCCACCAGTTCGAGCTGCTCGCGCAGACCGGCGAAAATGGTAATAGCCAATGTAAAGCCGATGGCGATGGCGACGGCATACAACGTGTTGTCAATCACGGAGAAACCGTGACCGGGGATGATGGTCTGCTGGGTGACGTTGATGGCGACACCGAGAACGGCGCAGTTGGTCGTAATCAGCGGCAAGAAGACACCCAACGCACGGTACAACGAGGGACTGACCTTCTTGAGCATGATTTCCACCATCTGCACTAAGCTGGCGATGACCAGGATGAAGACGATGGTCTGCAGGAAGGTGATGTCCAGCGGCACCAGGACATACTTCTGCAACAGCGAGGTGACCAGCGTGGCCAGCGCCATCACGAAGGTGACGGCCGCGCCCATGCCGAGGGCGGTGTTCACCTTGCTGGAAACGCCCAAAAACGGGCATATACCGAGGAACTGCACCAAAATGATGTTGTTGACCAGCACAGCTCCGATTATCATTAAAATATATTCCATTGTTTCGATTTATTCGTTTATGAATTTGTAATCATTGATGTTAGTGATTAGATGTTGATTAGTGAATGTTGGAATTAAAAACGATAAAACCAGCTTCAATAACCAATAACCTATAACCAATAACCATTAATTCTGTTTCTTTTTCTCCTCACTCTTGTTCACAATATACCGCACTGCAGCCATCACAAAGCCGAAGACGAGGAATGCACCGGGGGCAAGCACGAAGATCAGGATGTGGTACTCGGCGGGGATGAACTGGAAGCCCATGATAGAGCCGGAACCCAGAATCTCACGGATAGCACCGATGAGTGTCAGTGCAATAGTGAAGCCGATACCCATGCCCAGACCGTCAAGCAGCGAGTCGAACACGCTGTTTTTGTTGGCGAAGGCCTCCGCACGGCCCAGCACGATGCAGTTCACCACAATCAACGGGATGAACACACCCAAGCTGGCAGACAGTGACGGCAGGAAGCCCTGAATCAGCAGGTCAATCATGCTCACGAAGGTAGCAATAATGACAATGTAGCTCGGAATACGCACCTTGTCGGGAATGACATTCTTCAGCGCGGAGATGAGCATGTTGGACATCAGCAGCACGAAAGTCGTGGCCATGCCCATACCCAGAGCGTTGGTCACCGAAGTGGTGACGGCCAGCGTCGGACAGCAGCCCAACACCAGAATCAAGGTCGGGTTTTCTTTGAAAAAGCCCTTGGTCAGTATGTTTAATTTGCTGTTACTCATGATAATCCTCCTTTATTTTCATAAAAATGTCGTAAGCGCGCTGCACTGCGTCGCAGTAGGCGCGGGAGGAGATAGTGGCCGCCGTAATGGCATCCACATCGCCGCCGTCCTTCTTCACCACCAGCTTATAATCCGCAGGGTTCTGATGGTTGAACTGCATGGCAAACTCGCTCTTGTCCTTGTTGATTTTGTCGCCCAGACCGGGAGTTTCACCCGCCTTGAGCACTTCCGTATTCACAATGGTACCTTCCGCGTCAAAACCGACCATCAGGTCGAAGCGGCCCGCGAAAGCCTTCTTGGTGTAGGTTTCGATACCCGCACCGCAGAGCTCACCGTCCTTGCCAATGGCCAAGTGCACGGGAATACTCTCGTTATCGGCGTCCACGATGACAGTGTCACGCACAGTACCTTCATAATCAGGCAATACCGCCTGTAAAGCTTTCTCCTTTTTCTCACGTTGACCCTGTTCGATAGGTCCTTTGGTGAGGGCATAGACGCCAGTCAAAGCCAGCGCCGCCAACAGTGATATGCATGTCAGCACAATCACTAATCTCCAGATAGAATCATTCTTTGCCATATCGATTGAATTTAGGGTAACTGAGCGAATTGTTTCGGTTTGAAGCCTTTGTTAATCAACGGCACCACAGCGTTCATCAGCAGGATGGAGAAGGAGACACCTTCGGGGTATGCGCCGAAAAGGCGGATGATGATGGTGAGCAGACCGCAACCGCAGCCGAACACGATCATACCCCACGGAGAGGTCGGGGAGGTCACCATATCGGTGGCCATGAAGCAGGCACCGAGGATGAGACCGCCGGCGAGCAGGTGGATCATCGGGTTCACATACACCTCAGGATTCACCAGATGGAAAATGCCGGCGATGATGAACACCGTTGCAATGAATGACACGGGGATGTGCCACGTGATGATGCGTTTCCAGAGCAGGAAGCCTGCGCCGATGAGCAGGGCGATGGCGGACACCTCACCGAAGCTGCCACCCATCTGACCGATGAGCATGTTGGCGTAGGTCGGGAGTTGCGTCAGGTCGCCGCCCTCCTTGAGGAGACCGAGGGTCGTGGGACCCGTCACGGCGTCGGCGAAATGGAAGCTCCAAAGCGGCGTCGGCACCGGCCAGGAAGTCATCTGCACCGGGAAGGCAATGAGCAGGGTGACACGCGCCACCAAAGCGGGATTGAACGGGTTGTGGCCCAGACCGCCGAAGGGCATCTTTGCAATGCCGATGGCGACAAGCGCACCGATCACCATAATCCAGATGGGCAGGTTGGAGGGCACGTTGAAGGCCAAAAGCAGACCCGTGACCACGGCGGAACCGTCGTCAACAGTCGGTTTCTGATGCAGCATGTAACGCTGGATGAGGTATTCGAAACCCACACAGCAGCCGATGGAGACCAACGTCAGAATGATGACGGGAAGCCCGAAATAATAAACCGATACCAGAAATGCAGGTACCAGCGCAAGGACCACCGACCACATGATTTTCTTCACAGACTCGTCGCTGTGAACGTGCGGTGATCCGGAAACGTGTAGTAATTTATCCATAGATAATTGATTTTTAATTGCCTAGAATACCTTATAAAATTTCAATTTCAAAAGAAACCGCAAAAGTAAAATTTTTTTCGATACATTATATCTACTAAATCATGAGTTCTCGCATCCGATATTCCCATCTGTCAAAAACGACACCTTCAAAAGATGCGAAGGAAGCCTGATTATTTTGTATCTTTGCCGTCCAAAACCAAACCTAATCTACAAACCGAATGGCGATAGAATATCCTGATAATTACCGCGAAACGGCGGTGTTGATAGCTGTGTCCACCCCCGATGTGGCGGAAGAGAAGACGATGGAATATCTCGACGAGCTGGCCTTCCTGGTGGAGACCGCCGGCGGACAGTGCGTGAAGAAATTCATCCAGAACCTCGCGCACCCCGATACGCGCACCTATTTCGGCAGCGGCAAAATCCGCGAAGTGGCCGACTACGTACACGAGAACGATATTGACATGGTGGTGGTCGATGATGAGCTGCCACCGTCACAACAGCGTAATATCGAGGAAATTGTGCGCTGCAAGGTCATGGACCGCACGCACCTCATCCTCGACATCTTCGCCAAGCACGCGCAGACGGCGCACGCCAAAACGCAAGTGGAGTTGGCGCAGTACAAGTACCTCCTACCCCGCCTCGCCGGTATGTGGACACACTTGGAGAAACAGCGCGGCGGTATCGGTATGAGAGGTCCCGGTGAGAAGGAAATCGAAACCGACCGTCGTATCATCCGCGACCGTATCTCCTTGTTGGAAAAGCGGTTGAAGGAAATCGACAGGCAGAAGAAAACGCAGCGTGGACATCGCGAGCAATTCGTAAGAGTCGCGCTCGTGGGCTACACCAACGTCGGCAAATCCACCATCATGAACCTGCTGAGCAACTCCGATGTACTCGTGGAGAACAAACTCTTCGCCACCCTCGACACCACCGTCCGCAAGGTCGTCTTCCAAAATCTTCCGTTCTTACTCTCTGATACCGTGGGATTTATCCGCAAACTGCCGCACGGACTGGTGGAATCCTTCAAATCGACCCTTGACGAGGTCCGCGAGACGCATCTGCTGCTGCACGTCGTCGATATCAGCCACCCCGACTTCGAGGAACAGATCCAGACGGTGCAGAAAACCCTCGACGAAATCGACTGCGGCGGCAAACCCACCGTCATCATTTTCAATAAAATAGACCAATACTCCTGGGTCGAGAAAGCCGAAGACGACCTCACCCCGAAGACCAAGGAGAACATCACCCTCGACGAACTCAAAGCCACCTGGATGGCGAAACTCGGCCCCAAAACCCTCTTCATCTCCGCCAAAACAAAGGAAAACGTCGCCGAAATGCGCGATTTCCTGTACGAAGAAATCAAGAAGCTGCACATCCAGATCTACCCCTACAATAATTTCTTATATTAGACTTCCAAGAGGGCTGCAAGCCCGACACGTGTCAACCCAGGGCGAACGCAGTGAGCCCTGGGCATTATGACGACCGAGAACGAACGAACATGCTAGCAGACAAGACCATAGAAAAAATGCGCATCCTCACGGAATCGGCGAAGTACGACGTCTCGTGCTCGTCGAGTGGCACCGTGCGCAAGGGCAAGCAGGGCATGGTGGGCAACACCGTAGGCGGCATCGGCATCTGCCACTCGTTCGCTGACGACGGTCGCTGCATCTCGCTGCTGAAAATCATGCTCACCAACCACTGTATGTACGACTGCGCCTACTGCGTCAACCGCCGCAGCAACGATATCAAGCGCGCGACGTTGAGTGTCAGCGAGTTGGAGGAGATTACGATGGAATTCTACCGTCGCAACTACATCGAGGGGCTGTTCCTCTCCAGCGGGGTGGTCCGCAATCCCGACTATACGATGGAGCGGCTCACGGCCATCGTCCGCGACCTGCGGTTAGTGCACCGTTTCAACGGATACATCCACCTGAAGGCCATCCCGGGTGCGTCACAGGAGCTGCTCAGCGAGGCCGGCCGCTATGCCGACCGTATGAGCGTGAACATCGAGATTCCCAAGGAGGAGTCACTGAAGATGCTCGCGCCCGAAAAGGACCACACCAGCGTCTTCCAGCCGATGAAACTCGTTCAGAAGGGCATACTTGAGAATAAGGAAGACCGTCAAAGATACCGCCACGCACCCCGTTTCGTGCCCGCCGGACAATCGACCCAGATGATCGTGGGGGCCACTAAGGACTCCGACCGCGACATCCTCACCATGTCGTCGATGCTCTACGGCCAGCCCTCAATGCGTCGTGTCTATTACTCTGGCTACGTGAGTGTTAACACTTTCGACCCGCGTCTGCCCGTGCTCAAACAACCGCCTCTCGTGCGCGAGAACCGCCTCTACCAGGCTGACTGGCTGCTGCGCTTCTACCACTTCAAGGTGGACGAGATTGTCGATGACTTGCACCCGAACCTCGACTTGGAGGTTGACCCGAAGTTAGCGTGGGCATTGCGCCACCCCGAAGCCTTCCCCGTGGATATCAACACGGCCGACTTCGAGATGCTGCTCCGTGTCCCCGGACTCGGTACCAAGTCGGCATGGCTCATCGTCAACTCCCGCCGTTTCAACCGGTTGACCACCTTCGACCTCAAGAAGATGGGCGTAGTGATGAAGAAGGCGAAGTACTTCATCACCTGCCACGAGCTCGGCGCCTCCAACCTGCAGCCGCTCCTCGGCATCAACGAACTGACTCCCGAACGGCTGCGCCCGCTGCTAGTCTCGAAAGCGGAACAAAAACTCGCCGCCGCCGAATCCCAACTCTCTTTTGATTTTGAACCTTGAAACCTGAAACTTGAAACCTGAAACTTGAAACCAGACCAATGCAAGGTGGCGGGCATATAGAAAAAGTTGTATCTTTGCGGGTTGAAAAAACGAACAAAATTATGGGTAAAACATCAACATACCAAGCATCCGCTGCTATGAGCAATTTGTGGAACTATTTGC
>Ga0310694_10000694_pt1 | contig 42582 bp, 34 predicted proteins | sample 174DNAGHGhighgp2_FD_203884 | JGI IMG/M metagenome (GOLD analysis project Ga0310694, IMG submission 203884) | Sheep rumen microbial communities from Palmerston North, Manawatu-Wanganui, New Zealand - 1742 DNA GHGhigh gp2 (v2) (version 2) | ecosystem: Host-associated > Mammals > Digestive system... | reverse complement strand
TACTGTATTATATAGGTATTAGTACCTGTACTTGGTCGAATGCTTACTTTGTATTGCTCCCAACTTTTTGTACCTTTGAGCTTCGCTCGAAGGTAGACTTCACCTCGGAAAAACAAAAAAAAGATGTTTTCTTTGGTTTTTCGCTCGGTTTGTGCTAACTTTGCACCCTCAAAGAATTGGAAATGTATAACGTTATATAGATTGTAAAAGGAAATGGCAGAAATGAAGAAGATGAAGACGGCCTTGGTATCGGTATTCCACAAGGACGGACTGGAGGATCTGTTGAAGAAACTGAACGAGGAGGGCGTGAAGCTGTTGTCAACGGGCGGCACGCAGACGTTTATTGAGAGCCTGGGCTACGAGTGCCAGAAGGTGGAGGAGGTGACAACCTATCCCTCGATACTGGGCGGACGCGTGAAGACGCTGCACCCGAAGGTGTTTGGAGGTATTCTGGGACGTCGCGACAATGAGGGCGACCGTCAGCAGATGGCTCAGTATGAGATTCCTGAGATTGACCTGGTGGTGGTAGATCTGTACCCCTTCGAGCAGACAGTGGCCAGCGGTGCCTCTGAGCAGGACATCATCGAGAAGATTGACATTGGCGGCATCTCGCTGATACGTGCTGCTGCGAAGAACTTCAATGACGTGGTGATCGTGCCGTCGAAGGCTGAATACAGTATGCTGCTGGACATCCTGAACAAGCAGGGCGCACAGACCACGAAGGAGCAGCGCAAGGCGTTTGCAGAGCGCGCCTTCGGCGTTTCAAGCCATTATGATACCGCCATACATGAGTGGTTCACGAAATAGTGTAGAGTTTAGAGTGTAGAGTGTAGAGTGTAGAGTGTAGAGTTTAGAGTGTAGAGTGTAGAGTGTAGAGTTTGCTACCGCCGTTCAAAGAGAATAGAAAAAAAGGAATGGGATTTTTTAGTTTCAGACAAGAGCTGGCCATGGACCTTGGCACAGCAAACACCATTATCATCAGTGATGATAAGATTGTGGTGGACGAGCCATCGGTGGTGGCTCTGGACCGCCGTACAGACAAGATGATTGCCGTGGGAGGACGTGCGAAGATGATGCACGAGAAGACCCACGATAACATACGTACCGTGCGCCCGCTGAGGGACGGCGTGATTGCCGACTTCTCGGCCTGTGAGCAGATGATGCGCGGACTGATCAAGATGGTGCACACGGGGCACCACTTCTTCTCACCATCGCTGCGCATGGTGATTGGCGTACCAAGCGGTTCTACCGAGGTGGAGCTGCGTGCCGTGCGTGACTCAGCAGAGCGAAGCGACGGACGCGACGTGTACCTGATCTTCGAGCCGATGGCGTCGGCCCTGGGTATGGGCATCGACGTGGAGGCTCCGGAGGGTAACATGGTGGTGGACATCGGTGGCGGCTCTACGGAGATTGCCGTGATATCGCTGGGCGGTATCGTGTCGAACCACTCCATACGTACTGCCGGCGACGAGCTGACATCGGACATCCAGGAGTATATGGCACGTCAGCACAACGTGAAGGTGAGTGAGCGTATGGCAGAGCGTATCAAGATCCATGTGGGATCGGCACTGACCGACCTGGGCGACGAGGCTCCCGAGGACTATATCGTGCACGGACCTAACCGTATCACGGCACTGCCCATGGAGGTGTCGGTATGCTACCAGGAGATAGCCCACTGTCTGGACAAGACGGTGTCGAAGATTGAGAACGCCGTGCTGTCGGCACTGGAGAACACACCGCCAGAGCTGTATGCCGACATCGTGAAGAACGGTATCTACCTGAGTGGTGGCGGCGCCCTGCTGAGAGGACTGGACAAGCGTCTGGCTGACAAGATGAACATCACGTTCCACGTGCCCGACGATCCCCTCCACTCGGTGGCAAAGGGTGCTGGCATCGCACTGAAGAATATTGACAGATTCACGTTCTTGATGCGTTAAAGGGCGTTATAACGTAATAACGTGATAACGGTATAACGACACGACGACACAACGCAGATTGACGGATGCAGAACCTGATAGTCTTTCTGACGAAGTTTTCACACTGGCTGCTGTTCATATTACTGGAGGTGGTCAGTGTGGTGCTGTTGTTTAAGTACAATGGCTATCAGGGCAGCGTGTGGATATCGTCGGCCAACAGCGTGGCAGGACAGGTGTATGAGTGGCAGTCGGACGTGGAGCAGCACTTCAAACTGAAGAAGGTGAACAGCACGCTGGCCAGCCGCAACATAGCCCTGGAGCGTGAGCTGTACCAGATGCGCTCGGCCCTGCAGGAGCTGACCGACAGCAGCACGATAGCCTTTATGGCTGACAGCGCCATGCAGCAGGTGACCACCATCGATGCGAAGGTGGTGAGAGCAGCTATTGACGGTCCCAACAACCTGGTGACCATCAACCGCGGCAGCGAGGATGGCGTGAAGGCCGACATGGGCGTGGTGAGCGGACAGGGCGTGGTAGGCGTGGTGTATATGACCGGTGCCCACTACTCGGTGGTGCTGCCCGTGCTGAACAGCCGCTCGCGCATCAGCTGTGCCATCCGCAACAAGAACTATTTCGGCTATCTGACGTGGGCAGGAGGCGACAGCCGCCATGCCTACGTGGAGGGAGTGCCCCGTCATGCACGTTTCGAGCTGAACGAGATGGTAGAGACCAACGGCTTCTCGACAATCTTCCCCCCGGGTATCACGGTGGGACGCATCGTGAGCAAGGATAACTCGCGCGACGGACTGTCGTACCGTCTGAAGGTGGAACTGGCAACGGACTTCTCGCAGTTGCGCGATGTGTGTGTGATTACCGATAAAGGCTTTGAGGAACGACGCCTGCTGGAACAGGCCGTTGGCGACTCGCTGAAGAAAGTGAAGTAGGCTGATGGTTTAATGTTTCATGTTTCATGTTTAATGTAGACAGATGAGTGTTGATATTCTGAAACGGGTGATGCTCTTTGTAGTGCTGTGCCTGGCACAGGCGGTGGTGTTTAACAACATCCACCTGTTTCATTGTGCCACACCCCTCGTCTACGTCTATTTCGTGCTGACCCTGCAGCGTCGCACACCCCGCTGGGCAGCCCTGCTATGGGGCTTCGGCATGGGTATGGTGATGGATATGTTCTCAGACACCCCGGGTGTGGCAACTGCCTCGATGACGCTGATAGGCATGATACAGCCCCCGTTGCTGGAGATGTTCCTGCCCCGCAATGCCGACGACCGCATCAGGGCAGCAGCCAACACGCTGGGGTGGGGGAAGTTCATGTCGCTGGCATTTATCATTGTGAACATTTACTGTGTGGTGTTCTTCACCATAGAGACCTTCACTTTTGCTGACTTCTCTGGATGGCTGACTGCTGTGGTGTGTAGCACCCTGCTGACGCTGATGGTGATTGTTGCGTTTGAGTCTGTAAGAAAGTAAAAGTGGATTATCGTTTAGAATATAGGAAGTACATCATCGGACTGGTGGCTATCATCATAGTGGTAGCCTATATTGTCAGACTGTTTTTCCTGCAGTTGGCTAGCGATGACTACAAGAAGAATGCCGACTCGAACGCCCTGCTGAAACGCATGGAGTATCCCTCGCGAGGCGTTATCACCGACCGCAACGGTAAGCTGATGGTGTATAACCAGCCTTCGTACGACATCATGGTGATAGAGAACGAGGCTACGGGGCACTTTGACACCCTCGAACTGTGTCAGGCACTGAACATCACCCGCGAGGAGTTCAAGCAGCGCGTGGCAACGATGCACGACCGCAGGAAGAACCCGGGCTACTCAAGGTTCACACCCCAGCTGTTCATGAGTCAGGTGAGCGACGAGGCCTTCGGCATCTTCCAGGAGAAGAGTTTCCGCTTCCCGGGTTTCTACGTACAGCAACGCAGCATACGCCAGTATGAGTATCCCTATGCCGCCCATATCCTGGGCGACGTGGCAGAGGTGTCGCCAGCGGAACTGGAGGCTGACGACTACTATCAGGCAGGCGACTACATAGGGAAGTTGGGCGTGGAACGCTTCTACGAGAAACAGCTGCGCGGCGTGAAGGGCATGAAGATCTTCTTGCGCGATGCCAAGGGACGTGTGCAGGGCAGTTACCAGAACGGCAAGCACGACCGACTGCCCGTGCCAGGCAAGAACCTGACGCTGGGCATCGACCTGGACCTGCAGGCACTGGGCGAACGGCTGCTGGAAGGAAAGATTGGTGCTATCGTTGCCATAGAGCCCAGTACGGGCGAGATACTCTGTATGGTGAGCTCGCCAGGCTACGACCCCCGTATCATGATAGGACGCCAGAGGGCACAGAGTCAGGCAGAGCTGGGCAAAGACCCTTGGAAACCGCTGCTGAACCGTGCCATCATGGGTCAGTACCCGCCAGGCTCCACGTTTAAGACCACACAGGGACTGACCTTCCTGAACGAGGGTATCATCACCCAGCAAACACCCTATCCCTGCTATCACGGCTTTGTACACAAGGGACTGCGCGTGGGTTGCCACGGACACGGCTCACCCCTGCCGCTGGTGCCTGCCATAGCTACCTCGTGTAACGGTTTCTTCTGCTGGGGACTGTACTATATGCTGAGCAACCGCCAGAAATATGCCACCGTACAGGAGGCTATGAACACGTGGCGCGACTATATGGTGTCGATGGGATTCGGTTATCCGCTGGGCGTCGATCTGGCAGGAGAGAAGCGTGGCATGATTCCCAATGCCGAGTACTATGACAAGAACTATAAAGGGTCGTGGAACCCGCTGACGATTATCAGTATTGCCATAGGACAGGGTGAGGTGACTGCCACACCGCTGCAGATAGCCAACCTGGGTGCTACCATTGCCAACAGGGGCTATTTCATCACACCCCACGTGGTGAGAGAGATAGAAGGCGAGAAGCTGGACACCCTCTATACGAACCGACGCTATACGAAGGCGTCGCGAGAGAACTATGACCTCATTGTGAAGGGCATGCGCTCGGCAGCACTGGGCGGTACCTGTAAGGGACTGGCCCACTATGACTTTACCCCCTGCGGTAAGACGGGTACGGCACAGAACAGGGGTCACGACCACTCGGTATTCATGGGTTTTGCACCGATGGACGATCCGAAGATTGCTGTCTCGGTGTATGTGGAGAACGGCGGATGGGGTGCTACCTATGGTGTGCCCATCGGTGGACTGATTATGGAACAGTACCTGAAGGGTGAGCTGTCGGAGGTCTCACAGCGTAGGGCCAACGAGATTCAGGCCAAACGTATCAACTACGGAGAGGATAAAAGGTGAATGGTTAACGGTTAATGGTGAGAGACGAGAGAGAAAAAAGCGTACTGAGGTCTATTGACTGGTGGACGATCCTGATCTACGTGGCGTTGCTCGGGATGGGATGGCTCAGCGTGTGTGGTGCCAGCTACACACTGGGCGAGGATGTCAACCTGCTGTCTCTGGACACCCGCTCGGGTATGCAGGTGGTGTGGATAGGTACGTCGCTGGTTCTCGCTCTGGTTATCATGCTGCTGGACGACCGCTATTTTGATACCTTTGCCTATGTGCTCTTCGGTTTTATGATGCTGGTGCTCTTTGCCACTATCTTCAATCCCCATAGTATCAAGGGCTCGCGTTCGTGGCTGGTCATGGGACCGGTGCGTCTGCAGCCTGCTGAGTTTGCGAAGTTTGTCACTGCGATGTGTCTGGCAAAGTTCATGTCGGCACTCGACTACAACATACACCGTTGGAAATACCTCAGTAAGACACTTGCCATTATCTTTGTGCCCATGCTGCTTATCGTGATGCAGCGTGAGACAGGATCGGCCCTGGTCTATCTGGCATTCTTCCTGATGCTCTACCGTGAAGGTATGGCAGGTAGCGTGTTGTTTACTGCTGTCTCGCTGGTGGCTTACTTCATTATTGGCGTACGCTTTGCCGACCCGTTGCTGCTGAACACCCCCACACCCCTGGGACACTACTTTGTGTATCTGATGGTGCTGCTGTCATCGATAGTGATGGTAGGGGTGTACTGTGACAACTGGCGCGAGTCGTTGCGACTGTTTAGTGTAGGAGGAGGCGTGCTGCTGGTGTGTCTGCTGTTTGCTGTCTTCGTCATCCCCTTCAATATGATGTGGATACAGCTGCTAATGTGTGTGACGCTGATAGGATATCTGCTGTGGCGTCTGATAGCGACAAGGGTGCGTAACTACCTGTGGATAGCCATCTTCACGTTTGGGTCGATAAGTTTCTTCCATGCTGCCGACTATGCCCTGAACCATGTGTTTGAGGAGCACCAGCGTACACGTATCAACGTGCTGCTGGGTATGGAGGACGACTTGAAGGGCGCGGGCTATAATGTGCATCAGAGTAAGATTGCCATAGGGTCGGGCGGACTGGAAGGCAAGGGTTTTCTTAACGGTACGCAGACAAAGCTGAAATACGTGCCTGAGCAAGACACCGACTTCATCTTCTGTACGGTGGGTGAAGAACAAGGGTTTGTGGGGGCAGCAGGCGTGCTGTTGCTGTTCCTGGCGCTGATACTACGCCTGATACATGTGGCAGAGCGTCAGACGTCACGGTTTGGACGTGTCTATGGCTATTGTGTGTTGTCGGTATTCCTCTTTCATGTGTTTATCAACGTGGGTATGGTGCTGGGTATGACACCTGTCATCGGCATCCCGTTGCCTTTCTTCAGCTATGGCGGCTCATCGCTATGGGGCTTCACTATCCTGCTGTTTATCTTCCTGCGCATCGATGCCGGACGACATCGGGTACATAACTAGGAGTTAACGGGAGTTAGCGGGAGTTAGCGGTCTTCGACCGCGGGAGTTAAAGGATTATCTTTCGCCTTTCATTTTGACTGTCAGACCCACATCCGTGATGCCGGGGAGTGTGTGCTGTGTCATATAGTGGCGCACGCAGACACGTAGCTTCTGGTCCTGCTTCAGATACTGAACGCCTAAAGGCAGGTGGAACAGCTGGTGCAAGGTACCTTGCCCTTTTGTATGGCCCTGCTCGTCGGAAACTGTCAGCTGGAGGGTGTCGGTATGCTGCGGTCCGCCAGGCAGCGTCTGGCTGCTGACAATGACAGCGATATTCGTAAAGGGATAGGCATCGGTGAGGCGCAACTCCAGCTGCTCCTCATAGAGACCGCTATCCCTGACTGGTCCCACTTCAAAGAGCAATGAGTCGTTGCGGCTCCAACCGTCGGAGCCCGTAGACTCATAGTGGCTGTAGATAGTCTGACGGCTGCAACAGGAAAGAATCATTGCAACCGTCAGTATCAGTAGCGGGGCGATGTTATGCCTCCTGTTGTTCATGTCGGGGTTGATTGCCCTCACGGGGCTTTCTCTTCTTCTTTTTCTTCTTTGCCTTGTCAAAGCGGTGGATGTCGTCGCCTGCCAGAAGGTCCACAGGGGCATTGTCCTGCTCACGCTTCTTCATCTCCTCGTCGGGCTGCAGGTCGGTAGGCTTCTCACCCCTACGGTTCATCTCTATAATCTCCTTGGCACGGTCGGCAGTAATCGTCTCCAGATTGACAGCCATACGCTTGTCGGTGGAGTAGGTGATGAGTCCTGCCAGGATGTCGCTCTTGAAATAGAAATAGTCGGAATCGAGCGTCTGAAGCACGATGTCGCGGTTGGGCAGGCGCTTGCCGTGCTCTATGTAGTCGTCCACCTCGTAGTTAAGACAGCACTTCAGTTTAGCACACATGCCTGCCAGCTTCTGCGGGTTCAGGGAGATGTCCTGGAAACGGGCAGCAGAGGTAGATACACTGACGAAGTTCTTCATCCAGGTGGCACAGCACAGCTCACGTCCGCAGGGGCCCGTACCTCCGATGCGACCTGCCTCCTGACGTGCACCTATCTGCTTCATCTCGATACGTACATGGAAGGCATTTGCCAGGTCCTTGATGAGCTGACGGAAGTCCACACGCTCGTCGGCAATATAGTAGAAGATGGCTTTCTGACCATCGCCCTGGTACTCTACATCGCCGATCTTCATGTCGAGACCCAGTCCCTTGGCAATCTCACGACTCTCAATCATCGTCTCATGCTCACGGGCCTTTGCTTCCTTGTATTTGTCAATATCCACCTGACGCGCCAGACGGTAGATGCGCTTGATGTCGTCTTCCGACTTGATGTTTGCCTTCTTGATCTGCAGGTTCACCAGACGACCTGTGAGTGTTACCACACCGATGTCGTGACCCGGTGATGCTTCTACTGCCACGATGTCGCCTTTCTTCAAGGGCAGGTTGTTCACATTGTGGTAGTAGCCTTTGCGCGTATGCTTGAACTGTACCTCGACGAGGTCGGTGCTCTGGGCATTGCCTGGCACGTCAGCCAACCAGTCGTAGGTGTTCAACTGGCGGTCCTGGCGTCCTACGGCGGCCCTGCAGAGTCCGCGCTCGCAGCCGGTACGTGTTATTTTTTCTTTTTCCATTGTTTGTTTATTTTTATGGGTCTAATGGGTCTAATAGGGCTTATGGGTCTTATGGGACTTATGGGTTTTTATTTTTGGATGATCAGTACTATGAGTTGGAGGGCGAAGTCGAAGAACACGATCTTGGCATTGGCATTCTGTCCGATGTCGCGGATGGCACGATTGGCCAAGTCGTAGATGCCCAGTACATTAGCCTCGTTGATGAAACGGGCGAAGTTCTTTGCAAAGTCCTCTTCTTTCTGTGACATGTAGCAGAGCTCCTCGTTGTGGAAGTTGTACATGAAGTTCTCGCGTACCAGACGCAGAAAGAACTCGAGGAAGCGCTTCTGTTTCTCACGCCCGAAGGCAGACAATGTCTCACTCCATTTGCGCAACTCACGTACGTTGCGTTGGTAGGCCAGTCGCATGAGGAGAATGAAGAGGTCGAGGAACTGTTCGTTCTCGGTACCTACCTGTAGTTCCTCGAGGGCTTTCATCCACGAGCCATTAGCCAGACGGCTGATGCGTCGTGCCGACTCGGGGTCGATGCCTCGACGGTCGATGAGTGCCTGACAGATAGTCTCTGCAGGTAGCTTCTTCACATCGATGCGCTGCACACGGCTGCGGATGGTCTCCAGCAGTTTGTCGGGCTCTTCACACACCATGATAAACACGGTCTGTGTGGGTGGCTCTTCAATGAGTTTCAGTAGTTTGTTGGCGCAAGCGATATTCATACGCTCAGGCAGCCAGATGACGCTCACCTTATAGCCGCCCTGACTGCTCTTCAATGACAGCTTACGTACCAGATCGTCGCTCTCGCCGGCAGTGATGATAGCCTGCTGGTTCTCAGCATCAATGGCTGTCATCCACTGGTCCATGGAGAAATAAGGTGTCTCCATGATGAGCTCATGCCACTCACGGGCAAAGTCGTCGCTCACAGGCATATGGTCGGAGCCCATCGATGGCAGTTTGATGGTGGGGTAGGTGAAATGAAGGTCGGGGTGCTCCAGCTTGGCAAGCATGGGACTTTCCGGACTTTCCGGATTATCCGGAGATTCTGGAATATCCGGAGATTCCGAGAACAAAGGATTAGAGGGCTTCTCCGCTTTTCTTCCCAGCAGATAGCAGGCAAAGGCTACAGCAAGGGCCTTCTTGCCTATACCGGTAGGGCCACAGAGCATGATGGCATGGGGCAGACGGTCTTCGCTGACCATCTGTACCAAGCGCTCACGCACCTCTTCCTGTCCTATGACCTCGGAAAATTTCATTACTCTCTTAACCTTTTAACAATCTCTACTACAGAATCGACGGCACCCATCGTATAGAAATGAATGTCGTTGACACCATGGGCATAGAGCTCCTGACACTGACTTGTGGTCCATTCAATGCCCAGACGACGTGCATCATCGTCGGTCTTGCACTTCACAATCTCACGGGCTAACGGCTCGGGAATGTCGCAGTGGAAGGTGCGGGGCACTACTGTCAGCTGACTGAGCTTTGCCAGTGGTTTGATGCCCGGGATGATGGGAATAGTGATACCCATCTGACGGGCTTTCTCCACAAAGGCGAAGTATTTCTGGTTGTCGTAGAACAACTGAGTGACGGCATACTGTGCACCTAACTGCTGTTTCTCCAGCAGGTACTGCATGTCCATCTCGAGATTGGGAGCCTCTTCGTGCTTCTCAGGATAGCAGGCTACACCGATGTCGAACTTGGGCCCTGGGTTCTTGATGGGTGAGCCGTCGGCAAAGAAACCGGCGTTGAAGCGCTGGACCTGACGAATGAGATCGGTGGTGTGGGCATGTCCGCCAGGGGTTGGCTTGAAAGTCTGATCATCCTTCGCTTTGTCGCCACGCAGCAGCAACAGGTCGCGGATGCCCAAGAACTGCAGGTCGAGCAGTTCGTATTCGATATCTTCGATGGTGGCACCGCTACAGATGACATGTGGCTGTACCGTCACACCAAAACGATGCTGGATGGCAGCTGCCACAGCGATGGTTCCTGGACGACGGCGTACACGCTGTCGCTCGTACCGTCCGTCGCTGAGTTCACGATAGACGTATTCGCTGTGATGGGTGGTGATATTGATAAATGCTGGATTGAGTTCACACAACCGTTCAATGTCGTTGAACAGGCGTTCCGTACCCGTCCCCTTCAGAGGGGGCAGTACCTCGAACGAGAACTGTCGTTCGCTTGTTTCTTGATGTATAAGTTGAGCTACGGCCATAATTCGTTGCAAAATTACAAAAAAATATGTAATGCACAAAATTATTAAAAGACAACTTAGACAACAAGGACAACTTTTTGGGAAAATCAGAAGTTCAGCGACAGGGCAAGGGCGTAGTTATGACCATCAGTGAAGGGCACTACTGTCAGTGCGGAATCCCTGTTCTTGTCCCATCCCAATAGTCGGCGCTCTAAGGGTAATAACCAGTAGGCTGCCTGAGCGGAAAGAATACCGATGCCCGCACCTCCTATGACATCATTCAGCCAATGGCGATCGTTGTATAGACGCAGACAGGCCACACCTGTGGCTATGGTATAGGCGGCGACTCCAGGCCATGTGCCATACTCCTGTCGCACCAGTTCGGCACCCATGAAAGCCCTGGCACAATGGCCTGAGGGAAAGGCATCGTTCGAGCTGCCATCTGGCCGATGCTCGTGGATGGTGTATTTCATACCAAAGCCCAGTACCCCCATCACGGCACAGGCTGTAGCTGTCGTCGCTATCTGTTCGCGGAAAGAGTGACGGGCAGGAAGACCCGTGAAGCGAAGGGCAAGGTTGGATACTAAGGGTGCATACTGTAAATAGTCGTCGATAGAGGTGTGTTTGCCGTGCCAGCGGAGGATGTCTTCTCTGACCTCGTTTCGCACCTGATGAAACCAGCCATTATTGACACCAAAGGTGCCAACGGCAACAAGACCGACAGGCAGGATGAGCTTAGATGCACGAAACTGTTCTGCCTGACAGTGGTAGGTGGCAGGCTCTTTCGTTATGGAGAGCGTATCGCTTTGGCCCAAAGCTAAAGAAGCAACGATGGGCGATAGAAGCAGTAAGAAACATATCCGTCGTAAGGTGTTCATGGACGATCCTTGGCGTGATAGAGGTTGGCGTACTGATAGTAGATGCGTGCCTTGCGTATGAGCGAGTCAACGGGCGTATTGAGCTTGTCGCCCGTGACACGATGTCCGTCCTTCATGGTGACGGCATACTGCTGAGGATCTTTCTTCGGTGAGAGTACGGTCAGGATGTCGTTCTCCATATACCCCAGATCCTGATAGGTGGCCATGAATACACGTGAAGCGTAGTTGTCGGCCAGCACATTACGTCCGGTGAATGTGGTCTTGTCGTCCATGTGGAGCATTGCCAGCAGGGTGGGAATGAGGTCTATCTGTGAGCAGAGCGTCTCCACATGGCAAGGCTGAATCATCTTGGGTGCATAGACGATACAAGGGATATGGTATTTGTTGACAGGTATCGACGTCTTACCGGCGCTGGAAGCACAGTGGTCGGCTACTATGATGAAAATGGTGTTATCAAACCAAGTATGACTCTCCGCCTGCTTCAGGAAATGACCTATGGCGTAGTCGGTATATTTCACCGCACCGTCACGACACTTGGGGTCACCCTTGAAACTGATGCGACCTTCTGGGAAAGTGTAGGGACGGTGATTGCTGACTGTCATGAGCTGTGAGAAGAAGGGACGTCCTTTGGCGGCATTAGCATCAAACACCTGGAGAGCTTTGTCATAGAGGTCTTCGTCGCATACACCCCAGATATTAGAGAAAGTGACCTTGCTGATATGCTTGCGGTCAATGACCTCATAACCGTTATTGCCGAAGTAGTCGCCCATGTTGTCGAAATAGCTGTCACCGCCATAGAGGTACTGTACCTGATAGCCGTGACGGGCTAATAGGTGACCCACTGTCATGCCGTCGCGCCTGTTGTCAGGACGCTTCACAATGCTCTCACCGGCACTGGGCGGGATGCAGAGCGACAAGGCCTCAAGACCACGAACGGTACGATTGCCTACGGCGTAGAGGTTGTCGAACACCATACTCTTCTGAGACAGCTCGTCAAGGCAAGGTGTGATACCCTTCTTGTTGCCAAAGGCTGTGAGGAAGTCAGCTGAGAGACTCTCTACCGTGATAAGTACAACATTGACGTCTTTTTCGGGGATGTTGAACATAGGTTGCCATGCAGAGGCAATGGTGTCAGTTTGCTGGCGGGTGTCGATACCAGTCAGCTGACGATAGCCGTCGCGACACTCCTGTTCAGGCAGCATGGTGTAGAACTGGTCGTAGGGTAACTCATTGTTCTGGAAAGCTTCCACGAAGTCCCAGCACCCGTTCTGCTGAATCTGGTTGGCTGCCAGATTATCACCCTCTAGATGGTGTGACACATAGGTGAGGTAGAGCAAGGAAAAAACTGTGGTGAAGAGACATGCAAACAGGTGGTTGCGCATCATACGAGCGCTGGTGATGGTAGCGAAACGGAACTGATAGCGACGGGCTGTCAGCCAGATGATAACTGCTGTCATGACAGCTACGAACATCAGCATGGGTACGATGGCATACGACTCCATGATGTTGCCAATGACCTCATTGGTATAAATCAGGTAGTCGACGGCAATAAAGTTGTAGCGCACACCAAACTCGTCCCAGAAAATCCATTCGGCAATGGTGTTGCCAATGAGCAGATAGACGTAGAGCGACCAAACGATATAGATGGTTATGCGACGCCATGCAGTACGGATCTTGGGTAGGAACAAACGCAGGGCAAAGCTCAGCAGCTTATAGCCTACCAGAAGACTCATAATCTTGGGAACTACACCTCCATACTCGTGGAAGATGGAATGAGTGAAGGTGACATAGATGAAAAGGAGGACAAGCACTGTCAATATCGCATAGCCTGCCTTCTTCCCGTATTTCCATTCGACCATACCCGCATAGAGCAATGCAAGGGGAACGCAGAACAGGAAACCCATGGCAAGGTCGTTGACTGCACCCAGCACTACTGCTTTGATGATATCAAAAACACCAAGTGAGGCACCCTCAGGCAGACAGAACATCAGAACGATGCGCAGGATGAAGCCGAGGATGAGGTAAAGCTTCAGGAATTCCTTGCTGATGACAACCATCGGATTGCTGGTCTTGGTAATGTCGACGGGTTTGAAAACGCCTTTTATACGCTCAATGAGTGAGGTCAGAATATTCATGATGTTTGATTTTTGCGTGCAAAGGTACAAAATATTTTATAATTCATAATTCATAATGCATAATTATTTGTACCTTTGCACACCAAAAAGAGGGATATGCAGGAACTGAAAATAAAAGTCAACGAAGAACTGGCTGACAATCAAGCCTTCAGCAACTTTCTGAAAGCACTGCCCCGCACGTTTAATTATGAAGGAACGGTGATCCATAGTGGACGCAATGTGCTTCGGTTGATAGAGGCGAAAGGCTTTGGGGTTGCAGGTGTTGATAACGTGATGGTGAAACGCTATCGCGGTTTGTTCTGGTTCCAGAAGCTCGACTACACCTTCTTCCGCGAACCTAAGTGCCGTAAGGCCTTTGACAATACTGCCGAGCTGCGTCGTCGTGGCTTTGATGCAGCCCGTGAACTGGCTGTCGTCGAGGTATGGAACCATGGACTTTTTCAGTATGCTTTCTTTGTGAGTGAGGTTGCCAAGGGTGTAAGACTCGATGATATGGTGCTGAGGCTTCAAGATGTGGGTCGCAATGATGAGGTTTACCGGTTGATTCATCAGTTTGCAGCTCATCTGAAATCGTTGCATGAGCATGGAATCTTCTATAACGACATGAACTGCGGCAACGTGATTTGTAGTCAGGAGGAGCCAAACGGGCAGTGGCACTTTTGCTTCGTAGATACTAATAGGGTCAAGATGATGACACCTGACCAGCCGCTCGGTCTTAAGGTTGTGTTGAAAGATATCTTGCTGATGAATCCCAAGATAGGCACGGTGGAGTTATTTCAGGAAGAATACCTGAAACAGCGCGGACTCTATACCCCACAATTGGCATCAGAGGTTCGTGAGATTCAGCGCACACGCTACGAAAAGAAGAAACACAGACTGAAGAAATTCTTCAAGCGTTATAAGAAGAAATATTATCAGTGGCTGGGAAACTGAACCGTCAGGGTAGTTTCTTGAGTCCGTTCTTGCAGATATATTCACCGCGTTGTTTCTTGGCCTCGCCTATAGCCTTGTTTTCCGACTGGTCGGTCCATCCTTTCTTATGCCAGAGATGGTATTGCACGGCCATGTTGCGAAGGGAGAAGAGGTTATAGCCAGCCATGCGGAAACGCCACAGCAGGTCGGCATCCTCTCCGTAGGCCGGAAGTATATAGTCTTCATCAAAGCCATTGATGTGTTCTATGGCCTTTCTAGAGAAAGACATGTTGCAGCCCGTGAGGAATGTTAACTTCCGTTTCTTCGGTATGAAACCGAGTAGTCCATCAGGTGAAAGGAAGATGCCTTCTTCCGGACGCTCCGTACCGCGATGCCACACTAAGGCAGAATAAATAGCAGGCTGCAGAGATTTAATCTTATCAGGACAGTTGATGATACGGTCTGACAGACGCTGGCTCAGCATGACTCTTTTGCCAGCAAGGATTCTGTTTGGTTCAAAGAAGCGCACATGCATCTCAATGAAACGTGGATGTAGCACACAGTCGCCATCGATGAAGATGAGGTGGTCGGTGCTTGCAGCAAGGATGGCACGGTTCAGGGCGCGGTTCTTGCGCCATCCCTCGTCGGGCTGTGTCAGGTGCTGCCATGGTTGGCCGAAGGTCTGCTCCGAAAGGAACTCGCGCATCTCTTTGCTGTCACCGTCTTCAGAGATAATAATCTCAAACTGTTGCTCGGTTTGATAGCGCAAACTGGCGAGAACACAACTAAGGAAACGCGTATTCTTATAAACCGAAATGATGAGGGTACAGAGCGGCTTATTCATGATGCAGGAGTTGGTTGTTTATACATGACAAGATAACTTTTTCGCATCCAGAAGAGGGGGTGGTACGTTTCCAGATAGCCAACAAGTGTATGACCTTCGGGCATCTGTTTGCTCTGCTGGGCGGCATGACTGGCAAGAGGCCAGGGACGATGCTCGTTGAACACGGTTACGAGATAGGTCGTTCCAGCGTATGTTACTTCGTACTGCGAATCGGCAATCTGGCGTGCCCGAGGCGTCTGGAGGCTAACAGGGAGTGCCCTTACGAAATAGACGAGACTCTCCTGTCCTTCGGCCATCGCGGTATGACGGGGATTCAGACAGTGTCTCAGCCTATTGATCATGCGCGAATACTCTTTGTGTTTCCGCAAGAGCGGTCCACCGTGAACCATCTCCATCAATTCAGGATGGCGCAGGTTGATCATCGGTATGACATTGCTGCGGTGTAGCGAATGTTGTTTGTGCTTGGAGTCACTACGCACGCGATAATGAAGTTCGATGTCTGTCAGCGTCTGTACGGTTCCGCCATGTTCTAGCATGGAAAGCCAGAAATCCCAGTCTTCGCGGGTACGCAGTGTCTCACAGTAGCCACCAACCTTTTTCCAGTCATTTTTCCTAAATAGGGCGCAGTTGTCGAGAATGTTGTGTTGCGCCATAAGATTCAGTGAGAAGGGCGGGAATACCCATTCGCCGTTTTTTTCACCGAAGAAATCTATGCGAGGGCGCACAACGCGCAGGTTGGTATCGCCGTGAAGAAAAGCATCAACAGCGTGCCCAACAAATGTGGGTTCAATCAGGTTATCTGCATCCACGGGCAGGATATATTCTCCCTTGGCTTCATCTATGCCGTGGTTGCGTGCTCTGCTGACACCAGCGTTTTCCTGGTCTATGAGGCGTATGAAGTCGTAGTTGTCCGCATATTCCTGTGCTATGGCTCGTGAGTTGTCTTTTGAACCGTCGTTCACCAAAATGACTTCCAAGGGACGATAGGTGGTGGCGACAATACTCTTGAGTGTTTCATCGAGAAAACGCTCCATGTTATAGATGGGAACAACAATGGATACGAGAGGAGATTGTATCATAAACAATGTGTATTACTGTGTTCTATATCTTATCGCTTACTCAAGTCAGTATAGAGGGTTTGAAGAATAACCTTGGCCGTCTCTTCGCGCTTCGGATCAGGGCCGTCGAGCACCCGCTGCGAAACGTTGTCGTAGTGGGTTACTCCAGTCTCGTCGCGGAACATAAATGCATTGTTGTAAGTGTGTAGCGCAAAGGGATAGGTATAGGTGTCAGCCAACACGTCGCGACTGAACAGGAACTCTTCGTGTGAGATGCCCATCTGTCCGAGTAGGGTGGCGGCAATGTCGGTCTGGCTTACTATCGTGTCAATCTTCATCGGCTGTCGAACAGCGCCACCCAAGAGCAACAGTGGCTGGTGTGAGTTGCGGGTGTCGTCGCTTACCAAGTCGGTATTCACCCCATGATCGCCCACAACGATAACGAGCAGATCCTTCCAGGCATCTGAATCCTTGAGCCGCTGAATGAAATGGCCAAAAGCATCGTCGGTATAGGCAAAGGCATTGTCGATAGCATTGTCCGCGATGCGATTATAGGGTACGGTGAAAGGCTCGTGTGACGAGAGCGTCTGCATAGTGGTAAACCAAGGTGATGTGCCCTGGCGCGTTTTGTCAATAATATCGTCGGCCAACCAGTCGAACACAATTCCATCGTGAACGCCCCAACGAGTGCGTGGAGCATCACTCGGAAAATCTTTTTCCTCAACCAGACGGTCGTGGCCAGAAGCCCAATAATAATCGGCCTTGTGAAAGATCTTAAGTTCGCCGCCATGCACCGCCATCGTCTCATAGCCAGCCACATCGCGCAGTTTTCTTGGCAAAGCAGGAAGGTTGGGCAATTTCTTCGTATGCAGAATGACGCTCGTAGTGGGTTGTCCAGGATAGCCGCTCAGAATGGCTACTAGTCCGCGATCTGTACGGAAACTGCTGGCATAGCAGTTGGTAAAGAGCACGCCTTCGTTGGCCAGACGGTCCAGATTTGGCAATACATCATGTTTACCGCCAAGATTTTCCATGAAATATGCGCAGAGACTCTCCCACACTATGACAACGACATTAGGACGCTGCGTGTTGAGCAATTGGATACAAGGAGCACCCTTAGTAGGAAACAGTCCTTCGAAATGCTGCGCACACCATTGTGGGTCGTACTCCTGGAACTGATTCTTGTAGTCGTCCTTGATGTGCAGCGAGTAAATGAAATTATAGACGGGATTGACGGCACAATGATTCAAGAACTGGTCGTTGCTGAAGTAAGAATAGACAGGTGTGTCAGGGCGTATGTGGAGTCCACGGATTACAACAAACATCAAGGCTCCGATTGATATAGCCACGATGACAGTAACAATGTGTCCCCACCAAGGAAGCACTGCTGGAGCGATGGCGAGTACCTGAAACTGACAGACAAGTAACGACAAGGCTGCTGCCAACAATGCTGCCACAACGCCAACGACAGAAAAACCCACGACAATGAATGTTGCAGACACACTTGCAAAGGCGCCCTTCAGCGAACGTAGATACTGAAGCACAGAGGCTTCGATTTTATACTGCCAGAACTTATAGAGAATGGTATCGGCAATAGCGATTAGGGCTACTGGCAATGCGATTAAGATGTCGCAAATGATGATTACCATCGCCGCATTAAACGCAGGAACATGAGCATATATCCATGTTACGAGTAGTGCAGGAATAGTCATATAGGCCGCCACCTTTACGTCGGTATAAAGTCCGTGCCACTGTATGCTAAGAATATTGTGAACTGTCAATGGCTCTTTCTCTGACGAACGGTTATATACAATGAAGAATGGCCGTTGTATCAAAACAAAGAACAACGCACACACGCAGAAGTGCAACAGAAGGAAAACAAACATACTAATCATGGGCGCTATCATTGAATGGTCTTTGGTTCGGCAAAAAGTTTCTCTACAATTGACTCAGGAGAAAGGCGATGCATACACGCCAGCGTGCCAAGACGACACCTCTTGCTGCCAGCCGTAGTGCAGGGCTGACAATCCATACCGCTGATTAGGGCGTCATTCATCTGTTGCCCCCATCCCATGAATCCGCAGGCGGGTGTGGTGCTGCCCCATACAGAAACTACACGAGTGCCTACCAGCGAGGCAAGGTGATGGTTCGACGAGTCCATCGTAAGCATGGTGTCCATATAACTCATCAAGGCCAACTCGTCTGTCAGCGAGAAACGGCCAGCCACTACCTCAATTTTGTCTGAAGCAGTGGCCCACGATTTCAGAATTTCTTCTTCATGTCCCCTGCTGCCAAAGAGAAACACGCGTGTTCTGGCATCACTCACCAGCATGCGTATCACCTCCTGCATCTTGTCTTGAGGATAGGCTTTGTTGTCATAGCGGGCAAACGGGGCAATGCCAATCCAGCGCTCTGATCCCTTATCCATGTTGACAGGAGAAATGGGACGCTCGCTGAAAAGCGATTTGAACGAAGGTTGTGCATTAACTCCCAGACGTGCAAAGACATCAAAGTATCGCTCCACATAGGGACGGGCCTGCAACTGATGTCCAAGCACTGCGCTACGCTCATTGCGCCGCTTGTCCAGCATGACTACGCGCTTGCCTTTCATTAGAAACATCGTATCAACAAGCCAGGAGCGCAGTACATTATGCAGGTCGGCCACAGCATCTACCTTAATCTTGCTCAATGCCTTTAGCAGTCGCCATGTTCCAACGGGTTTCTCTATAGGATGTAGCACCACGTTCTGAGGTGCCCTTACAAACAGTTGGGCACAAAAAGCAGCAGTCACCACATGGAAGGTGGTGTCGGGCCAGGTCCGTGCACAACTATATATGGCAGGGATTGTCATCGCCACGTCGCCCAAGGCAGAAAGACGATATACTAGAATGTTCTTAGGTTTTTGTCTGTTCATGGCCTAATAGATATTAAATGGTTAAGCATTGCTATCCATGCCGTTCCACTTCGTTCAATACTATAAGAACGCGCCTTGTCTACCACAGATCGTTGCATCTGGTGTAATCGCGTCTCATCGTTGGCAAGCAATACCAATTCGTCGGCGAAACGTTTTTCGTCGTAGGGTTTCACAAGGATTCCTTCATTGGGTGTCGACACTAGGTCTGAGGCAGCCGAAAAACTATTGAACACCATGGGAACAACCCCACGTACCTGTGCTTCAGCTACACACATAGGCCAACCCTCGAACGATGAAGTGAGACAAAGAATTGATGCCTCGTCGTAGTACTGGGCCACATGAGTGGAATAGCCCTCAAAAGAACAGTGCTGCAACTGCAGTTCGCTTGCCAATGCTTTCAAGTTTTCGGCAGCCTTACCTTTTCCCACAATTTTCAGTTGCCAGTCAGGCAGATGGTCTTGGGCCAACTTCCAGATGCGAAGCAGACGGTCCACGCGCTTGTCACGATGGGTGAGGCGTCCAACATACAGTACCACTTTCGACTTTTGATATTGGGGATTAAATGCCTGTGCAATACTATTTTGCAACACCCATATCTTATTGTCCGTTCTAGATAAGGATAGTTTTTCGATGAGTTCCTGCTTGTAACTATCACAAAGCACACCATAAGCATCCGACCAATCATAGACACGACGATACTTGCTCTTGTAGAACCACGTAAGCATTTTTTCCACTCCACAGGCATAGAACATGTTCTTCCATCGACTCTCCGCACGTTTATCGGCCAAATCGAGAAACTCGTAGCCTGGCGTGTTGTGCAGTTCGAACACCATTCTTACTCCTGTCTGACGTTTCAGCCAATGAGCATATAGTAGTTCACGATAAGTGATAAGAACCGACACCTGATTATTCAAAACATAGTCACGAACAGCAGAAGCCACCTTGCTAGAACGTTTTATGGGACCTTTGGGCAACACGTGAACATGGAACAAGCGCTCTGTACCTTTAGGATAAGCCTCTTGCCTATGGTTGATAACCATGATGGTCACTTTGAATCCATGACGACACAAGTAGTTGGCCACATCGATGGTCACCTGCTCAGCTCCACTGCATGGAAAATCCTTGTGGATAAACGCGATATGTCGTTCTCTGTTGCCCATACATCCTCGGCGTTGGGCGATAGCCAAGGTGCTGTCAGTACTCTCCATATTATCGCAGATGAGCACCTCGTCGAAACCCTCAACGCTGTCGAGCACGCGTTCAAGATGTCGCTCAGCATTGTAGGTGTTGATGACAGTGCTAATCTTATGCTCCATTGGTCATGTCGAAATAATGTTGGGCTACAGCCAACTGCGTGGCGCGCTCCAACCGTTTGTCACGAAACTGATCCACCCACTCATGGGCATGGCCGATAATAGCCTCGGCCTCATTGGGATGGTCAATATAGTATTGCAGTTTCTCTATGAGGTCCGAAAAGTCTGGCTTTACCTCAATATAATGGTAGCCAGGCTTCAAGCATCCTTCCATGAACCATGTCTCATATTTCATAGGCGGTGACACAGCGACGCTGTTCGACGACATGACCCACTTCAAGTTAGTGGCCACATCGACACCCTCAATGCAAGCAATGAACTTATAGTCCAACTGTTGAGCCACGCTGAGGAAAGGCTTTACTGTTTGCGGCATGTCTTCGTTTTGTTCCATATGAATTTTGCCCACGTCGCACATAGGATGATTCCAATAATCGGCATAGAGTTTTCTGCGCTGAGGCGATGCTGCTGCCCAGGTGGAACGAGCCACCATCATGTTTTTTTTCTCGCTGAAAGGTTTATCGTTTTTGACAAGCCACCCGAAGTGACGGCGCTTGTTCAACTTTAGGATAACTGAGTTGGAGTTGTCGCCATGTATGGGCCGGCTCTTCACAAATGTGGGACAGTCGGGTACATGGGTCACATCGCCAGGCAGGAAACAGAACCGTAGCTGCTTGGGGAAGTAGCGCACCACTTCGTGCATATCGAAGAAATAGAAGGTGAAGCGGCGCTTCTGACTGTAGGGGAAACGGAAACCGCCTACGGTGAACGTATTGCTGATGGCTGTGGGTTGCGTCAGCCGGTTATAGTAGTCTACACGTGCTGCCACCAACTGCTTCTCCTCGTCAGTCAGGTCGTTGAGCAGATGCTGAAGCCTACGGCGGTAGATCCACCGTGGGGTCAGTGCATACGACAGGAAATGCCCTGTCATGTAAGCATTCTTTCTAAGTGACGTGCGCAGACTCATACGTTCAACTCTAACCTTTAACCTTTAACCTTTAACCTTTTATCTTTCAACTTTTATCTTTCAAGTACGCTTCCACGCCCTCGATGTCCTTGGGAGTATCTACCGACAGTGACTTGCAGTGGCAGTTATAGTAGTAGATGGGCACCTGGTTCTCGATGAAACGGAACGAATCGTTCTCCTCAATCTTTTCGATGGGACCACGCGGTGTGTTGTGATAGAACTCCAACGCCTTGTGGTTGAAGGCTCCCACGCCCACAAACTTATGGTACACATAGTCCATATTGCCCTTGGGGTAGGGGATGGGCGAGCGCGAGATGAACAGACAGCGATCGTGCTGGTCGGTCACGATCTTCAGGTTGGTGGCATCGACCACCTCAACAGGATTGGAGAAATCGGTCATCAGGTTGCTGACATAGAGTTCGCCCTCCTTAATCTCGGCAGGAATACACTGGATGATGGCCTCGCGAGTCAATAGAGGCTCGTCGCCGTTAACCATCACGTAAAGGTCGGCATCCACCTTCGTTGATACCTCATAAAGTCGCTCGGTAGCCGTGTCGTGGTCGCTGCGGGTCATGATGACCTTGGCACCGAACGACTCTGCACAGGTCTTGATTTTCTCGCTGTCAGTAGCCACATATACCTCGCTGAACTCAGGCACATCCTTACAATGGTCGTATACCCACTGCAGCATGGGCTTGCCTAAAATCATAGCCAATGGTTTCTCAAAGAATCGTGACGATCCGCCACGAGCCGGAATAACACAAATAATGTTCATATCTTCTTTATTTATCATTTATTTTAAAACCGTAGGGCGCTTATGCTTCCACCGCCTATGTGTCCACAGCCATAGGTGGGGCGCAGTCTTGATATCTTCCTCCAGCCGGCGCAGATAGGCCACGCTATAAGGAAATTCTTCGCCCTCTACAGGCTGTAACTCTTCAAAGGTGATATTGTAGTAACCACGTCGCGGCTGCTCCATATGGAGGTATATGCAAATTGCATCCACGTGCTGTCCCAGTTCTTCGGCTCCCACCATGTAGGGCGTATCCTGGTTGAGGAATGTTGTCCAGTGGTGCAGGCTGTTGCGTTTAGGACGTTGGTCGGATATGAAGCCGACGAGATAACTCTGATGCTCGCGTTTAAGACTTAGGATGGCGCGTGCTGCTTTCTTTTTAGGAAGGAGCAGGTCGCAGAAACGATGGCGCAGTTTTTGCATGATGAGGTCCATCGTCTCGTTGGCTACTGGTTCGTAAATATAGGCTTTCTTCTCCGGAATAGCAAGCCGATGGATTATTTCTCCTGACCACTCCCAGTTGCCGTAATGGCCAATGAGCACAAATACAGGGTGTCCCTTTTTTGCCATTTCCTCTACAAGACTGGTGTTATTGATGGTGATGCGGCGTTCCAGTTCTGCATCGCTGATGTGTGCCTGTTTGACCGTCTCCACAATGATGTCGCACATGTGACGGTAAACGTTGCGTTCTGTTTGTCGTATCTGACTGGGCGTGAGGTGGGGCAACGCTTTCTGAAGGTTCGTCCTTGTTACCTTGCGTCTATATCTAATGACATAATAGAGTATAGGCCATATGGTACTACTGATGGCATAGAGCACTGGCAATGGTAGGAGTGCCACTGTGTGGAGTAAGAACCATGTTATTTTGTATTTCATCCTGTGATAATGTTTACAATTTTATCGGTGGCACCTCCGTTCTGTTCTGCGTAATGTATAGCCTTGTGGCAGGTGTCTTGATAGTCATTTGCTCTGATTCCAACGAGCCATTGTCGCAATTCATCAGCATTGAGGACAATGGCTCCGATACCCAGGTCAATCATTTGCTGTGGAGTGGCCTTGCGGTGAATGTTGGGTCCGAAGGCAACGGGCAGTCCATAGACCACAGGTTCGATGACGCTATGCAGATAACGGGTGAAACCACCTCCTATATAGGCGTAGTGCCCGTATCGATATAGACGTGACAGGTCACCAACGTAGTCGATAATGAGTGTCTGAACGTCGGTGAAATCGGTGTTTTTGTCGCATTCGGCATAGCGTAGGGTACGTCCTTTGCATCGGCTGATGATATTGTCTATGGAGGCATCGCTAATCTCGTGGGGTACCATGATGAACTTCGTGTCACGTTCGGCATTGGCCAGACCCGTTACTATCGTACGGTCGTTCTCATCGTTGATGCTGCCTGCAATAAAGACGCTATTGCTATTGGCACAGAAATGTTCTATTACCTCGTTGTGATAGTCCGTCTTGGCTATGTTGATAGCATTGTCGAAGAGTGGGTCTCCCACCACACGACAGTTGTCGAAGCCCATCTTGTGAAGGTTTTCCTTCGAGCGTTCGTCGCTGACGGTGAACATCGTGATGGCTTTCAATGCCTTACGCAGAGGCCACGCATACCATTTCAGGAGATATGAGGTGTCTGGTATCAGGGCAGAAATGAGGAATGTGGGTATCTGTCGCCGCTTCAGTTCGCTCAAATAGTTGATCCAGTATTCCGAGATGATGAAGACGGTACGCTCAGGCTTGACGGTGTCGAGGAAGTTTCTGACGTTCTTGCGCGTGTCGAACGGCATGTAGAAAATATAATCAACTGTGCCGCGTTTGTGATGGAGAGCCTCGTAACCCGTTGATGAGAAAAACGTCAGCACTACCGCGAATCCCTGTTTCTGCAATTGAAGGATGATGGGACGTGCAACAGCGTATTCACCCATTGAGGAGGCATGAATCCAACAGACAGGACGTGTCTCGTCTCTCATGCTGGTGGCTATGTGGGGGAGCAGGTCTTTCTGTCCCAAAATAAAACGGTGGGTCTTACTTCCTTCCTTGACAAACAACAGGTGTCCCTTCTGAACTTGTCGCATGAGAAAGTTCAGAAATGTAACTACGATGTTGTAAAACCCACGCATTTTTCTCCGTTTTCTTATTTTGGTGCAAAGGTAGCAAATGTTTTTTAGATTGACAAAATAATTTCTATTTATTTTGGCAAGTCGTTTTTTATTTGTACTTTTGTCGCATCAAATCTAAAGACCTTGCTTATGTACGACAAAGAATATGGGCTGTATATCGCCCATAGCTCCACAGCAGGAGCATTGAGTATTCTGGGAAAGATGGCCAACCGTCACGGACTCATAGCTGGCGCTACTGGTACGGGTAAGACGGTGACGCTGCAAGTGATGGCTGAGTCGTTCTGTCAGGCTGGTGTGCCTTGCTTTATGGCCGACATGAAAGGCGACCTCAGCGGCATCTCTCAAGCGGGCAAAATGAGCGGTTTCATCGAGAAAAGACTGCCAGAATTCGGTATTGAGGATCCAGAGTTTCAGTCTTGTCCAGTCAGGTTTTTCGATGTCTATGGCGAGCAGGGCCATCCCATGCGTGCTACCATCTCGCAGATGGGGCCGCTGTTGTTGTCGCGTCTACTGGGTCTTAACGAGACTCAAGACGGTGTGCTGAATATCGTCTTCCGAGTAGCTGACGAACGTGGTCTGAAGATTCTTGACCTGAAGGATCTGCGCTCGATGCTTGACTTCGTGTCACAGCATGCTAAGGAATATACCTCTAAATATGGTAATGTGTCGGCTGCGTCGGTAGGAGCCATCCAACGTGCCCTCTTGCAGATGGAGAACCAAGGTGCTGAGAAGTTCTTTGGTGAGCCGTCGTTTGATATCTTTGACCTCTTACAGGTGGAGCAGGGTAAGGGTGTTATGAATGTGTTGGCAGCCGACAAGCTGATGATGCAGCCCAAACTCTATTCCACGTTCCTTCTCTGGTTGCTCAGCGAGCTCTATTCCACGCTTCCGGAGGTGGGCGACCTGCCCCAGCCCAAGCTGGTATTCTTCTTCGATGAGGCCCACATGTTGTTCGAGGGTACCTCTAAGGCACTTACCGATAAGATAGAACAGGTGATTCGTCTGATCCGTTCAAAGGGCATTGGTATCTACTTTATTACACAGAGTCCCACTGATATCCCAGAGAATATCCTGGGGCAGTTGGGCAATCGCGTTCAACATGCCCTGCGCGCCTATACACCGAAAGATCAGAAGGCCGTGAGGACGGCGGCAGAGACGTTCCGCGCCAATCCTGCCTTCAAGACCGATGAGGCTATCATGAACCTTGAGACAGGTGAGGCATTGGTCAGTTTCCTTGATGAAAAGGGTGCTCCTTGTGTGGTAGAACGTGCTAAGATACTGTTCCCGCTATCCCAGATAGGTGCCATTACAGATGGACAGCGCCTGGATATTATCCGTCAGAGTCGCATCTATGGCAAGTATGATACGCCCATTGACAGCGAGAGTGCCTACGAGGTGTTGATGCGTGAAGAAGCCGCTGCTGCTGAAGCCAATGATGCTGCTCAGGCTGAGAAAACCGGAAATTCCGGAGAATCCGGAAAGTCCGGAAAATCTGAAAAGAAGAAGGCAGGCATCATGTCGAAGGTGTGGAAGGCCATCATTACTGCCGTCACATCAACCATTGCCGCTATTCTGGGCACGTGGGTCAGCGATAAGGTGACGGGCAAAAAGACCAAGAGCAAGTCATCGACAACTGGCAGGGTAGTGAAGAATGCTACAAGTGCGGCTACCCGTACTGTTACCAGAGAACTGACTCGCGACATCCTTGGTAACCTCACCAAGTGATGGCGCTAATCCTCACTAATAGCCAACTCCTAATAGCTAACTAACAGCTTTTAATTGATCTTGTAGTCAATCGCCTCATGCTGTTCGATATAGTCGATCAGCGTGTGGCGTATGTCGATTGTCTTGAGACGTGAGCGTAGCAACACATGGTTGTGGCCTGAAGAGTCGCGCAACTGGAAGAAGAGCTTCGTTCTGCCAGGACTCTCGTCGATTAGTTCACTCAGTTCCGTCACCACCTGTTCGTCAACACGGTCGGTAATCAAAGAGATGGTGATGCTGTCGATGGCTTTCTCCTTGACCGTCTGGAGCAGGTCAACATTGACAATCTTCAGCTCTTTCTGGTCAGAGTTGTAGAAGCGGCTCTTCATCTTGCCTGTGATATAGACGGCTGCACCTATGGAGAACTTACCTCCCAGGTTGAACCAGTCATCGCCAAAGATGGCCAGTTCGCCCGATCCCTCAAAGTCCTCCAGCGTTACCAGTCCCCATTGCTTGTTGTCACGTCCCATCCTCACCTGTACGCTAGTGACGATGCCACCCAGGGTGATGTCCTCGCGGTCCTTTAACGCTGCTCCTCTGTCAGCCAGTTCCGAGCAACGTGCATTACAAAGGTTGTCAAGGATGATCTTGTACTCGTCCAGCGGATGGGCCGATAGGTAGATGCCTACGAGGTCGCGCTCTTTGTTCAGACGTTCTATGTCGCTCCAGCGTTCATCCGTCTTGGGTATTGGGGGCGTGGCTATCTCAACACCATCATCAAAACCGCCAAACAGCGAGAACTGTGCTTGTTGTTTCTCCTGCTGGTACAGCTGTCCGTAGCGCACCAGGGTGTCAAGGAACATTTCGCCCTTGTTGTTGGTGGCAAAGAACTGCTCGCGACGGATGCCGAAGCTGTCAAAACCACCACTCAGCGCCAGCGACTCATAGGCCTTGCGGTTGACGTTGGCAAAGCTGACGCGTTGGGCAAAGTCAAAGATGGTCTTGTAGGGACCGTTCTTGGTGCGCTCGTCGATGATGGCAATGGCTGCAGCGTCGCCCAGGCCCTTGATGGCAGCCAGTCCGAAACGAATCTCGCCTTTCTGGTTCACACCAAACTTCTGGTACGACTCATTGACATCGGGCCCCAGTGTGGCGATGCCCATCTGCTTACATTCGTCCATCAGTTTTGTGATTTCTGTTATCTGGTCGCGCCTACGACTCATAATGGCAGCCATGAACTCAGCGGGGTAATTGGCCTTGATATAGGCAGTCTGGTAGGCCACCCATGAATAGCAGGCTGCATGCGACTTGTTGAACGCGTAGGAAGCGAATGCCTCCCAGTCTCCCCATATCTTGTCGAGCACCTTCGGGTCGTGTCCATTCTTCTTGCCACCTTCAATAAACTTCGGTTTCATCGCATCTACGATGTCCTTTTTCTTCTTACCCATCGCCTTTCGCAGGGCATCGCTCTCACCACGGGTGAAGTCTGCCAGTAGACGCGAGAGCAACATTACCTGCTCCTGATAGACGGTGATGCCGTAGGTGTCCTTCAGGTACTTCTCCATGACGGGGATGTCGTAAGTGATAGGCTCTTCGCCATGCTTACGTCGGATGAACTGGGGAATGTAGCCCATAGGTCCTGGACGGTAGAGGGCGTTCATGGCGATGAGATCCTCGAAGACGGTAGGCTTCAGCTCGCGCAGGTATTTCTGCATACCTGCCGACTCAAACTGGAACGTGCCGACGGTGCGTCCCTGCTGATACAGTTCGAAGGTCTTCGGGTCGTCGATGGGTATGTTGTCCAGATCCACCTCTATGCCGCGTGTCAGTTTGATGTTCTCGCAGGCCTCCTTCAACTCCGACAGCGTTTTCAGTCCGAGGAAGTCCATCTTGATGAGTCCTGTCGATTCGATGACGTGACCATCGTACTGCGTACAGTTGGTCTTGGTGTCCTTGAAGTCGGGGTCATCGGCCGTACTCACAGGTACCCAGTCAGAGATCGGGTCGCGACAGATGATGAAGCCGCAGGCATGAATACCCGTACCACGGACGGTACCCTCCAGCATCTTCGCATATTTAATGGTGTTGGCCAATGCCGGATCGTTGGAAGCTTCTGCCTCGCGCAGTTCGGGCACGGCCTTGATGGCGTTTGTCAGATTCATCTTCGGCGTTTTGCCGTCAACATCTGGCAAACGGTCAGGGATGGCCTTGCAAAGGGCGTTCGAGATGGCCAGCGGCAGCTTTTCCACACGTGCCACGTCCTTGATGGAGTTCTTCGTAGCCATCGACGCATAGGTGATGATGTGGGCGCAGTTCTCGTGACCGTATTTGTCCTCCACCCATTTCAGCACACGGCCGCGTCCGTCATCATCGAAGTCGGTATCGATATCGGGCAACGAGATACGGTCAGGGTTCAGGAAGCGCTCAAACAGCAAGTCGTATTTCAACGGGTCAATCTTGGTGATACCCAAGCAGTAGGCTACCACCGAACCGGCAGCAGAACCACGTCCAGGTCCTACCATCACGCCCAGCTCGTCTCGTGCCGAGTTGATGAAGTCCTGCACAATGAGGAAGTAGCCAGGGAAGCCCATCGTCTTCATGATGTGCAACTCAAAGCGGATGCGGTCCTCCACCTCTGGCGGAAGGCTGGTATCTCCGGAATTTCCGGTGTCTCCGGATTTACCGTATATCCTGGAGGCTCCTTCATACGCCAGCTTCGCCAGGTAGTCGGCTTCGAACTTGATGCGATAGAGCTTGTCGTAGCCACCCAGTTTCTTGATTTTCTTCTCACCTTCTTCGCGTGAAAGTGGATTTTCGCCGTTTTCGTCGGTGGTGAACTCGCGGAAGAGGTCTTCCTTAGAGAACTTCTTTCGCCATTCTTCCTCGGTACCAAACGTCGATGGAATTGGGAAAAATGGCATGATGGGGTCGTGGTCGAGTGAATAGAACTCCACCTTGTCGAAAATCTCCAGCGTGTTCGACAGTGCCTCGGGCACATCGCTGAAGATCGCATTCATCTCAGCTTTTGTCTTGAACCACTCCTGCTTGGAGTAGAGCATGCGGGTGGGGTCGTCCAGATCCTTGCCTGTTGAGAGACAGAGCAGGTGGTCGTGGGCCTCGGCATTCTCTTTGTCAACGAAGTGTACATCGTTGGTACAAACCAGTTTGATGCCATACTCCCGTGCCAGTTCGATGAGAACCTTGTTGGCTCGTTGCTGCATGGGGAACGTCTCGCGGTTGGCCCTCACCGTGGGGTCGGTCACCTCGTGACGCTGCAACTCCAGATAGTAGTCGTCGCCAAAAAGGTTGTGGTACCACTCTATGGCCTCGCGCGCTCCCTTCATGTCGCCGTTGAGAATCTTCCTGGGCACCTCGCCAGCGATACATGCTGAACAGACAATCAGTCCCTCGTGGTAGCGCTCCAGTTCGGCACGGTCGGTACGCGGACGACTGTAGAATCCGTCCACCCACGAATTACTCACCAGTTTGATGAGGTTCTTATAGCCTTGATAGTTCTTCGCCAGGACTATCAGGTGGTAGCCGCTCTGGTCTTCCTTACCGTCCTTCTTCTCCTTGGGACCATATTTCGCAACATACATTTCGCAGCCGAAGATGGGTTTGAACGGTTCCAAGCCCTCCTTCTTGCGGCCTTTGTTCACATCGTTACAGATATCGTGAAACTCCTTGATGCCAAACATGTCGCCATGATCGGTGATGGCCATTCCGCGCATACCATCGCCGATGGCCTTCTCAACCAGTTTCTTGATCTTCGACTGTCCGTCGAGAATCGAGTAGTACGTGTGAACGTGCAGGTGTATGAAGTCTTCCATTGTTTTTATTGTAGCAAGAGTGACTGCAAAGGTACAAAATATTATTCATTTTTCCAAGAAATCATCCAAAAACATCCTCTAAAAACATCTTTTTAATTAAAATATTTGTTCTTTTCAAAAAAGAGCCGTATCTTTGCAAAGAACAATCCAACAACAAAATAATGATGCTGCCTATGAAACGAATCCTCTTTACATTGACCCTGCTGTTCACGATGACAGCTGTGGTTCAAGCGCAGGACGACTACTACCTGCGTCAGGCGAAGTCGTATATGCGCGATGCGGAGTATCACACGAAGCGTGCGGAGAGTCACGAACGCGATGCCGACTACTACAACCGTCAGGCTCAGGGCTATATGCGCGATGCCGACTATTACACGCGTCATAATGACTTGGACAAGGCGCGTACACGAACGCAGTGGGCACGCGACGCTACTGACAAGGCTACCACGCGCCTGCGTTGGGCAAAGGAAGAGCGCGACAAGGCCAGCCAATACATGCGCTGGGCGCAGGATGCTATGAGAAAGGCAAAATAACAAAAAAGCTCCGCTTGTGTGCGGAGCCTTTTTTGTTTTTAGTTGTTGGTTACAGCGGATATTCCTCGAAGGCGTAGAGCACCGTTGAGAGATAGCGCTCACCCGTATCGGGCAGCAGTACCACGATCTTCTTGCCCTTGTTCTCAGGACGCTTGGCCACCTGGATGGCAGCATAGAGGGCAGCGCCAGCGCTGATACCCACCAGCAGACCCTCGCTCTGGGCGATCTCACGACCTGTGCGGATGGCATCGTCATTATCTACGTCAAACACCTCGTCGATGACCTGTGCGTCGTAGGTCTTGGGCACAAAGCCGGCACCAATACCCTGAATCTTATGAGGACCGCTGGGCTGTCCGTTCAGGACGGCACTCGACTTCGGCTCTACGGCAATCACCTTTACGTTGGGGTTCTGCTCCTTCAGATACTTACCCGTTCCTGAGATGGTGCCGCCAGTACCCACGCCGCCGATGAAGATATCGACCTTTCCGTCTGTGTCGCGCCAGATCTCAGGACCTGTTGTGGCATAGTGCTTAGCAGGGTTGGCTGCGTTCTCAAACTGCTGCAGGATGACTGCGCCAGGAATCTCGTCGCGCAGAGCTTCGGCTGCTGCGATGGCGCCCTTCATGCCGTCCTTGCCTGGGGTCAGACGCACCTCTGCACCATAGGCCTTCACCAGGTTGCGACGCTCCACACTCATCGTGTCGGGCATCGTCAGGATGAGGTGATAGCCCTTCACGGCGCTAACCAGAGCCAGTCCCACGCCCGTGTTGCCGCTGGTGGGCTCGATGATGGTGGCACCAGGTTTCAGGATGCCTTTCTCCTCTGCGTCCTCGATCATCGCCAGAGCGATACGGTCTTTCACACTGCCGCCAGGATTAAAAAACTCTACTTTGGCAATAACTGGGGTTTCCAGACCCTTAGCCGTTGAATACTTGTTGAGCTCCAGAAGTGGGGTGTTGCCGACGAGCTCGGTCAGCTGCTTTGCAATCTTACTCATAACTCTATACCTTATTAATAATATATAATGTTTACTGTTTACTGTTTACCGTTTAATTTTTAATTTTCCTGCTGCAAAGGTACGGCGATTCTGGCACTCCCACAATCCTCTTTTTATGGCATTTCGCATACCAAACGTTTGGTAGAACCGTCTCATCGTCGCACAAGGTGACGCACTTTCCTACCTTTTGACTTAAGTCAAAGAGTCGCGTGACTTAAGTCAAAAGATCGTTCGACTTAAGTCAAAAGGTCTTCCGACTTAAGTCAAAAGGTTGCCTTCTGCGTCACTTTGCCTTACGTTCTGTGTTATCTTGCCTCGCGTTCTGTGTCATCTAGCCTCACGATAAGATGAGCGGCAAGCCTTTCGGCCTGCCGCTCATCTATAAAGAAAGGTAATGGATTTAGATCTTTTCTAATGCCTGCTTGATGTCGTCAAGAATATCCTCCACATCCTCGATACCTACAGAGAGGCGGATGAGGTCGGGGGCTACGCCAGCCTCGAGCAGTTGCTCGTCAGAAAGCTGACGATGGGTGTGTGAGGCAGGATGCAGCACACAAGTGCGGGCATCAGCCACGTGGGTCACGATATTAATCATCTGCAGGGAGTCCATCCACTTGATAGCCGTCTCGCGCGTGCCTTTCAGTCCGAAGGCGATAACGCCACACGAACCGTTGGGCAGGTACTTCTGTCCCAGGGCATAGGCCTTGTCGCTGGGCAGACCGCAGTAATGCACCCACGCTACCTTGGGGTTGTCGTGCAGGAACTCGGCCACCCGCTGGGCATTCTTGCAATGCTGGGCCATACGCAGATGGAGCGTCTGCAGACCGAGGTGCAGCAAAAACGAGTTCTGCGGAGCGGGTATCGAGCCCAGGTCGCGCATCAACTGGGCAATGAGCTTCGTGGTGTAGCCCATCTTGCCAAAGGCCTTCACGTAGGTAAGACCGTGATAGCTGTCATCGGGGGTGCAGAGGCCAGGGAAACGGTCGATGCCCGACGGAGAACCGTCGGGAACGATGCCATCCTGGTGGGTGCAGGTCATCCAGTCGAAGTTGCCGCTATCCACTACGACGCCGCCCACCTGAGTGGCCAAGCCGTCCATGTACTTAGTGGTGGAGTGGGTGACGATGTCAGCACCCCACTCAAAGGGACGGCAGTTGACAGGTGTGGCAAAGGTGTTGTCGACTATCAGGGGCACGCCGTTCTTGTGGGCGATGCGTGCAAACTTCTCGATGTCGAGGACGGCACAGCCAGGGTTAGAGATGGTCTCGCCAAACAGCGCCTTGGTGTTGGGGCGGAATGCAGCCTGGATCTCTTCCTCGCTGGCTTCCTGCGAAACGAACGTACACTCAATGCCCAGTTTTTTCAGCGTCACACCAAAGAGGTTGTAGGTGCCGCCGTAGATTTCGTTGGAGGTGACAATATGGTCGCCACTCTGACAAATGTTGAAGATAGCATAGAAGTTGGCTGCCTGTCCGCTGCTGGTCAGTACGGCACCCACACCGCCTTCGAGCGTGGCAATCTTTGCTGCCACAGCATCGTTGGTGGGGTTCTGCAGACGGGTGTAGAAATAGCCCTCCTTCTCTAGGTCGAACAGCTTTGCCATCTCGTCGGAGTCATCGTACTTGAATGTCGTCGATTGGATGATGGGTAACTCTATCGGTTCTCCATTCTTGGCCTTGTAGCCAGCTTGTACACAGAGTGTGCCTTGTCTCATTTTCTTTTCCATTAGTGGTTTGTATGTTTTATATGTAGAATTCGCTTGAATCAATGAGTCCTGCGCGGAGCGCGTATTTCACCACCTCGTGGGCTGTGTTGACGTTCAGCTTGCGGAAGATGTTCTTGCGATGGGTGGTGATGGTGTGGACGCTGGAGAAACGCTCGGCAGCAATCTCCTTCGTCGTCTTACCCTGTGCGATGGCTTTCACAATCTCCATCTCGGTGGAGGTAAGGATGCTGGGCATCTCTTCCTCTTGTTGCTGAGTGATGATTGTCTCCAAGGCACGCTGACTAAGATACCGCGTGTGGCGGCTGGCTGCATTCAGGGCCTCGCGCACCTCGCTCATGGGACTATCCTTGAAAACAACACTGAACTGATGGGACGAGTACACCACGCGGCGGATGAACTGAGGCGTCAGCTCGTCGCTGATGAGTACCCAGCTTGACGCGCTGAAACGCTCGGCAATAATCAGTAGCTGTTCTTCGTCAGCGATATCAAACAAGGTGTAGTCGAGCAATACTACTGCACTCTCGTGCTCCTTGAGCAGCTCTACAAGTCTTGCCTTGTCGAAAGCACGATAAACGACATTCGCTTCGTCTTTCTGGAGAAGACTCTCCAGAGCGAATCGCGTCAGTTCCTGATTGTCGGCTATGATAAATTGTCCCATTGTCGTTTGTGTTGATTAAGCCATCGTCTGGTTACTTGAATCGTAGTTTGAGTCCTACTACCAACATGCGTCCAGGCGAATAGAGCGCATATTTGCGGGTGGACGAGTCGATGCGACGGTCAACCCTGTCAAAGATGTTGTTCACACCAATGCTTGGCTCCAGATAAGCCCACTTCGCTACATCGAACGAATGGGTGGTGTTCAGGTTCCACAATCCGAAGCCTGGTGCATCTTCGTAACTGCCCGTATAATAGGTCTTGGACTGCAAACGTCCGTTCAGGTTGACGTTCAGTCTGTATTTGCCCCACACATGATGATAGTTTGCAGCAATCGTAGCCGCATGGCGGATGCTGCGTTCCAGCACGGTCCACGCATCATCAGTACATGTTCTGGCGTAGGTGTAGGCATAGTTGGCAGAGAGGTTGAGGCCCTTTACCACGTTTGCCGACACGTTGACCAGTACGCCCTTGACATCACCCTTGTCGCTGTTCTGATAGAGTGCATAGCTTACCATCTTGTCTGCCTGATCCTGCGTCATCTCAGGAAACTCGTTCATCAGCATCTGTCGGGTGGCGTCATCGACGTCGATGTTCTGTTTCACCACCATGTCGTTGATGCGGTTCAGATAACCCGTGATGCTGACGGCAACCACCTGTGTGCGATACTCCGCATTGAGCGCGAGGTAGTGGCTCTTCTCAGGTTTCAGGTCCTTGTTGCCAAAGCTGATCTGTGCCTTACCACGATTCACAGAGAAATAGTGATAGTAGAGCTCGTCGAGTCCAGGTGCACGGAAACCTGCTGAATAGGTGGCACGGAAGCGGAAGTCGCCTGGGGCATACATCAGGGTGGCTTTGGGGGTCAGATGATTATTGAATGTTTCGTGATGCGTCAGTCGTAAGCCAAGTGTGGCCGTAAAGTCTCTGAGGAACTTCATCTCATGCTGGCCGTATGCTGCCAACGTGTACACGTTCTGGTCGATGTTGCCACTCGTGGCCTTCAGATAGTCCTTGCGCCAATCGGCTCCAAAGATGGTTGTGGAATGGGCCGTAAGACCAAGAATCGCCTTGACCTGTCCTTCCATCATGCGCTGTTTCTTTGACTGCACATATTCACCGATGGCATGAGCATCTGACAGCACATCGTACTCCTTGCCATAGCGGAAACGGTCCACCGTGAAGTCGGCTTGTAGCGAGTTCTTTTGTGTGAACTTATAGATGCCGCCCAAGTTCCAGCGCAGACCCTTGTAGCGCATCTCATAGTCTGTGCCGCCAGTGATGTCTGCCCGTGTGTCAGGGCGGTCGGTTATCTTATAGGAATAGTCCAGGCCTGCATTCAGCGCCAGGTGCTGATTGGGGGAGTAGGTGAACTTCTGTCCCAGAACGCTTGCGCGATAGCCCGTAAACAGCGGTGCTATCGAAGGCTGCGTCTCTGTGTCCGAACCCTTGACGTACTCCAAATCGTTGTTGCGATAGCTGTCGGCACGGTCGTGGGTAAACGACGTGTACGAGCCGAAGCCGTTCTTGTAGATGTCAAGGTTGGCACTCTCTGTCAGCTCGCCATTACCACTGATACGCGTCGTGTTGGTGATGCCAACAGGAAAACCGTCTGACTCCGTAGGCTGTTCGGTGATGATGTTGATGACACCAGCAATAGCATCGCTACCGTAGAGTGAAGATGCGGCGCCGTCGAGTACCTCGATGCGCTTCACGCGAGCCATGTTGATGCGGTTCAGGTCAACATTGTTCGAGATGTCGCCCGACAGCTTCTGACCGTTAATCAGGATGAGGATATACTTGTTGCCCAGACCGTTCAGTCGCAGTTGCGAGCCCATGCTGTTGGGTGCCATCGATACCTGCGGCATCAAGTGGGTCAGCGCACCATCGAATGTGGTGATACCCAGCTCACGGATTTCCTGACTGCTGATGACGCTGACAGGTGTCGATGTACTCTTCAGTCGTTGGTGATGACCCGAGCCTGTCACCACAACGGGGTTCAGGTTGTATGTCCGATCGACAGAGTCGCGACGCTCCATCTTGTGTATCTGTGCAGAAGCCGTATTCCCTGAAAGGACCGCTATCAACAGGATTAATGTAATTTTGCGCATGTTCTATTTGTTTTTCTTTTGGGGAACCTTTTGCTGCTTCTCATCCTTCACCTCCACAGGTGCTACCTGATAGCCAATCTTCTCGAATGCCTTGAAAAGTGCCTCGGACGAGGTCTTGTCGGCATCGTAGGTGATGGTGACACGCTGTTCCTTGACGTTTGTCTCGATGGTCTTGATGCCTTTCTCGAAACGCAGGTTTCCCTTGATTTTGTTCTCGCAGCTGGCACAGTGCATCTGCGGGTTGGTGGTGACGACGAGTGTCTTAATGTCTTTGGCTTGTGCGCCCAGAGCTACCAGCATCAGGGCGAATGAAATAAATGCTTTTTTCATAATTATTCTTTGTTTGATCTTTTATTACAGTTTCTTACCCAGGTTCATGCGGATGCCTGCATAGAACATGCGACCATGGACGGGTCCCCATACCATTGTGGGGTCGAACTCGCTACTCCAGGGATCAGAGGCATTGATGATGGGATTGGGTTGCAGATAGTCTGTCAGGTTCTCGCCGCCCACATAGATAGAGAAGTGACGGAACCAACGGGTCACTTGAGCGTTCAGCTGTCCATAGGCAGGGAAGCGCTTGTCCCACGAAGGTGTGCCGTCGGCCTTCTGGTAGGGTTCGGGCATGCGTCCGCCACCGTTGAGCTGGAACGTCGCATCAAATTGCCACAGTCCGAGCGGCGTCTTGTAACTGGCGGTGACCAGACCCTTGTACTTGCTCTGCAACGGTTTTTCACGAAGCTTACCACCATAGGTGGCACGTACATCGTTCAGACGGTAGGCTGCCGTGAGTTCCAAGCCACTGATGATGGGATAGCTGATATCCAACTGGAAAGTGTGCGAGTAGGAACGTCCGTCGAGGTTGGTCAGACGAATCTCCTGAGGGTTGCTATCGTAGTCAATAATCATCTGTTGGGTGAAGTGCGTATAGTAGTACTCGGCATTCACCTTCAGCAACTTATCAGCGAGAGGAATGCTCAGCGATGACGAGATACCGTAGTTCCATGCCTGTTCCTGCTGCAGGTCGTCAATGACGAGCTTTCGTCCACTACCCAGCAGGTAGTTGTTTTCAGCCAGAGCGAACGGTGTGCGATAACCCTTACCTGCCGATACACGGAAAGTGACGACATCCGAGGGTGCGTACTTCACGTGCAGACGGGGTGTGACAAATGTGCCGTAGCGTGAACTGTGGTCGGCACGCAGTCCTGCCATTGCGATGAGCTTATCGTCGAGGTTATAGGTGTATTGTGCGTAGATGCCAGAGGTTGTTTCTTTAGGAGAAATAGTGGAAGCAGCGAATTTGTCATCGCTTACATAAATCTTTTCACTTAAATAGTCGTGGTTCAGCGAGAGTCCAGCCGAAAGATTGTGCTGCTTGGTGAAGTTGTTTTCGAACATCAGCTGCAGGTAGCCATTCTTCTCGTTGACATTGTAGGTCTTTACGCCATAGAGTGCATCGAGCTTGTGCAACGACCCACTGGCCATCAGCGCCACGTTGGTGCCGTGCTCGCTGTCGAGGATAAAGGCGTGCTTCATGTAGGCCTCGTAGCGACTGGTCTCCAAACCAATGGAATACAGATCGTGGACATTTGGTGCTGTGTGGTGGGTCTGTCCGCCATCGCGCTTCTCGTCCAAGAGCGCTATACCGCCGTGGAAGACGTACACAGGCCCGAGATAATCCCAACGGTTTTGCAGGTTGAACTGCCGTACGTTCGGCTGATCGAGAAAACCGTCATCGTTGTCGTCGTGATGTCCCCAGTCATTCTCGTAGTGGGCCAAAACCTCCGTGTTTACCTCACCAAGATGGATATTGCCATCGGCATTGGCCTCCAAACGACTCTTCGTGTTGCCGTAGAGGTTGATGGTGGCACCTTCTTCGTCCTCGGGCTTCAGATACTCCACGTTGATCTGTCCCGTAATCGATTCGTAGCCGTTGCGTACCGATGAGGCTCCCTTCGACACCATGATACTCTTCATCCAAGGTCCAGGAGTATAGCCTAAGGAGTAAGGTGCAGCAGCTCCACGGAAGTTGGGCAGGTTCTCCGTGAGCATCTGCACGTAGGTTCCTGACAATCCCAACAGCTTGATTTGTTTGGCTCCCGTTGCTGCATCGCTGTAGTTTACATCGACGGAAGGGTTGGTGGTAAAGCTTTCACCCAGGTTACAACAGGCTGCCTTCAGCAGTTCCTGACCGGTGATGATGGAGGCATTATCCACACCGTGACTCTTGAGAAGTCCTGCACGGCGCGATACCACTCGCACTTCATTTATCGTCTGGTCTTTCAGAGTGTCCACCTGCTCACTTTGTGCCCATAGATTCTGTGACACACAGCAAAAGGTAAGCGCAACAACCAGCGTCTTGTTTTTGATAATCATGATTTCTTTATTTGTAATACTCACGACTAATGTCGGCAGAGCATACCCATCCTGCCTTCTCTGAAAAAGAAAAGGAACTTTTCTTCATTCTCATCATTTTGCCTTTTCGGATGCAAAAGTACAACTATTTTTATGAATCAGTATGCAAAATATCGAAAAAAAGGGAATTAATAGTTATTATTAAGAAAAATTGTCTATATTTGCAACGCAATTTCAGAACGAACGACCAAGAATGAAGGACTATATCATCATCGTAGCAGGCGGCAAGGGACTTCGCATGGGTGGCGACGTGCCCAAGCAGTTTGTGTCTGTAGGAGGACTGCCTGTGCTAATGCGCACCATTCAGCGTTTTAGTGAATACTCTGCCGACCTGCAAATCATCCTTGTGCTGCCAAAAGCACATCAGGACTACTGGCGTGAGCTGTGTGAGCAGTATCATTTTCCTCTTCCATCAGAGAGAAATGGGGGAGGCTCTTACCTGTTGGCTGACGGTGGTGAGACCCGCTTTCACTCTGTGCAGAATGGTCTGCGACTGATACCTGATGATGCCGATGGAGTAGTGGGAGTGCATGATGGCGTGCGTCCTTTTGTCTCAGTCGATGTCGTCCGTCGTTGCTATGAGGAGGCTCGTCGCAGCAAGGCTGTCATCCCTGTGGTACCTGTGGTGGAGACGTTGAGGCATGTGGGAGCGATGGGTCCTATAAGTCCAATGGGTCCAATGGGGGCTGTGGGAGGTTCGGTTACCGTACCTCGCTCTGACTATCGGTTGGTGCAGACGCCGCAATGCTTCGATATTCAGCTATTAAAGGCTGCCAACCGCCAGCCTTATCAGGAAGGCTTTACTGATGATGCTTCAGTCGTTGAGGCATATGGACACACGATTACCCTAGTCGAAGGCAACCGTGAGAATATCAAGCTCACTACACCCTTCGACCTGCAAGTGGCAGAAGTACTTTGCTGATTATCTGAAGTTTTTCAGTTCATAGAGCGCATCAAGGGCTTTGCCCGTGCTGTTGTTAAAAAGGCCAGCGTTGTACCAGTCGGAAGAAAGGTCGCCTGTGCAGCCTTTGGCATTGGCCTCAGGATACCACCAAGAGAGACCGTTGACCAATGGGTGCTCTTTCAGCATGGTGATGAGGTCTTGGGTGAACTGTTTCTGTCCAGCCACAGAATAAGGATAGGTGGCAGTGTAGTTGAAGGAGGTGCCTGGTACTTCCCACTGCGAGGGATAGCCCGTCTCTACAATCTGAATCTTCTTGCCGTAGTTGGCAGTCTCCAGTCGGTTAATGGCTGTTTTCAGGGTGTTCAGATCGCCGTGGAAATAAGGATAGTAGGACAGACCTATGATGTCGTAGTCCACGTTGGCATTCTTCATGCGGTTGAAGAAATCGATGAGTACGTTAGGCTTGGGCGTACGTTCACTATGAATGATGATCTGAGCACGTGGACAAACCTCACGACAGGCTTTGCCAGCCTGTTTCAGTAGATTGGTAAAACGGTTCCAGTTGGTTGCGTCGCTGGATGTATAGCAGCGGTTGGCGCTGGTGCCGGAGGTTCCCCACAGCATACCATACGATATCTCATTACCCGTCTGGATGAAGTCGGGCGAGGCTCCTGCGGCGTTCAGCTGTTGCAGACAGTCCTTGGTGTAGTCGTAGATTTTTGTTTGTAGTTGACTGTTGTCTAGCGACAGCCATTCGGCGGGTGTCCATTGCTTGGAAGGGTCGGCCCAAGTATCGCTATAGTGGAAGTCGAGCAACAGCAACAATCCTGCATCTTTTATCCTTTTAGAAAGGGTGATGACATAGTCGAGATCTTGAATGACAGCCTTGTCGCTATCGTTCGACGGGTCAACGAATAGACGTACACGGATGGTGTTCCAGCCCTGCTGCTTGACAAAGGCGAGCAGGTCATCGATGTTGTTTCCATTCTTGTCAAGGTATTTAGCTCCCTGTTGCTCGTATTTCAGTAACATCGACAGGTCGCCACCCACAAAGTGCAAGTTGGGAATATGCGTAGTGATACTGTCGATATCAGCCGTTTGCATCGTGTTGTTGAGGGTTGATCCCCCATTGGTGAACGTCAGTTCGGGTGCTGTCTCTACGTTGCCCTGCTTACAGATATACAAGTTCTGAGCCTGTGTGCTCATGACTGCGGCCAACAGCATACTTACAAGAATCAATGCTTTCTTTTTCATGCTCTTTTGTTTTTTCGCCGACAAAGATACAAAATAAATTGTAAAACCGATGATGTTTACATAACTTTTCTTACCTTTGCATCGAAAAAACAACAGATATTGTGAAAGGAATCGTTTATGGCATTCTTCTGTGGGCGGCTTTCCAGACCGTTACCGCTACTGCACAGAAAGCGTCCTCCCCTAATGGGAAGGTGTCGGCACAAGTTGTTGACAAAAAACTCGTGGTCTGCTACGACAAGCAGCAAGTGTTGGAACTGGCTGACGTACCGTTTAATGAACTGAAAAACGTCGGAAAAGTGAAGGACGACTACCAGATGCTCTCTGGCAAACGTCTTCACTGTACCAACAAGGCCAGGGAATATCAAGCACTCATTGGGCCCGATGCCAAGATGGTGATGCGTCTTTATAACGACGGCATCGCCTTCCGCTATGAATATACGAACCTGCACAATAGCAAAGTGCCGCAGGAGCATACCGTCTATCTGATTCCAGAAGGTACCAGACGCTGGATGATGCAATGGGCGGAATCCTACGAAGGATTCTTCCCCCTGAGCACCACCTACAAGCAGAAGCCTGTTCCTTCCTATAGTGGCACCTTCGCCTCTGCAGAGGGATGGAACAACCGCTGGGCCTATCCAGCATTGCTGGAACCTGCAGATGGTGTCTTCGCGTTAATATCCGAGGCCAACATAGAACGCAGGCAGAGCACATCCAGTCTGTATAACGATGGTGAACGCTTCAGTGTGGTGCCTGCTGATAATGATCAGGAATATAGTGGTGAGTGGCACACACCATGGCGTGTTGTCATCATGGGCTCACTGGCCGATGTCGTGCAGTCGACGCTGGTTACCGATGTCAGCGAACCTTGTCAACTGGCCGACACCAGTTGGATCAAGCCTGGTGTGGTGTCGTGGATCTATTGGGCCTACAATCACGGCTCCAACGATTTCAATGTCATTAAGAAGTATGTGGATATGGCCGTCACGCTGAAGCTGCCCTACGTGCTCATCGATGCCGAGTGGGACGAGATGGATAAGCTCGCTTCCAATGGAGGAAAGACCATCGAGGACGCCGTGGCCTATGCCAATTCCAAAGGTGTTAAACCGCTGATATGGTACAACTCATCGGTAGGGTGGGTGAATGGTGCCCCAGGTCCAAAGTACCGTCTGAACAAACCCGAGGACCGCGAGCGTGAGTTCGCCTGGTGCGAGAAGATTGGTGTGGCTGGCGTGAAGATAGACTTCTTCAGTGGTGACAACCAGCAGAATATGGACTATTGTCTGGATCTGCTTGAGAGTGCTGCCCGTCATCATTTGACGGTTAACTTCCATGGTGCCCCTATTCCTCGCGGCTGGCAGCGTACATGGCCCAACCTGCTCTCAACGGAGGGTGTCTATGGTGCCGAGTGGTATAATAATGTGCCGACGTTCACCTCCAAGGCTGCCAGTCATAATGCCACACTACCATTTACACGCAATGTCATAGGACCGATGGACTATACCCCTTGTGCCTTCAGCGACTCACAGCATCCGCACATCACGTCGTTGGCCCACGAGCTGGCACTCACCGTCCTCTTTGAGAGTGGCCTTCAGCATCTGGCCGACCGTCCTGAGAGTTTCCTTTCCCAGCCTCAGGAAGTGCAGGCGTTCTTGGGGCAGTTGCCCACTGTGTGGGACGAGACACGTCTTGTCAGCGGTTATCCGGGGGAGAACGTAGTCATGGCGCGTCGTAGCGGCAACACCTGGTATGTGGCGGGTATCAATGGCTCAGACCAGCCCCGAACGCTTACCGCCGATCTCAGTTTCTTGGGTAAGAAGCATAAAGAAGTCCTGTCGTTTGCTGATGATGCGGCAGGTCAGTGGTCTATCAACAAAACCGCCACGCTGCCCGTCCAGATGGACTGTCGGCCTCGTGGTGGCTTCGTGTTTGTAGTCAGGCAATAA
>Ga0310694_10000693_pt1 | contig 42653 bp, 64 predicted proteins | sample 174DNAGHGhighgp2_FD_203884 | JGI IMG/M metagenome (GOLD analysis project Ga0310694, IMG submission 203884) | Sheep rumen microbial communities from Palmerston North, Manawatu-Wanganui, New Zealand - 1742 DNA GHGhigh gp2 (v2) (version 2) | ecosystem: Host-associated > Mammals > Digestive system... | reverse complement strand
GCGAAACCCTAAACCAGTATGAAACAACAGTAAACCTACAATCCAACATCGACAAACAATTCGACAAAATAACCAAGGAGTTAATCCAAGTCAAAATGACCCTCAACATACTCAACGAAGAAGTAAACCAACTATCAGGTGATATAAATGACCTTAACCGTAACAATCGATAGCAGAGAAAAAAGCAGAATACAATCTGCCAAAACATACTACGAAAAACAAGGACTCAAAGTAAAAATAGCTGAACTCGAAATCGGCGACTACATCTTCACCAACAACAAAGGCAAAGCAGTATTCGAATACAAAACAATCAACGACTTCATATCAAGCATACAATCAGGCAGAGTATTCAACCAAGCAATCAACATGTCAGAAAACTACGACCACCATTATGTCATAATCCAAGGAACCGAAGCAGACAGAGCCAAAGCAATCGGAATGAGCCACAACTACCAACCAGTAACCGTATTCCAATACCTCGGAGCAATCAGCAGCCTAAACAGATTCACAACAGTAATAGAATCATACAACACATATGTTGAAGAAGCCTACTACCGAATGTTAATCACTGCAAAGAAAGCATTATCTGATAAACCGATCGTGAAAAAATTCCCCAAAAAAAATAAGAATGCTGCAAAGAATTACTTAACCTACTGTGTCTACGGCTTAAATGGGAAAAGAGCCACAGACATCGTAAACACATTAAACCTAAACACACTAGAAGATTTACTATACCTAGACCACAATAAACTGACAAGTGTTGAAGGCATCGGACCAAAACTAGCCGACAAAATCATAACCAGCATACAAAGTGAGACATATGACTAAAATCGAACAATTAATCGATAAATATTACAAACCACAAGGAAAAAACCAAACACATGACTTTAAAATCAACCCAGCAGAAAAACATACAAAAGAATACAACCGCAAACTCAAAAAACAACAATACAACAGACACAGACACTTAATCCTAGATGCACTGCTCAACGAAATCCCATTCACTTTAAAACCCTATCAAATAACCCAAATAAGATATTGGATTGATAAATTCAACGATAACTTCAAGGAATTTCACCGAAACAGCAGTAACGAAACAATAATACTGGCATTTATCATGATACAGTGGAAAAGAGAAAACCCTAAAATTCACATAGGCAGTTCCGCAATCTGCCGTGAATACAACCTTACAAATCAAAAATTCGAACTAATACAAAACAGATTAATATTCCAACTAATGAGAACCACCGAATTAACATATAGTCAAGCCAAACACGTTAATCATAATCTACTGGAGAAAAGCCACTATGACTAATAGTATAATAGAAGATGCTATGCCAAGGGACTACAGGAAAGAGCAAAGAATATACTATATTCTCAGCTTACACTCCCACATACCAGACACATGTCCAGACTGCGGAGAACCCCTGACAGTAGACGATGAAACAATATACTGTCCCAACTGCGGACTAGTTACACAAACAAGCTCCCACTACACCGCAGGATTCAAATACCATCTTCCACATGGTTTAAGGTTAGGATAAAAAAAAGAAGAGAGATTGTATTACAGTATCTTATATTATCAATCATTCAAGGTTTTTTTCTCTCAAATAAAACCCATAATTATATCTCAGACATGCATATATTTTTTCTCATTTTATTGAACCTCAGGTTGCGTTAAAAAAAAATAGACTTTCATATTATTTCATTCAAACAAATATATTGTCTTATCGGACAAATTTTAAAACACGTTTCCATATTCACTCTTTTTTCTTATATTTTAATCTTAAACCCATTTCTACCTCTAATAGGTCGTGGAATGAAACATGACAAAATTTTAAATCATTAATCTCTACTACATTTTAGTAGTTTCACCTACTTTCATGTTTTTGGTGTCGATTGGGGTTCGAATCCCCACCACGACATTTCACAAATATAATATTTTATTTTTTTGGAGTTGATCAACAAATGGAAACCAATAACATAAGTACCATCGCAACATGGACAGCGATCATAGTAATGATAATTGAAGTAATCTGCAAACACTTCGGAATAGAAATACCACACGATACAGTAGTACTGTTTGTAACAGGAATAATCACATTCATTATTGCGGTATGGTCAAGTAGGAATCCGAACACAATCCCTTGGTTGGGTAATGCAGAACCAACAATGAACGTGAAAACAGAACCTAATATCTTTGATAATGATGCACCAGTACTAAACCCTGAATACGAAACCAGTGATGAAGATGAGGGTTGTTAAACAACACACAAAATTTGGAACTGCTACATTATGTAATGACGGTTATTATCATATCACTAGCAGAACCGAAGGAAACAACGGTAAAAAACTAAGTAGATTAATATATCAAGATTATCATGGAGTTACATTACTCTCAGGTACTCATATCCATCATATAGATGGAGACAAATCCAATGATAGTATTGACAACTTAAAACTATTATCTCATTCAGAACATAATCGCCACCATATGATTGGTGAAAAAAATCCATTTTATGGAAAAAGAGGCATTAATTATGGTAAAACATTTTCTGAAGAAACTTGTAAGAAAATAAGTCAAAAACATGCAGATGTTAGCAAAGAAAACAATCCTAAATGGGGAACATCTGCTATTGAAGAATGGGGAGGATTATGGTTCTTAAAAGAAATGAAACTCCAATTAAAAACAATGCGGAAAGTAGAGGAGTATACAGGAATTACTCCCTCAATGATTTCAAAATATTTGAGGGTAAGAGGATACAGATGGTCCACTATTACAGAACAATTGGAGAGTGAACAGAATGTCTGAAAACTACAAATGCATTCACGAAGAGTTACTCCAAGAACATAATAAACAGATTGAAGCATTAAATGTGAAATCCAAATATAAGGAAAACCGTATCGATGAACTATACCTCAAAATGGAAAAAATGGAAACCAAACTCGACAAGTTAAATGAGAACGTTAATGAGTTATTACTACAATCCAAACAAGGCGACACTGACCTTGAATTACGATTAAAAGCAATCGAAACCGAACTCGCATTACAAAAACAAACAACAACAGACAACCACAACAGAGTATCAAGTCTACTCGCCCTAGTCGGTGTTGGATTAACCATAATAACAATACTCATAAACGTATACTTCAACATCATAAACTAAAATTTTTAAAGAGACTTAATAATATAACAATGTTAATAATTACTTACTATTAAAAAGGTGTTTAAAATGGTTGATAATACTATATTATGGACACAAAGATACACAAGTCCAAAATACGGATTAGAACCAAAAACATCATTAAAATACCTACAAGAATACCTTGAAATGGATTATCCCCGAACAATAAGAGGGTTATGCAAACGATTAAATGCAAAACGAAAACAAGACAATTGCAAAACACAAATCAGAGAAACCACATTATACGGGTATTCCTGTAAATACGATTGGAGCATGAGAGAAGATGCTCATGACACATATTATAGCAATATCCGTGAAAAAAAGAAAAAAATAGATACTGAAAAATGGGAGTCTACTCAATTAAGAAAAGCAATGCAAAGAGTCAATATGCATAATGGTAGTTTTGACAGATTACATGGGGACAAGGATATTCCAATTAATAAAAAAATTTATGCTGAATCTGAAAATGAAGATGCGTATAGTACTGCATTGGATAATGTGTATAAAATAAGATTTGGTGGAACTCCTCCTAATAAAAATATTAATCAATCCGATGTAACTGCAAGTGTTAAAACTGAAGAAACAATAAGTCACAATCTAGATGAAACTGTAATCAAGGAGTTATCCGATGTTATCAAGCCAAGACACAGTAGAGATGATTAGATACATCTGTCATGAAAACCTTTACTGGTTCTATCGTAACTATGTAGCAACAGATTTCAAGGAAAACCTAGATGCACCACACATCGAAACCTTAGCAGCATACCTAACTGACCTCAAGGAAGATGTGATTAAAAGATTATGCGTTGCAATGCCACCAAGACATTCAAAGTCTTCAATGATAACATTAGCATTCCCATTATGGTTACTATCCAAAAACAAAGACCTAAACATCTTAATCGTAAACAACAGTGCAGGATTATCAGAGAAATTCGGTATCCAATTAAGAGAATACATACGAAAGATTGGTCCTGAATTTGATTTATACTTATCAGATGTAAAGCATTCATCCACATATATCATGTTCACAGACAGTACAGGTGAACTACAAAAAGGTTCCATCAGACTAGTAGGTGCAAGTGGATCCATCACAGGACAAGATGCAGATTACATAATACTCGATGATATTTACTCTGGTTTTGATGATATAACTCCAAGCCTATTAGCTAAAAAGATTGATTGGTTCAAAACCATTATTGAACAGAGGATTGAACCTCATACTAAACTTGTTATACTGCATACCAGGTGGCATAGTGAAGATTTGCAAGGATACTTACATGAGCATTACCCAGATGATTATAGTTTCCTGGAGTTCCCTGCCATTAGTGAAGATGGCAAACCTTTATGGGAAAACCGTTATAGTTTAAAGGATTACTTGAAGAAACAGGAAGCGATGGGTGAAAGACAGTTCCAAGCAATCTATCAACAGAAACCATTAGACTTGACATCTGATTTCTTCTACATGGACAAGTTACATTTTGAAGATAAATTCGATGATTATGTAATAGCAAGATGCAGGTCATGGGATATTGCTTCCAGTGATGATAAACTCGGAGACAAAAGAGACTACACAGTAGGTGTCAGAATGGCAAAGACCGCCACAGGACAATACTGGATATTCGACTATGAAAGAGGACAATACGGAAACGATGTCCTGAACGTTATCAAAAGAACTGCAAAACTAGACAGTCCATCACACACTATCCTATTGGAGACAGGTACAAAAGGAGGAGCAGCAGGTTTACTTTATCATGATTATAAGGAATCCTTGAAAGGATACCCTACTCACCAGTCAGACCCAACATCAATGACAAAAGCAGACAGAGCCACACCGTTAAGACATGCAATCTACGATGGATTAGTTCATGTGAAAATCAGAAATGATAATCTTAGACAAGCATTCATTGATGAGTTTAAAGCATTTCCAAATAGTAAACATGATGATATAGTGGATGCAGTAGCACATGGGTTTAATTGGCTTAGTAAATTCAACACTGATAAATCAGTTATGACTGGTGGAAAAAGGAAAAGAAGGAGTATTATAAGATGAGTATTCGTGATAACATTAATCAATTATTCAACCGTGTAAGCCGACCATCCAACGTGAAATCATCCACAACAAGAATCGGAAGTTACAAAAGTCTATTCCAAAGAGATGACACTACCGTACCTTATGATATTGGTAGGAGTATACTCCGTGATACTCAGGTTGCGACAGGTTCGGAAATATTAAAATTCCTATTATCATCCAAACAATGGATTTTAACTGATGTTGATGACAACCAGGAAGTATATGATTTCATCAATGACATGTTGAAGAACATGACTACTGAACTGAACACTGTTGTCAAGCAGATGACTTCCGCTATACTTTGGGGTTTTGATGTGCATGAGATAATCTACGATGTCACACCTGAGAACAGGTTAATCTGCAAAGACCTCGTACCCGTACACATTAAGACTTTACAATCCGAACCGTTTATCTTTGATGATGACGGTGAACTGACTCACATTCATCAGGAATATAATAATATCAGTGAAGACATTCCAATCGACAAGTGTTTACTTTACAGTTATAACTCTCTTTACGATGAAAAGGAAGGTCATGGATTACTCTATGACTTCCTACCCATCGTAGAAGATAAAGAGAACCTTATGGACTGGTTGATGACTTTCGCAGAAAAGAATGGCAGCCCTACATTATACGGTAAAACTGACAATCCCGTTTCAAGGGATAATATGCTATATGCCTTTGATGATGTGGCAGACGGCACCACAGGCATTGCCATCGGAACCGAAGATGAAATCGGAGTACTGGAATCATCACATAAAGGTGAAACTTACTTCAGCACTTTACAATACAAAGACAATCAAATATTCCGCCGTATGTTCATTGGAAACTTATTATTAGGTGACACATCACAAACTGGAAGTTACGCTCAAAGTAATACTCAATTAGAATTCGGTAACATGGTATTCGATGGAATACTCGAAGAAATCGCCAACATCTTCCAAGAACAATTAATTAACCGTATTGTTGAATTCAACTATGGTTCTGGTGTTAAAGCACCAATCATAAGCTTTGACAAATTCAGCAGTGGCGATATGGAGAAACTGTTCAACATCATCAAACCTTTAATGGATAATGGTACTGTTGACCCTGAGAACAGTGCAGTACAGGAAAGTATTGCATTACTCTTTAAAAGTGAAGCAGGTGTTGAGTACACTAATGATGAACCAGTAATGCCTGATGAGAATTTTGATTACACCGAACCAACCGAAGACCTAACCACAACAATCATTGATGATTTAGACACCGTAATAACTGACATTGATACAAATGACATCACAGGACAAACTGATTAAGCAAGGGATTAAATATACTGACCGCCTTTTCGATGAAATCAGCAAAAGGATTGAGAAAGGAGTACGTAAATCCGATACATTGGAAGAATTCCTTGTACAGTACCACAAAGCATTTCCTGAGAAAGGCAATCCATTGGTTAGTCTTGGTTATGATAAGGAAATGTTGGATATTATCTTGTCTGAAACCAATAATCATAAGTTCAGCCGACCATCTCAGAAAGAACTTGTTAGGGTTACTATTGAGAATCAGGTTGGTGATTTACTGGTGGATGTTGGTGATGATGTTAAGGAGTCAGTACGATCTATTGTCAGTGATGGTTATGATAATAATCTGAGTCAAGATGAAATCGCAGAAAACATCAGTAATCGTGTTGGTGTGATTAAGAATAAGCGTGCTAGGGCGATTGCTAGGACTGAGATTGCAAGGACAGCTACTATATCTGATTATATTGTTAATAAGGAGCGTGGTGCTACTGGTTGGTATGTTGAGTGTCGGAATACTGCGTGTCCTGTTTGTAAGAATGCTTGGCATAAAGGTTGGACTCCTGAGAATGATGATAGTTTTGCTCCAAGTGATACAAGTGCAGGGGGTAAAGGTTGGATAGGCGATAGAATATTCAGTATGAATGATACAAGCATGTTACCGCCGGTTCATCCTTCGTGTAGGTGTGTTGTTTATTATACTTCGGAGGAACCGAATGTTAGTACTGAGCCAGTACCACAAACTACATCTACTACTGTCGAAGAACCAACAGATGAACAGTTAAAATCAAACTTAAATCAAGGAGAGTATATGGAATATACTCGTACTCTTCCAAGAGATATTGAAAATTATAAAACTTCTATAACTGACACTTTTAAAGATGATGATGCCCTTGTCGAACTGTTTTCTAAAAAATTAGAAGATGCCATAGCAAGACTTGAAGAATTAAGGCAGAAAGCATTGAGTGAAAAACAAGAGCCGACATTTAGTGTAGACTCCATTTCATCTGTGCAAAACTTCACATTAAATACAATGATGGAGGAAACCCCATTAAACCAATCAACATTTAATAAGATGTGTAATTGGGCAGATAAACGGTTGAAAAACAAGAATGAATATGGTTATCAATTCGATACCGAAACTGGCGAATTTGTGAATAAAGAAATTCGAGGGAAAAAAGGAAGAGTTAGTTTTCAAGATATGGGAGAAAATATCGGTTCAATACATACACACCCTCCTGAACAAGATAGTGTTGGAGGAGGTTCGTTCCCATCTGCACAAGATATTAAAGCATACAGAGGACAAAGAGGAAAAGACCACTATATCCTCTCTCCAAATGAAGTATGGTATATCCATGCAGAAGAACAGTTAGGTATGGGTAGCGTTACTTTCGGACAAAGGGAAATCAATGCTATCTATAAACAAGTCTATGAAGAGGTAACTGTTAAAGGTCAAGAGTTAGTCAAACAAGGCAAATTAAAAACTGATGATGCTTCATTAAGAGTGTTTATGGAAAAAGAAATAGGTGATGGATTGTTGAAAGCATTTGACACTCAAGAATGGAGAGATAAAGGTTTGATTGTTAGGAGGGCTTACAGATGACTGATGAAATAGTTATTGATGAAAACAAAGACAGTGAAGAACTTAAAGCAATTGCAAAATCAATCAAAGAAGCCCAACAAAATTAAATTACTTATTTTCACAACCGATGATGCTAACAGTCTTAGCGGAGGCTATCAATACTATTTTGAGGTGAATTACCTATGAGCGAAGAAAACCAAAACCCAACACCAAATGATGATAACGTGTTGGACAAATTCCAAGAAATCAAAAACAAATACGAAACCGAATTATCTGATAAAGACAAAGAAATCACAGAACTCAAAAAACAATTAAAAGCAAAAGACAAAGAAGTCGACGAAACCATCGGAAACCTAAACGATGAAGTAAACGACAAACTCGAACAAGCAGAAAAAATCAGAAACCTACAATCACAAGTAGATGAACTGGTTGAAGAAAGAGCAGAAGCAACAGTAGACGCCTACATACAAAAAGGCATAATCCTACCCTCACAAAAAGAAGCTGCAAAAAAACTCTGCTTAACAGACAATGATACATTTTTAGATTTATACCGTGACGCTAAACCAATCGTGGAAACTGAAAAGAAAAGAAAAAGTATCCCAACAGGTACAGCAGAACGTATAGCAAATTATTTCAAAAACTAAACTAAATTGGAGGACATGAAAACTATGTTAAATATCTTCAAAGGGATTACAATCCCAGCAAAAGCAGTTGAAGGTGCAATCAGCATTACTGAAACTGTAAGTGTAACTGGTGACGGCAAAAAACCTTCAGTCGCTGCACCAGTAAAACAAGGTGATGCAATAGCAATCATCGGAGACGACGGAGAATACCCATTAGTTGCAAAAGCAACCGCATCCAACGGACCAGTAATCGGGTTCGCACATGACCACCCAGAATACGATGTAGATCCAACCCAAGCATACACTGAAGCACAGGCAAAAGCTGCTGATGTACTCAGAAAATGTGGTGTGGACACTGTATTCAGTGATGTAAGAACCGTACCTGCAAAAGCAAGTGAAGCAATCAAAGCAGGAATGTATGTGGAATGGAGTGTTGATGGTTGGAAGAAAACCGCATCATCTGGAACCACAGCATCCGATGCAATCGCATTAATCGGTCAAACCAGTGACGATGAAATTGTCATCGGTAGAAAATAGAATCAGAAATGGAGGATTATTATAATGGCTTTTAACGGATTACCTTCTGTATTTGCAGACAAAGTACAGAATGACCAATTATATGTACAAAAAAGAATTTACGAATCATTAAAATTCTTAAACTTATTACCAGTTGAACAGAATGACACTGGATTATTCACTAACTACTTAAACGGAGACATTGATGTATCCGAACCAATGTACACCAACAATGGTATCAACTTCAATGAAATCAAATTCGGACAAGGACAAACCGTAGGTGGACAAACCTTACCAGTAGGTTTCATGTATCACGCAAACACCCGTGATGAACAAAGAGGCAGATATGAATCTAACTTACAAGCATTCTACAATGCAAGTGTAGTTAAAATCGCAGACTTCTGTGAAGAAAAATATTCATCTGCAATCCTTGATGGTGGAAGAACTTCCACAGCAACCTTGAAAGCATGGACTAGTGCTTCTAACATTATTGAAAACGAAATCACCTTAGATGATGAAATGAGATACAACAGCAACGGTGATGCTACTGGGTATGCTCCAAACACTGCATTGGTTTCACGTGCAGATAAATTAGCAATCGACAAAGCATTACGTAAAGAAGATTACACTCCTAACTTCAACTACATTGCATCACATAAAATCAGTGATGGGGACATGGCATTCTTTGATTCCGCTAACCCTGGTGCTACTATTGAGAAATATGCTGACCCAGAGTACAATATCGTACAGGCATTAGCAAATGATGGAATGACTGAAACTGAAGATGGAACCCCAATTCCAGCAGGTTTCATCAATGTTAAAGAAGACAAAACAGGCAGACCTCAAACTGTCGATTACTACATTTGGGTTGAATCCAACTTGAACATGAGAGACAGTAATGGTTTCTTGATTGTAAAAGGAAACTAAATAATCCTTTTACACTTTTAATCTTTTTTTATAAAGGGAGGATTATTAAGATGGTTGAAGCATATAACTTCTTCGAAGGTTCCCAAACTGACATTAACCGCAGATTATTGAGAAAAATCGAAGAATTAGAACAAAGAGTCGAAGCTTTGGAAAATTTAGAAGAAAGAATAGGGGCTTTGGAAAATTTAGAAGAAAGAGTGGAAGCTTTGGAAAATCCAGAAACCCCATAAAAGGTGATAGTTTATGTCAGATGATAACGTATCCATTGATATTTCAGATGGTGAAACAATCCCAATTCAAGAGGATACTCCATCTGATACACCTAACACATATTGTACAAGCAGTGATGTAAACAGTATGTTCGGAGACATCAGCGATGACATTTCAGAAGAAATGTTCACCACTGCAATAGCAAATGCTACTACTTGGATTGAAGCAAACTTGAAAAGGAATTATGTTCCCATACCAACAACCCATGTTGGAGCATTAAAGACAGTTGCAATCTATCACAGTGCCTCTGATATATTGTTAAGTCTGTATCAAGGTACAGATGAATTGCCTGTGCAGTATGATGTCTGGTTCAACAAAGCCCAAAGCCTATTAGAAGATTACATTGACGCATACTTGAACAGTGACGAAGCCGACACTGAATCCACAGATGCACATCAACGTGTAAAACATCGTCACGGATTAACCTACAATCAAAAACGTGGACGTGGTCGCAGATGGGTGAGATAAAAGAATATGTACGATTGTACATTGAAAACAGTAACATACTCGAACAGGAAGCCAACAAACTCTCTGTAATGTTACAGAACAATATCAAAAAAGAAGCACCATACGACCAAGGACGATTGAAAAGAAGTATCCGTACCGACACACGTATCAGTAAAAAATTCGCAACAATCGTAGGATACTACGATGAAGGATTAGCCCCACATGGAAAATATGTACTATTCGGAAGTGAAGCCGTAGAAGGCAAACTAATGAAAATGCCATGGGGATACCGTACCAAAAGAAGAGCAATTCCTGCAAACGATTTCCTAGGTCGTGGATTACTAAGAACATTGGAGGCATACAAATGACTAACCTAGATATAGATGAAACCTATACTTTTGAAGTCACTGAATCCACAATACCTGATTACAGAATGTGTGCAAGTATCAGCCAATGGATCCATAACAACCTAACTGAATTGACTGACGATGACGATCATAAACTTTTCAACAAAGTCAACTATGGTTTCAATGAAGAATCTTTGAAAACTTTCGGTAAGAAATCTGTTGCAGATGTGTATGTGGATAGTATCGATTATGACTCTGATTTGCAGTACAGTAGACCTGTTTCCGCTCACAGTATTATTATTTTTTATGTGAAAGGAGCCAAAGACGTTTCCTATCTGAAAACCTGTCAAGTGCATGATTATATTATGCAACAGTTCATTGAAAATGATACTTGGAAAGAATTAGACGGTGTTGTTAGGAATACTGTTGTCACTAATAGTCAAGTGATGAATCAACCCATTCAGAAGAAATGGGGAGTTATGGGTGCTTTTGAACTAAGACATGATTTATATTAAAAAAAAGAACTATGAGGATTAATTTTCATGACTAATAAAATACCAATTATTAAAGTTAAACAAGAAGTAAAAAGGATTAACAATAGTAATCCTTACTTAAACGATGTTGTCTGCTTGATTGGTGGTTTTGAAACTGATGCTAACTATTTAGAACCTAAGTTTTACACCACTTTATCCGCAGCAGAAGCAGTTCTTGCAGATGGTAGTGAAACAGACACTCCTGCTGCTAACCTTGCTTTGAAACAAGTCTTTGACAAGGACATTAGCGGTTGTCTTGTTGTTAATGTTAGTGTTAAAACTGGTAGTGAACAGTCTCCTACTTGGGCTAGAAGTGTTACTAAAAAGAAACTTGAAGATTCATTAGCAGCGGTTAGGCAGATGACTTTCGGTCAATTATATGTGGCTGAAGAGTTAACCGATGAGTTAATCACTGTTATTGATACTGAAGCAGCTGCTAGATTCCAAGACAAAAAACCATTTGGTTATATTGGTGTTGGTACTCGTAATAATGCTACTGCTTACGGTACTACTGCTGGCAAATTAGGTGATTGGGTTTATGCTTTCTTAACTCAACCTTTGACTGTTCGTGGAAACGAATTGTCACTTGTTGAGTCTGGTGCATATTTAACCAGTTTAATTGCTACTTTACCAGTTGCTAATAGTTTGACTGCTAAAATGTTAAGTGAAGTTACTGCGGTCGGAACAACTTACACTTTCGCAGATGAAGACCTTGGTGCAACATTAGTGGGTCTTGGTTTCTTTGTTGTCAGATTAATTGACCCATTGAACAATACCTTTGAATGTGTTAATAGTGCAACACCAAACGGTTTAGACTTATATATCAACCGTACCCGTGATTACATTGTTAATGATTTTGCATTAAGACAATTCCTCGGTGAACACAACAATCCAGTAACACTTGATGCAATCAAAATGGAATGCAACAGATTGCTTGTTAAATTCCGTGACAATCTTGGTGCGGTAGAAAATATTGATTATGCTGTTGAAAAAGTGAACAGCCAAACTGTTAATGTTATCTTGAACAGTATTGAATTCGCAGACATTATTACTGAAATCGATGTCTTTGTTACTATTGAGGTGATTTAAGATGGTAGCTGATAAAAGAGTACAAATCGGAGTTGCAGCTCATGAAGATGACCCAACTCAATTCCCTGCAATTACATTACCTATTCTTCGTGTTACTGAAGCAAGTGTAAGTGAAGAATTAGATTCAGACATCGTCAAAACTTTTGACGAACCAGTTACTGTACCTTCAAATGATGGAGGTTACACTATCGACATTTCCGCATTAGAAGCTCGTGATGTTACTGAATTTATTAACTTGAAAAAAGTTATTAAAAGGTTGAAATCTGAAACTGGTAGTCTTGCTATTTATGAAACTGTTAAACATAAAAATGGTAATTTTGAAACTGAATATCAATTTACTGGTGTAAGTTTAACTAGTAATGAAGTTTCATATGATGCGGAAGATTTAACTGCAAGGGATTTAAGTTTCAATGCGGAAGCAATGACTGAAACTGTTGAAGGTCCTAATGGAAAAGTAATAATTTAAAATTTTAGTTTTTTTTATGAATATGGCTCACTTAATGTATGTTAGGTGAGTCTTTTTTTTATATTTATTTTCTTGCTTTGTTTAAATTGGATAAAGCATTGATTATTATCACATTAACTTATTTTATGGAGTGAATTACCAATGACAAATGTAGATAAATTACGTGAAGAAGAACTTGCACAACTTGACGGTGAATTGAACCTTGAAGACTTGATCGTATTAGGTGATGATAAGAAAATACCAATCACAATCACATTCCCCAAAGGTGATGGTGAAAGTGTAAAAGCCAAAGCGTTAATCAAACAATTAACACTTAAAGAGTTGGGCAACGTCAACACTAAAAACAATAATCTTTTAGATTCAAGTAAACTCATTCTCAGAAAAGCATTGTTTAAACAGGACGGAAGTTTATTCAGTGATGCGGAAATCGAAGTGTTGCCTGTTGGGGTTATTATTGCTATTTCCAATAGGATTATGGAAGTTTCTGGTATGGATGAATTCATGCAGGAAGCAAAGGATTTTTAGATTTGAAGAATGGTAAAGGGAAACACTTGACTGTTCTTCATATGTACACGGATTACAGGATTACTGAGAAATCTGTCTCTGATATGACAATGTTACAGTATAATGCGATTTTAATTATTGCGGATAATATTCAGAAGTTTAAAGGTAAGAAAAAACCGATAGTAGTAATTTAATTTTTGGTGGTGAGTTAAGCATATGGTAGATAAAAAAGTAGAAGTGGGTGTGGGAATCAAAACAGATGATTCTCCGCTTGATGCTTTAGAAAATAAAGTTAAAGAATTGCAACAAGCAAAACTTCAATTCCAAATCGACACCAACACTTCCAAACTCGAACAAGTAAGAGCAAGAATTCAAGAATTGGAACATAAAAAAGCCACCCTTGATGTAGATGCTAACGATGCGGAAATCAAGAAAATCGATGCTGAAATCGAAAAGCTGAAGTTTGAAGAAATCGATTTAGACTTGAAAATTAGACAAGACGAACTATCAAAGGTAAAGTCTGAAATCGGCAGTATGGACCCTTCTGAAATCGAGGTCAATGTAAACAACCAAACAGCATTACAATCATTAGACCAAATCGGACAAGGAATTGACCGTTTGAAACAGGGGGCATCTGAATTAGCCAGTAACATTGGTGAAGTTCAAGAAGCTGCGATTCAATCTCAACAGAACGAAGCATTTCTCACATTGAACCTTGGAGCAGAAGAAGCAAAAAAGAATATAGAAGATATTAATAATATTGTTGCAAAAATGCCTGGTGATGACAATACTATGCGAAGTATCTTATCATCAGCACAAGCATTAGGCGCCCAATTATCTACAGGGGATATGGAAAAAGGCGCAAGTGCGATGGCAGATTATATGGCAGGTTCTAGGGCTAATGGTAAAATGATGGCAGAGGTTCAAAACGACCTCAAAGATTACATTTTAACAGGTAACACTTCCAGTCTTGAAAGAGACAGTATTTATAAATCTCAAATCGATAAATTAAAAGACCAAGCAACAGTTCAAGACCGTATAAATGCTTTAGACCAAGTAGGTAATGATTTAGGGTATAAGGGACTTTCCCAAATGGACACCATGGTTAAAAAACAAGGTGAATGGGAAGGTATGATGTACAATGCTTCAGATTTACTTGCTCAACTGTGGTTGCCTGCAGAAGGTGCTGCAATGGATTATATCATGCAACTAGATGAGGCTAGTGGTCATTTAGTTGGTATGGGGATGGTCGCAAGTCAGATGGTTGCAGGTCCATTAGTGGATATATTTGGAGGTATCTCTCAAATTGGTATGGGTTTCAAAACATTGAAAGAAGCTGCTGACTTCACTGGAATAACTGATAAATTAGGTAAGTTAAAAGAAGCATTAGGAACTGCAAGAACTAAAGTATTAGAATTAGCAGGAAGCATTAAAGCTACATTACTTAATGCATTCACAACATTAAAAACCACACTAACTGGAACTGTTATTCCTGCTTTAAGAAATGCTGCAACTGCATTATGGACTGCTGGTAAAGAAGCATTAACGGCAGGATACAATGCATTGAAATCCGCAGCATTATGGGCATATCAAAAACTAGCAATGATAGCCTCAACAGTAGCAGAGTATGGTTTAGCAGCAGCACAAGCAGTACTGAATTTCGTAATGTCAATGAACCCAATAATGATAGTAGTCATCGCATTAATAGCATTAGCAGCAGCATTAGTATGGGCATATTATAATGTTGACTGGTTCCGTCAAATGGTTGATGGAGCATGGCAAAGCCTCGTAATGTTAGGTCAACAAATCTACGGTGCCGTAGCAGGAGCAATACAATGGCTCTCCAGTTTATTCCAAAACTTCACAAGTCAATTAGGCTTAAATACTGATGACTGGATACAGGCAGTTTTAGGATTCATCCTATTCATACCCCAACTACCTTTACGATTAGGTGCAGCATTACTAGATGCATTGGCTAGAACATTAGGATTCAAAGGAAGCTTTGTAAGTTACATTCAAACTGCAGCAAGCAATGCATTATCCAACTTCATATCTAACATTACTCAAATCCCACAAAAACTCGGAACCGAACTATCAAATGCCTTAGACAAGGTTAACGAATGGGCTGCAACATTACCACAGAAATTCTGGGATGCTGGTGTGGAAGCAGTTAAAAACTTCCTCAACGCATTAGGAATTGGCAGTCCAGGTACAATGCAAAGAACACTCGTTTGGGAAGTATCCGAAATGGGTAGAAGAACACCAATCGAAGGACGAAAACTAACAGACAATCTTGAAAAATTAGGTTCTGATGCGGTTGACAGTTTCGGCAATCCAAAATTAGGTATTAGTTTTGATGATGCGGATTCTAACTTTGCAAATGGATCTATCGACAAGGTCTTGAATGTTGCAGGTCAAGGTCGTGGTGACATCATCATTAACATTGAAGGTGATGTTGATAGTGAGCGTCGTGTGAATCAGATTGTTGAAGTCATCAGACGTGAGTTGAGTTGGAACAATACCACTGCAGGAAGAACAATATAAAAAAATGGATGGTGATTGAAGTTGAGTGAATATGTAATAAATCTTAAGAACACTACTAAACATTTTTTAACTGTTTGTCCAAGAGATGGGACTTATATGGGTGCTAATATGGGTCCTGTTTCTCTTAGTATTGTTCAGGATGACGGTGTTGATTTTGTCCCTGACATTGATATTGTTGTGAATGATTTGGCTTCTGGTGTGAAGCATTTTCAGAATAATAATGGTAAAGGTGACAAGTTCACGGTTAGTTGTGTTTTCAAGGAAGACATGCAGGTTAGTCTTCGTGTGCCTAATGAGGAAACTATTGGTCCTGGTTGGGATATGGTTGAGTATACTTTGATGGAGGTTGTGGATTATTGGATTCGTAATATGACTCCGTTGAATGTTGTTACGGAGGCTGTTGATATTGAAGATGGTTTGTATATCATCACAAATAATTCCAGTCGTAAGCAGACTCATAAAGGAGTTAGCATTTGGAGTTTAGAGTTCACACGGTATGAGACTTTCACTTATACGGCTTTTCAAGGTTCTTCCAGTGGTGTTGATAAGGCTATAAAGAATTATAATGCTGCTTTGGAGAAGGCTAAGAAGAAAAAGGAAGCTGATAAGAAGAAGAAAGCGGAGGCTAAGAAGAAAACAACTGCGACTTATAAGTTTGCTCATGAGTGTGATTACAAGAAATGTAAGTACACTAAGAAGAAGACTGTTGTTAAGTGTGTTAAGTATTTGCAGGCTATGTTGAACAAGCGGAATGGTTGTAAACTTGCTAAGGATGGTTGGTACGGGGATTCCACTAAAAAGGAAGTTAAAAAGTACCAAGAGAAGCATAAGAAGAAATACAGTTTAAATCCTACTGGTAATTTGGATAAGAATACTTATCTTGTTTTAACTGGTAATGGTAGTAAAATTGGTAAAAAGACAACTGGTACGACTAATAAGAAAAAATAAATGGGATGGTGAATGGTTTTGGCTAATGAAAATAGTTCTGGTGAAATCGGCACCATCCGTGTCAGACGTTTGAACAATGCAGATACTCGTATTGTCATGACTGACAGTTGGAGTAAATCTATTAAGATTCCTTTCACTGAGTACAGTATTAAGGAGTCTGATTACAGGATTAAAACTGCTTCGTTCACTTCACCTGTTTTTTTTGATTTGACTACTGGTAGGCATCTTGTGAAGATTGGTAGTTTGTATCATGAGAATTTTGCAGGAATAATGCTTGATGTTGAGTATGATGAGAAAACTGGCTTGTATACTTATCAGTGTCAGGATTGGAGTCGTGGTTTGATTTCTAAATTAGAAATGGTGCGCACTGGCACGGTGCATACAATGCTCCGTTGGTTGATTGGGAAATCCAGTATTCCTTATGGTAAACAATGGAAGAAGATGACTGCTTATGAGAAGAAAATTCTCAGTGGGTTACGGAAGGTTGAGAGATATAATCAATCTTATTATCCTGGTAATAAGTATAAAGGTAATCCGTTTAATCAGAAAAGACAGATAATTGCAAGGGATAAATCGTATATTGAAGTTATCCGTGACTTGGTTTTCAATAGTCTTGGTTATTTTGATGTTTGGTTTAATGATAAAGGTGTTTTGCAAATCGAACCGTTAAGTAAGACTGATTGGGAGAATACTGGTTTGCATTTGTCTGCAAATGAATATACTAATCGTAAATTCAAGTTCAGTACTACTAATGCGATTACTGGTGTGCTTGTTAATGGTTCGGATAAGAAAATTGGTGATGCTTACGGTGCAACAGAGTTGGTTAATTTGAAATTAGCCGCATTCTTTGGTGCTATAAGTACTAGTATTTCTAATCCGAATAATAATACGAAAGCAGCAACTACTTCATCTTCTAGTAAAAGCACAACATCATCTACTGCTACTGTGGGTAAGAATGGCAATCCATTCAATACTAAGGCTAAAAGGATTATTGTATCTGCTGATAAAGGTGGAAATCCTAATTTTAAAGATGGGATTGTTAAATTGTTGAAAAAAGATGGTTGGAGTGTAACTGATTTGGGTATTGGTTCTGACCAACATTCAGTATCATACAGAAGGTTGTCAAGTAAATATGCTGTTAATTTAACAATTTATAATGGTCCAGACCCAAAAACCATTGACGAACCAGTTACAGGTTGGTTAAAAGGCAGACACGAAAAATACGGTGTTCGTTTAGTGCAAATGTTTGATTCTTCAAGTTGGACAAGTAAAACTGGGAAATACAATAAGAAAGGAATGTGGTATAAAAGACATGGTGATTTCAAGGGTTATCGTGTGCCTAAGGCATGGGATGACAATTATTCAGGTGCCAGAGGTGGTGTTCTGATTAATGACCTAGAAGCTTGGTACATCAAATACCATAAGAAAGTCTGTTACTGTTGTGGTACTACTCCTTCAGAGGCTTACAAACAGTTCAAGGCAGGAGGTTACTTGATGATGAAGGGTAAGGTGAAATAGAGTATGGCATCTAAAACTAATACTGAAAAGTTACTTGAAAAGAATGAATCGTTGAAGAAGATCGTTGAACATAACCGTGATTATTTATCTTGTAAACTTACTTTACCTTTGGGTAATAAGGCTTTGAAAAGTGTGCATACTAATCAGTGGTTGTTCACTGATTTGCCTGCGGAGTTTGATTTGGTTAATTGGACTGTGTTGGCTAAGGTGTTGAATGCTAATACGAATCGTTTTGAGGGTTATGTTGAGAATCGTTGGTATATTGATGGTGTTGATATTAAGGTTAAGGGTAATACTGGTACTGTGGAGTTGTCTTTGAATGCTTTTGCTTCTTCGTATAATAGTTTTGCGGATTCTGTGAAGTCTATGGAGAAGGCTTATGTTGATGCGACTAGTAATAAATCTACTTCTTCGTCTTCATCTAGTTCGTCAAGTAAGAACACTACAAAGGCAGTGACAAATAAAACATCTGTTCTTAATAAGGAATGGATTAAGAAGTATAATATTTCTTCAACAGTTTATAAGAAAGTTGAATCAATCTGCAAGGTTGGTGCTTCTGATTATAATAATGTTAAGGCTTTGTTTAAGTGGTGTGATGACCATTTACCTTATGAGGGATATTATAATACAAGATATGGTGCTGCTGGAACTTTAAAACGGGGTAAAGGTAATTGTTGTGACCATGCTCATTTGTTCGCTGCAATGTGTCGCAGTATTGGTGTGAAATGCAATTATATTCATAATTCATGTATTGGACATGTTTATAATAAGGTTTACATTGGTAACAAGTCTTATATTGTGGATACTGGAAGAGATTGCGCCAGTTGGGGCAGTCATTGGGGTAGTGCAGGTTGCCCTACTGAGAAAACAAGCATTAGCTTTTAAAAGGAAGTGTAATAAATGGCGGATGAAGTTTTATATCAATTAGGAGTTGATATCAACTCTGAATTCAATTTTCACGATGGTGATTTACAATTAGCATCATACAATGACAATCTAGTTCAAGCAGTAATAAACCGTTTGAACACAAAACTAAACAGTTTAGAATTATTCTACGAAGATTACGGCAGTGTACTGACAAGTTTCTTCGGTTGGAAAACCGACAATACAACATTAAACCTAATGAGAATTGAACTAGACAACACATTAAAAAATGAAACAAGACTAGCAGGTTACTCTGTGGATATGGAATACCAAAGCGATGGTTTATTACATATAGATTTAACATTATATCCTACAAGGGAAACAGAGATTAATCTTGACCTTGTTTTAAATAATAATGGTGATTTGGAAGAAGTTGTTGAAATGGAGGAATAAATTTATGGCTTTGGAGGAAATATCTTTTTTTAATACGAATGGTGAAGAGATTAGTTTATCTAATCTTGTAAATCAGATGGTGAACTATTATCAGATGAAATTAGAAGTCGGTGAAACTGCCGTGACTGATTTTAATGAAGGGTCAGAGATTAGGAATTTACTTGAAGCTTTTGCAGTAGGCATTTATGCATTACTCGATGAGCAACACGAAGCAACAAGGATTGCGTTCATTTCCACAAGTGAAGGTGGTTTCCTTGACCGTATAGGTGAATTACCATTCATTGATTTACCTAGGATTGATGGTGCGGAAGCAGTAGGTGATGTGACTTTCACTTTAAGTGAAGCACAAACCACAGAAACAATTATCCCTGCTGACACAATCGTAGCATCATCCAATACTGGTTTAGAATACACTACTGATGATGATTGCATTATAGACATTGGCAGTTTAACAGGAGAAATATCAGTTACCTGTTTAACTGTTGGCAGTGATGGAAATGCAAGTTCTGGAAGTATCGACACTATTGTTGACACTGAAATAAACACTGATTTAATTAGTGTTTCCAATAATGAAGCTTTTGAAGCAGGTTCCGATTATGAGGAAGATGATGATTACCGTGAAAGATTATTAGCAAATGTCCGTGCTGATGGTTTCGGTACTATTGGATGGTACATTAACTTATGCGAAGCAATTGACGGAGTACACGATGTACTATTAATCGATGATGAAGATTATACGAAGAAAGTCCTTGTAAATGGTACAAGTAAACCTACACCTGACCGTATATTGCTTGAAGTTTTAACAGAACTAACAGACACCAACAATAAGGTGCTAAATCATTCATTCACTATAGATAAACCAACCTATACAAATGTAAATCTTGCAATAACATTAGATGTTACCGCCGAACTCACTGATGATGAACTGCTCGACAACCTAACAGCATATGTTAATGGGTTAAATTATGACCGTATGGAATACTCAGGATTGAACATCAATGATGATCTAACAAAAGACATGGTTGTTGAGGCTTGTAGTATGTTTGGTGATGTGGTGGATGTGACAAGTGTTAAGGCGAATGGTAGTTCAAGTGAAATGACAACTGTCAGTCCTGCAAGTAATGGTGTTTTAAAATTAGGTACTGTGACTTTCACTCAAAATGAGGTATAGAGAGCGATGTCTGATTTTATTTCAATGTTTGTGGAAATGTTGCCTCAGCATTCTAATTTGCAGAAAGCGGATAATCCGTTCCGTGTTGTATTAGACCGTACGGTTGGGGAGTATATGGATAATATTTCTACGGAGACTGTTTTTGATGGGTTATTTTTAATGTCTGCTACTGGTGGTTGGTTGGATGCTCATGGAGCGGATTACGGTGTGGCTCGTAGGCTTGATGAGGATGATGAGTCTTATCGTAATAGGATTGTTTTTGAGAAGTTGGAGTATTTGAATGCATCTAATTTGATTAATATTTTTGGTTTGGTGTTGTATGCTTTTGTATCTAATTATAATCCAAGCAATAATACTTTAACTAGCGATAATCCGTATACTAGCAGTAAATATATGAGTGTTGCGGACTCTGAACTGCAAAGTATTTTAGATAAGAAGTTCGTGTTGGATGATGAAATCGTTTGGTTGGAGGTTGATTAAATTATGCCTGTGAGTGAAACAAAAACAATCCATACTAAATTTGGCAGTGCAACACTTAATAAAAAAGGGTACTATCAAGTATATAGTGTTGATAAAGGAAATCATAATAAATTGCTTCATAGATTAATCTTTGAAGATTTTTATGGCATTGAAATTCCTAATGGGTTTGTTGTGCATCATAAAAATGGAATTAAAACAGATAATTGTATCTTGAATTTACAATTGGTTTCTTTAAAAGAACATTCTAAATTGCATAATAGTGGTGAAAATAATGTTTTATTTGGAAAAAATCTTCCTTTGGAGTATAGAGTAAAAATTAGTAATTCTCGTAATACTTGTGGATATTTCAGAGTAAGTAAACAATTTAATAAAAGATACAAACAAGGTTTTATATGGGTTTATCAATTTATTGATGAAAATGGAAAACATATCTCTGTATCAAGTGTAGATATTGAGAAACTTAAACAGAAAGTATTGTTAAAAGGTTGGGAATGGTTAGAACTTGATGAAGGTGATGTTATTGCCAGTTAGTGATTGGTTTTCTGATGCGGAATTGATTAGTCAGCTTCGTATGTTTTTTGATGTTGATGAAGCGGATAAGATTGATTTCACTGCCTTGTTGGGTCAAGTGACTGAGGTTGATGAGGATACAAGGCAGATTAAAGTTAAAGGCAGAACTTTCCAGTTTAATATGGAATTATGTGATGTTGAGGAGGTTTAATTTAAATGGTTAATCATTTTTTAACTGTTGAGGATGTTAATGGTGTTTTGTTGACTTATGATAATGTTAATAGTTTGTTCTGTGTTGGTATGGCTGATATGACTGGTTATGATTGGTTCCGTTGTGATTTTGTGGAATGTTCTAAAACCAGCAGTACGGTTTGGAACTTCAAAGTTTCCAATTCATTATGGACTGGTGGGTTCACAATAATAAACAGTAACGATGAAATCATAGCATTATCAAGTAACGATTACAGTTACGATTCCACCACAGAAACATTAACAATTACTTATACTGGTGACTGGGAAGATTTAACAATACTATTTTACCTATCAAGTTTCTATGCTGATTTCACAGTTGATTATTTAACTGTTGTTTTTGATATGAAACCCGTCCACTTCAACAAAGACAATCAGTTTAATGTCCTATATCATTCAACAACAATACCCTCCACTTTTAATTTAATTATCAATGATACCTTGATTGATTCATTTGATTATAATGATGGTTTGACTGTGGAATTCTTAACCGATTACGATGGAGAATATATAATCGAATCCAGTAATAGTAACACTCGATTTTATGGTTATGTGAAATCCCTACCACGATTATACAATGTCACTACTGAGGACTCATCAGTGTATCTAAATAATCATAACACTTTAAACTTTGCGATTAACCAAGATAGTAATACTGAATCATCTGTAAATGTAAGAGCATACTATCAGAATAATTTGATTTACACTGACACTGTAACTGTGGATGATACTGTGGAGTTCAGTTTTGATTTGGATCTATCCACTGATAATACAGTTGGAGTTAAAAGAATTCATATTGAACTTGAAGATGATATTGTTCAGGAGTTCAGTTTCAGTTTGGATGGTATTGTGAAACCAATTACTTCACAAGCGGAGTTCCGTAGTGCATTGGCAAGTCAGATTCCTGTATTGTATATTGGTCAGAATGTTCCGATTACTGGTACTGATATTACTATTAATTATCCTGTTGAAATACGTGGTCTTAATAGTGGTGTGTTTGTTAATATGAATGCTCATTGTTTCATTGTGAACAATGATATAACATTTGAGAATATAGAGTTAAGAGGTGCTAATACTTTAATTAAACAAATCAATAACGATGCAAATATCAGATTAACCAACTGTCTTGTCCGTAACTGTACCAATAATGAAAATACTGCAAGTGTAATAGAACAAAACACTATTGACTTATCCAAGTTTGCAACTGTGGAATTAACCGATTGTACTTTCCGTAATAATCAGATTCCGTTGGTGCAACATCAGAATAATTTGATTATAAATAATTGTACTTTTGAGTCTCCGAATTTGGATGGGGATACTGTAAGCAGAAGTTTACCCTCATTTATTCATCAGAAAGCAAATGAAATCAGTATATCCAATTCTACATTTGATATTGCTTTGGATACTGATGAATACATTACAAATCAAATTGATTTAGGTGTTAATCAATGTAATTTCTTATTTGGTGATGATGTAATCTTTAACGGTGCAAATGTTGATGGCATTGATTGGAATACAAGCTTTTTTATGAGAAACAACACTTCCAATATTGTTGCGAAATATTATTATAAACAAGCAAACGCGAATGTTATCGTGGAAGCGGATACTGGTAAAACAGGTAATTGTTTCTGTTACAGTTTAACTGGAACAGACTATGTTTTCAAAGTCAATGCCACTATAAGGAGGTTGGATTAAATATGTATTATTTATCGATTGATGATGAAGATGTCAGACAATTGCATAAATCTGTAAGTGTGGATAGGGATTTTAGTTTATCTGAGATTTTAAGTTCACCAGAATATTTTTACATTGAAGAGCATGGGAATGATTTGTATAAGATTTGTCCGTTGTTCTACTGTACTGAGATTGTTTCCAGTAATAATGATGACCGTATATTTGGTAATCAATGCATTATCACTCATTATGATGAAAGTACAATGTATTCTTTTAAATCTGAGGATACTATACTCGGAATTATTGCTTATCCTGTAATCATTACTGATAGTTTGTTTTTATTGTTTTATGATAAATCTACTTTGAAAACAATCAGTAATGTTTCTGTTAGTCAAGCAAATATTTCAGATATTGCAATTAATACTATTGATGTTAATGGTGTTTCTGTTTTGGATTTGACTTATGATAACTTCGCTAATCATGATGTGGATGGAGTTAATAGGCAGGTTTCTGATATGTATGGTTACACTTGTTTTAACATTGATGATGGTACTTGTTTTGAAATCACTTATCAAGGAATAACTACTACAATACAGGTGATAGTATGAATATTGGTGATTCATTAACTACAAAGGAGTTTAACAAGATTATTTACTTATTAAGACAGAACCGACAGATTTCAGAGAGTATTACACTTGGAACTGATGTGATAGAGTCTGTTATTGGTAACTTAGACATTACAATTACTGGTGGTGAATTTACCGATACTGGAATATTAGTGAGCAATACTGATGGATTGGATTTAACAATTAAATTATCTGATAAGGTTTTGCATTTTGGTGTGCCGTATCTTCGTTTAACTGTGTATACTGTGGATAATTATCATGAAGAAACAGAAGCTTCTAAAATTAAGACTTCACAATTAGATGTTAAACTATACCCTACTACTAATAAGCATGTTAATGGTTTAACTGGTGACCGTGTTAAGATTATTGGTTATGATGCGGAAGTATACTTGGATTTGTCTTCAAGTGATTATGAGTATATTACAGGTTTGAGATTATATCCTAGTGCAAGTAAATACTTGATTGTTGAAGATGAAACAGTAGACTTAATCAGCGAAGCAATGTCCAGTTTAAACAAACCATTACGAAGAGATGCAACAATAAAATTCTATGAATTATTTGATTATGCTTCAATGGAAATAACTGCTGATAATGAATTAATTGTTGATGAGGAAACTGATGACATTACTGTTGTTGTGAAGGATACTGATGGCAGTAGGATTGAGGGGGCAGTTGTTAAGTTTTATGAGATTGAGGATGAGGTTGTTCCTGTTGTGGATAGTGTTAGTTTAACTGGGGATAAGAGTGTGTTGTCTTATTATGATGAGGATACTCTTGTGTTATCTGCTACTGTATTGGATGAGGATGCTAATCCGATGGAGGGTGAGTCTGTTGTGTTTAAACAGGGTTCAACTACATTGGGTACTGTTCAGACTGGTAGTGATGGTGTGGCACAGTATACTTATGCATCGCAGGGTATTGGTGATACTGGCTTCACCGCAGAGGTTGGTAGTTTAGTATCAGAAACATACAGGGTGGAAGATTGTATTTTCTATCATGGTGATGCTATCAGTTACACTGGAACTTCAACATCAGATACAGTATACAGTCTGGGGTATGATGAAATCGCCGACTTATCCAGTACTGATTTTGAGTTTAGTTGGAAATTCCATCAAACCAGTCGTGGAGCAGATGTCTGTCTTGGAGCAAGTAGCGAATTCAGTGTATCACCAGTGAAATCAAATTATAGGGTTTATCTTGGTGGTAATGATAGTGGAGTTGGACGGTACGGTTACAGAACCACCAGTTCAAGCACCAGTACAAGCGGAACTGTCTATGCAAATACTGTATATGATATGAAGATTACACGAAACAGTGATACATTCAGTTATTACCTTGACAATACTTTATTAGGTACTAAAACTGCTTCATTTTTCAGTAATTACAATATGTTCGGAATACATACTGTTCAATGGAATAAAGGTACAACTACCATTAGTGAAATCAAGATTAAACCATTATAATGGTTTGATTTTTAAGTTTTTCATATAATTTGTACTTCCCCAGTTAATCCAGTACAAATCATATGAGGTGTAGTCCCCAAGCCAAGTAATGCTTTTAGTAGCAATCGTAGACCCATCAACATATCCAGTACAACTTGTACCGTTTTTAGTAAGCCGTAAAGTATGATATGTTCCATTTGTCATACTGGCAGTACTGTTGCTCGATGAAGTGGTACGATTGTTGAAAGATGCTGTATTTGAAGAGTCTCCACCAATGTATATTCTCCAATTTGCACTTGATGGTGGAGTATATTGTGACGAAGCACCTATATTCAATCCACCAGTAGCACCATTACATTTAATATCATAGGTCATTTCAAAATCAGTATTTGCAACATCAAAGATGTCACTGAACATTGCAGACATTACATTTGTTCCGCTACTGGTGAATGATTGCTCAGAAATTGAAGCAATTATACAATCTTCAATAGCGTATGTTTCTGATACAAAGAAACAGGAAAAAATTAGACTGACGAACAAACAAAAAAAATTAAATTAAAAAAAATTAAAAAAAAACAAATTATAAAGAGGTAAAAACATATGGCAAAAAGATTACTCGCAACCATAAACACCGACCAAAAAGGAAAAGCAACCTACACCCTAACAGGCAACGCCAAAGGAAAACTCCAACTCCAAGCCGAAACCAACAACGGACAACTAACCAGTCCAATAATAACCATCTACGATAGTCTAACCAAAGACATCGGAACAAAAGGAAAAAACAACCCAGACGCATGGGAAGATTACCCTTTACATCATGATACATTTGTAAAATCAGTAAACATAAAAGTTAACAATGAATACACCACAATCGCACCATTAAACAGTTACAGCAGACTACTACTAAAAACAGAACTACCAAAACACTGCTACATCGAATGCGATGTTTACATCAACCCAACAAACCTAACAGACTTCTTCATAAGCCTAAGAGAAACAGACACCACTATCGCAAGAAACATCAACTTAAACATGGCAGACATTCCAAAATACACTTGGACACACTTAAAACTCGAAATCAACAGCAACAATAACACAGTAACAATCAACGACAACAAAACCTACACCCTACAAGGACACATCGCCAAATACTTCTACTGGCAATTCACCGGTGGAAACATCAACACAATACGATACCGAAACTTCACACTATACGAATAAGGGAGGTAAACCCATATGGCTGACCCAACAATCAACGAACTAATACAAACCCAAATAAACCACACCATCAACCAACAACCCCAACCAGAACTCATAACCATACACAAAACCTACACCAACAATTATGTCGACATCAAAACAGACACCAACGACACAATAACATACATACCCTGCATAGGCACACCCACCACAGGCGACACCGCCATACTCCTACCACTAAAAAGAAACAAATATGTAGTAATCACAAGGTGAAATTTTTATGGATCTACTCGAAACAATTGAAATATTAGAAAATACTACTGGTCTTGAAAGAACTGTCGTAGCAACAAAAACAGGTGAAGAAATCATCAGTTACATCTCCACCACTAATAATACTTTCACTGTCAATTTAGATACTGAAACCCTAGTAGATAATGTGTTCCGTGTATGCCTACGAAGCATATCAGATACTTTATACTTGTATGTTACTCACAGAACACGAAACCATTATACTAAATTTGATTTAACAGATGTAGAGGAATTAGAAGTCCTATGTTAGAAAAAGACGCAAAAATCAAATCCCATCAAGGTTGCCCAAATAGACATCATTGCAGTAAAGATGAAAGTAAATGCGCATACCTTGTTAAAGGGAATTGTATTATTGGAGAGAAAGAATGAACTTGGATAATAGACGGCTCAAAGAAATACAAGCGGAGAAACTTGTATGGAAAGACCAACTGGCGAAATGTGAAAGTATATCTGATTGCCTTGCTTACCAAGGCAAAATCGATATACTGGAAAATGAAGAAAAAGAAATACTCAAAAGGTGTGATGTACATGTCTAATTATGTGTATACTTATCAGACTATTGTCGGTAAGGCAAAAGAGATTAAGAAGAGTGTTGAAAAGGAGTATAAGAAACCATCTGCGAATTGGAGTTATTATATCTGTAAAGCGATATTGAAACCCAAAACTAATGTTACTAAGATTACTGTTAAAGCTCCTTCCAAGTCTACTGGTAATGATTTCGGAAGACAGATAACCAAATCACAGTATTTGGATATGGCGAAAAGATTAGTGAAGTATGTTGAATCACATAACCAAATGCCAAACAACATTAAGATAGGTAGTAAATTGATGAGAGGTAGTGATTACACATACATGTTCAGCCGAATATTAGTGTATTACAATACCCACAACCAGTTACCAGCATATGCTAATGTCAATTCAAAGGCATTCACCAAACCAACCGAATATCCAAACAAAGTATACGGATTATGGGTAAAATACATCAAAACAAAACCAAAAATGTTAGATGATGTATGTGACTACATTAAAAATCATTTCACATACCAATTCTACTACGATGACAAAAAATCAAATGAAGAAGTCCTAAAAACCAAAGCAGGAAACTGCACAGACCTATTGCAATTATTAACCAACATGGCTGATGCAATGGATTACGATTGGGAAGTAATACATACTCAATGTAAGCAATCTAAAGTAGGTCATGTTTACGGTAGATTCAAAAAGAAAGGAACATCAAACTGGTTTACAAGAGACATCGCATGCATAGCAGATGAATCAAGATATTGTGTATGGTGCGAAGTTCCAAACGGTGGAAATCTCCTTGCAAAGAACCCAAGCTGGTTCCTTAACAACAGACACAGGTGAATAATTATGGAAAAAGTAGAACTAAAATGCTTACTCGAAACAAGACTACGAAACCTAAAAAGGCGTAATGCAAAAATAGCACAACACGCCGAACTCACAGACCAATACCTAGAAAACCAAACCGAAATACAAGATATTGAAGAACAATTAAAAAGCTTATGAACAAACCTAAAAAACTTTTTTTACGATGATGTGGACCTATTCACTATCTATGGAGTAATGGAGAACACGAAACATGGATATAAAACTACAAATTTTAATATAATCAATTTTTCCTATGTTTTTAATATTGAAAATGAAGTTTCATATTGAATGGATCCATTGAGTAAAAAAAATATTTTTTAGGTAATTCATTCAGACCAGGGGACCATAGTGTTTCCTGGTCTATTTTTTTTAAAAATTTTTGTTCGTTTTATACCTTACGAACTTTTTTTCAGATACCTTTTTAGTCCTGGACAACCTAACATTCATATGGAGTAAAGGAATACATTTTTTTGAAACTACACTTGCCTAAGGTGTAAATTCAAAAAATGTTACTCTTCAAATGCTCTCACAGAAAACCCTTTAAATAAAAGATACAGAGATGAAACATATGAATAATGAAGATTACGCAATGGAATACACGACAACACGGGGATTAAAAAATTCCTACTACAAAAAAATATTACGAATATACAACCATTACAGTAACTATCAAAAGATGACATTGCATGAACTACTAACCGAAGCTGACACGGAGGAAGAAGCAGGAGTACGATGGAAAAGACGAACCTTGAAAAAAAGATTAGTTAACTACACAAACTACTGCAAACAAAACATGCTGCTATCCTCAGCCACAACCTACATAAACACTATAAAATCATGGTACACACACAACGAAATAGAAATAGGACCATTACCTAGGATAAATAAGAAGAATGCTAATCTATCTGAACCAGTAACATCAAAGGACATGCTGACTAAGGACATTATCCGTGAAGCTTTGAAAGTAGCCAATCCAGTAATGCGATGTATCATACTAACAGAAGCCAGTAGTGGTATGACTAAATCAGATGTGATGAGTTTGACTGTGGGTCAGTTCCTGGAAGCCACACGACCATACCATGATAGGGATACTATTCAGGAAGCCGTGGAAGTAATGTTGAGTAATGACAAACCCATCATACCAACATTCCACCTAAGACGAAGTAAGAACAATAAATACTTCATCACATTCATTAGTCCAGAAGCCACTACGGAAATCTGTAAATATCTCCGATTACGTGATAAAAGAAATCACAAATACCACAGACTTTTACTAACTGATGTAGACCGACTGTTCAAAATCAGTAGTGGAAATTACCAAGACAAATTTAATGAAATAAACAATCAATTAAACCGTGGGAAAGCAGGAACATATAATCAATTCCGTGGACATATGTTAAGAAAATGGCATGCCACACAGTTAGAGAAACATGGCATGTCAAGATACCTAGTGAAAACATTACAAGGGAAATCCAATAATGCGGTTGATGATGTTTATTTCATCGAAGACGAAACCACACTCCGTGACGAATACTTGAAAGCATTGGACGGGGTATTGATTTATACTGATGTGAAAGAAGTGACTAAGTATTCACCAGAATATCAAAAACTGGAACGTGAAAACTTATTATTGAAAGAACAAACACGAAAGATTGATATCTTATGGAAAGAATTTAAAGACAAAGACAATAGAAATAGTATATGGGAACAAATGAAAAACAAATAAAAAGTGTTACATTATGGTAACACTTCATTTATTTTTTTAACTCATAAACTATTACAATCAAACCAGTTAAAACAAAAGAGAAAACAAACAACGGCGGTGCAGGGAAATTCAATAAATTACCCACAATACCAACCACTATCAAAACAACAAACCACAAAACCACAATTGCAATAAACTTACCTAACAAACCACCAGCTTCCTGAAAGTAACTATCAACTTCATCAATATGGGGTTTATCAATTTCCTTACCACAATGCGGACAAAAACGCTCTCCTTGTCTTATTTTCTCACCACAAAAAGGACATCGTAAAACAACCATAATATTAAACCTCAACTGGTTCCACATTATTTAATTTATTGAACTCTTTTAAATTCTCCGCAATTATCTTAAAATCATTGTTTGAATCGTTAGGAGTCCAAGAACCAACAATATATTGAGTTCCATCCTTTTCAACAACTTCCAAGAAATAATTGTCCTCGTCAGTTAATCCAATATAGATGTTTTGAATATCCTGAGAGGGTTCCACATAATACTCAGGGTCAGTGTCATTTTCAAACCATGTTTGTTTATTGTCTTCGTTAAACTCCATAATCATAATGTTATGCCCTTGTTTGTCTACAAAATCATTATTTCCGATTGCTTCTAATCCTGATGGTGCTTTGAATACTTGGTTTAGGTTCGCAGCACTTACAACACCTATGCATAGGAATATTATTCCTATTGCGATTAGGATTTTTGTTATGTTTTTCATATGTTTTTTCACCTACTATTTTTTTTTTATGATCATCAGACAAAACTTTTGTCTTTGATATTATTATGTGTATAAGTTTGATTTTATACAGTTTGCTATTTTTTCTTGGATTTTTTAAATCTTTACCCCATGTGTTTTTGCAATTTTGAGTAGACAGTTAATTAAAAAATAAGATTATTTTTAGTACATTGTTCAAAAATAAGCAAGGAAAACATTTATATATTCAAAAGACCAATGTTTAATTAACCATTACTGAAACACACCACGTAAAAAAAAGGATTACTTGTTTTGGTATAATGGTATTAAAATATAAATAAAGTGAAAAACAGAAATCTTAATGTAATATTCGTGAAATGGAGTTGGTCTTCGATGCCCCAACATCTCGCAACTCCTATTCACACGTTACAAAAAAACAAGCAAACCGATGAGGATTGAATGAATTCAAGTAACATTAATATATATGAGTGCAAATCCTATATAAATCTTTTTTATATAGTTCCAGTCGAAATGGGGAGTAGATAGGCATTTAATTGCCATAGCTATGCTTTTCGATGGTAGTATCTTGTGTATAACAAAATAAAAAAAATTTACTTGTTTTCATCTACAAAACCTTGAATTAACTCACATAGGATATCTTTAAGATTCCTATCTTGCTTTAAAGCAATAACTTTCAATTCTGTTTTTAATTCCTTATCTATTTGAAATGTTAATGTGTCTTTGGGCATTTATGTTTCAACTCCTTGTTTTTTTTAAATGTTATTAGTATATATGTATTTGAATGTTTATAAATTATTGTATATTAGTATTTACTACTAATAGTAAAACTTTATATACTATTAAAGACTATCTTTATACATGAACCCATTTACAAGCCCCAACTTGTAACTGAGTTCGGTAACCGATGAGGTGAAATAGAATGAATAGAGTAAAATTAGATAATTTCGAATTATACGAAATCGATGGAGAATTATACTCTCTCGAAGAACTAAAAGGATTCATAGAATCCAGTAAAAGACTCTCATATGAAAATGAGAGGAAAACTCGTTTTATAAAAGCTTTAAAACTAAACAACAGTGCGTTGACACTTGAAAGAAACCAACTCGTTGAAGAATTAGACTCAATCAAATCAATGAGTATGTTTGAATTTGGCAACCGCTACTGCTCCAGTGAAAGCCTTGAAGCAGACGGTCATGCTTTTGCTCGTTCTCTTTTAGGTAAACCAATGACTGAAACAGACATTGCTGAAGAAAAATTCATAGCAGATGGCGAAGCACATTATGCTACTTTTTGTGGAGATGATTACTAATGAACTCCACCAAACTTTTTTTAGATCAAGTCTACACTCTCGATGGTGTTACTGTAACTGGTGAAGAACTAAGAGATGCATTAATCGACGCAGCATTACTCAAAGGCAAACTCAGCCAACTACTAGGTGATGACTTATGATTACCATGGCAGAATACTATGAGTCTGAATTCTACCTTGAATGTCCTTACAACCACCAATGTGATTGTTGCTGGTTTGATTGCGGAGATGATGACGAATGATTAACCAAGTCATAAAATTCCATCAAGAACTTGAAAAAGGTCAAGCAATCAAGGTCTTAACTTGCCTTGACAATTATCAGACTTTCATTTCAAGGTCTGACATTATCCGCAAATGCAATGACAGTTTACTTTTAATACTTCGTGCAAACGGTGCGAAAGTAGCAATTAACACTGACTACATCGTCAGTTGTTGCCTAATACAGAGGTTATGAGTATGGCAGCAAGATTACAGAAAAAGCAAGAAGTTTCTCCTGTAATAATCTGGATAGATGCACACGCATCTATCCTATTCCTTATTTCAATCGTATTATTATTCGTATTGATTGTATCATTAATTGTTGCGATTGGAGTAGTATTCGGAGCAACAACAGGCACAGAAGCCAACGTGTACTATAACCAATTGGAGAACATCATATAACGGTCATTAATCATGACACGGATAGAAGAGCAGAATTCCTTAGTAAATTTATTAAATCAAACAACGTTTCATTGCAATATAATATCACTTTCCTTTTATATTACTGTTCTTCTATCCATTCTATCCCAAATGGAGGTATCAAACTTATGAAATTTATTATTAGCAGATATTCACCGAAGATGATTCAAGCCAAAGACTTCGACCTCAAATGGCATGAATTAACCGAAGAAGAATTCCAAGCATTAGCATACGATGCATACAGTTGCATCGGTGCGGAAGATGTAGCGAAACTCACAGGTTTCGCATACAACTTCGAAACTGTAAGAGCAAGACCAGGAGACATACTCCTACTTGCAGACTGGGACAAAGGAGGATTAACTTACTGGTGCATACAAGTATGCCCAAGTGAAACACCTTTGCTCCGTGAAGAAGAACTAGAAATATTTGAAGAGATGATTTAGAATGGCATTAGGAACAAAAGCAACTCCCAACACTGGTTTAACATTCAAAACCAGAGGAGTCAATGACAAGAAAAAAGTTCTCATATATGGGAACGATGGCACAGGTAAAAGTACCTACGCAGAACAATACTGCAAAGACAATGATTTGAAAGCAGTTTGTATAGATATTGATGACACAAACTTCACATCTATACCACTAGTTGAAATAGATACAAGAACCGACCTCACAACATTCAACAGTATCTGCCAAGTGATTGATTTAATCACCGAAGATGACAGATTTGACACCATCATAGTAGATGGAGTCACAAGCCTAATTGAGATGTTAGTGAGCAAAGCCAATGGACTGAAAAAATATTCTGATAGATCCGAAAGGTTCACCAGAATATTAAGGAAAATCCAAGCAAGTGGTAAAAACATTATCTGGATTGGACAGGCAGATATGAAAGTCATCTACAATGACGAACACCAATCCAATAAGATTGTAATTAAAATCAATTCAATCGTTAATGAAAAGTACCATTGTTTCATTGGTAAAAACGGAGCATATGAAGTTGAAACTGAAAAAATAAGGAGAATGATAGAATAAATTCTCCATCTTTTTAATTTTTATAAAGAGGTTATTATTATGGCATTAAATAACATTCCGCAAGATGCAATCGAAGAAGTAAAAGAAGTAGAACAAGTAAGCTTTGATGACCTCGAATTCGAAGCTGAATTCGTAGACGAAGATGACTTAGCACCTAAAAAATTCTACACTATTAGTGGTAAAGAACAACAATACGAACCTGAATGGGAGAAATATTCCATTCGTGAATTAGATGTAGGAACCACAATGGAAGGCAGACCTGAAGTATGCATCTTCGAAAACGAAGATAAAACCTACGATGCATTAAGACTTCGTATCCTTGATGATGGAGACATCGTGGACTGCTACTTAAACTTCCCTAAAAAAGATTATCCTTATGTTAAAGGAATCAACAAAGGATTTGACTTCTACAGGACCTGCTTTGATTTCATCTTCAGCATATTGAAGATTCGTGATGAAAGAAATGTAGTCGATGCAAAAGGCGAAGAAGTAAACAGATTCAAATCTGTAAACCTTGAAACCTTTGCAAAATATGTTGACAGTATGACAAGAGTAGGAGTAAAAGTCACCGAAGGAAACCCTGACAGCGAATACACAAGCTGGGAAATATACAAAATGGAGTAAAGACATATGGCAAGTGGTAAAGCACTGTTAAGGAAATATATCAAAAAATTCCATAAAAAAGAGATAAAAGAATTAAAATCTCAAAACAAACAGTGCAAAATCAGTATTGACTATGAAAGTCTAAACACCTGGTTAAAAAACCAAAGTGGACAAGATTTTTGGGAACTCCAAATCTATGAGTACATAGATCTAATGGAAGACTATTTCAATACTGAACATACCACCTTAAAATTTACAAATGTTCCTGAAAGAGACAACCTTCACGATTTAGATGCAACTTGCAATAACAAATGGATTAGTACACGTGCAATGATTAAAAACATTACAGATGTAAGAGTTGATTTGAAAAGAGCAAGTTATGTCTGCAGAGAATGTGGATTCAATAATATTGTAAACATCACTGATGCCACACAAGCTGAAGTGATTCCTGCTTTTTGTCGTTGCGGTGCTACTAGTAAATCCTTAAGATTTGATAAGGAAACCAGTATTTACCGTAATTATAAATTATTAAAACTTGAAGAACCTTTAGAACTTCGTAGTGGTGGAGCGACAAGGGAGTTCAAGGCTTTAGTATTAGATTATCTTGCATCACCTTTCACTAATTTAAAAGTAGGTGATGTGGTTGATGTTACTGGTAGATTCAAGGTAGAGCCAAGGAAAGTTAAAGGTAGAAGTGATGGTTATGAGTTTTTAATTCATGTTCATAATATCACTCCCGTTGATGATGTTTTTGAAGACAGTAGAATTAGTGAAAGTGATATTGAAGAGATACTTAACCTATCTAATCGTGAGGATATTTTCGAATTATTATGGAAGAGTCTTGCTCCTGAAGTATACGGTTATGAATCTGTTAAGAAAGGAATAACTCTTCAATTATTTGAAGGCAACAGACCAACAGATGATACATTCAAAACAGACACTATGGATAGATGGACAATACATGTTCTGTTAATTGGTGACCCTGGTATCGGTAAGTCACAATTAATACAAGCAGTCAAAAAACGTGCACCTAAAAACATTACCATAAGTGGAACTAACACCAGTCAAGCAGGTTTAACAGTTTCAACAGTTAAAGATGAACTGACTGGAACATGGACTATGGAAGCAGGTGCAACAGTATTAGCAGATACTGGAGTATTATGCATAGATGAATATGACAAACTAAAACCATCTGCACAAAAGTCATTGAACGAACCCATGGAACAATTGTCAGTTAGCTCAGCAAAAGCAGGATTAGTTCAAACAATGTCTGCAAGAACCAGTATATTAGCAGGAGCAAATCCTAAATACAGTAAATTCGACCCTTACAAATCATATCGTGAACAGTTAGACATTCCAGAGTCTAACCTTTCAAGGTTTGATTTAATATTCGTATTGGAAGATGCTGTAGATGAAACCAAAGACGCTAACCTTGCTGAAGCATTACTTAACAGAGATTATATTCTTGATGAAAGTGAAGTTATCGAAGTAGATCTGTTCAAGAAATACATCACCTGGATAAAAGCAAATTGTTTCCCTGTGTTATCTGGTGATGCGAAAGTATTACTTCGTGACTTTTATGTTAATACTCGTCAAGAAGCTAAGAATTCTAATGATGGTAAACCAATTACTGCAAGGGATTTGAAAGCATTGGAGAGATTAACTATTGCTCGTGCTAAGTGTGAAAATCGTGATGAGGCAACTATGGAAGATGCTATTGAAGCAATAGAGATTTATAGTGATGCTTTAAGAGGCATTGGATTAACTCCCGAAACTGCTGGAGATTTGAGTGGGGTTAAATCTGATGGGGAACTAAGTGTTATTTCTTCTATGGAAGTAATGATTAGGGATAATATGGACGTCGAAAGTGGCTTATTGTCCAGTGAAACTATTGAGCATTTGAGACTTGAGTGTGGTATGTTGTGTGGTGCAAAGGGTATAAAAGAAGATGGAATTTTTGACTTAGCATATGAAAATGTGAGAAAATCTCTATAAGGAAGTTTTTGAAAATACGACCGTACGACCGTAATGACCGTACGACCGTAATAATTCAAAACCCCTGACACATTTTTCAGAACACAAGTATTACAAAACGGGGTAAAAAGTATGACTAAAAAAGATTTGAAAATAACAATCGAAGAAAAAATTTTAGAAAAAGCCAAAAAGACAATACCCAACCTATCCGAATTCTTCGAAGAATGTTTAAAATATTATCTCGGTGAAGCAGATGGAATGTATCCCATCATAAACGACCAAGAGATACTAAAAAACATCGGTAAATTACAAGCAAAACTGTATATGAACAAACAAAACTTCAACATCGAAGAAAGTATAAAAGCTGCAGAAGAATTCGAAAAAGACAAGGCATGGAGATTCCTCTGGAATGACTATCGTGTCAGATTAATTCCAGATGAAACCTTGATGGCTTCAGCAGTAAAAGAGTTGGGAATTGATGAAGAAACATTAGAAGATATTCTTGATGAAGTGTACGAAGCAAAGGATTCTGTGGATACTGATTCATGGAATACTGTTTATGACTGGTACAAAAAAGAGGTGGAAGAATGACTGGTGAGAAAAACAGATTTAAAACAACAGAAAAATTATGGGATTTAGATGACAAACAACTAAAAACTCCAGTACATGATGCAATGGTGTTATGGTTAATGGACGAAGATAATTTAAAAGCATTATTAGAAAAGCATTGTATTAAAGAAACCTATGATGAATTCACAGAAGAAAATTATGAGTTAAATAAATGTTTGAACGTGCATTTAGATTATGAATCTGAAAAAACAATTATGTCCTCACCTACATTTATTGCAGGATATGCAGATTTAGTTGTTAATTTCAGTTTTACAAAATATGTTTCTAAAGAAGAATGTCCTATTGATAAAAAGTGGTATGATAAACTTAGAGAGATTAAATATGTAGAAGAAATGGATTCATTACTTAAAGAATATTTTGAAGACCCTTCCTTTGAACCAACAAGACATAATGAGGACTATGAGTTTCACAAATGCTATTTTGATAAAGAGGGGAATGAACTTTATAGTTATGAGCTTCGTGATAAAGAATACATAACTAAGCATAGATACCCTGCTACTTATAATCATACCAAAGGTGTCCATATCATTGATTTATTTGAAGTAGTTGGGGATTTTTGGATGAATATTCAGGAAAGTGATTTCGGATCATCTGAATTAACTTGGTTAAAATATGGATTGAAATACTGTCGTGAAGATTATGGCTGCAATTGCCTTATTGAAGTTAAACCCTACATTGATAGTTTCGGTGCAGTATTAAGACAAATAAATTCATACAAACGGTTTTACAATCAACGCATTTATGTCGGTAATCACAGATATGACACTAAATTTTGTTTATTTACTTTTGATACTCGTTTTGATAAACAATTCGAAAGTCAGGGGATAACTGTATTGCACCCTTGGATTTCTAAGGAGTATATGTTAGAATTATACGGATTGTAATGGAGTGAGGTAGTATGGAGATTAGTAGTGCTAGGTTTAGTGAGTTGACTATTAATCAGGTGTCTGATTTATTGTTGGAAGTGATGAATGAGTCTGGTGAGGCTTGTAGTAAGGCATTGTTGAAGGGTAAGGATCGTGATGGTAATGTTTATGATTTGGTTGTTTGTTTGATGGAGGGTAAAGATGAGTAATTTAAGTGAGCAGGAGATTGCGGAGTATTTGGAAAAAGCGTTTTCACGTAGTAGGAATAGTAGTGATAAGGATATTGTTGTGTTGTTGAATGAATGGGAGAACTTGATTAGTGAATTGTCTAATAAGGAAGTGATGTTGTACCATAAGAAGAATGCATACCAACAAGAGTCTGACCGTATTATCGCAGAAACTAACTTTAAGGAACTGTATGGTGCAAACAATCAGAAAGTCCGTGATAACCATGTCAAGACTGTATTGGCTAATGATTATGAAGTTATCAAAGCTCTTGAATTTAGCATTGACTGGATTGGTCGCCGTATTAGTTTCCTTAGGGAATTGGTGAAAACCAAAAGGACATTATTGGAGGCAGAACCTTGATGATGATGGGTTTGGGTTTGGCTTGTAATCTCTGTGGTGAGTGTGTTACTGTTTGTTCTGGTAAGGCATTGTCTATCAGTGATGACAAGTTGAATTTTAAGGCTGATGTCTGTACTTATTGTGAGTCTTGTATGGACGTCTGCCCAGAATGTGCAATCAGAATATATGAGGTTAAATCATGAGGTATGAAACACAGGAAGACATTGAAAATGATTGCTTAACTCTAATTGATAATAAAGAAGAGTTAAAAACAAGTTTTGATAGTGAAATCATGTTATTGCCTTTGGAAGATGCTCAAACTGTTGTTGATAAATTAAACTGGTATGAACAATATTACGGTTTACTGGTTGGAATGTTAAAAGAACATCTTGAATATCATGGTTGGACCGAAGAGGATTTCAAAGGAGTAATTGAAGATGTGGAGGCGAATTTAGAATGACGGTCATATTTTTTTCAGAACAAATATGGGAAGGAACTAGCATGCCCAGTAAAAAATGGGAAAATCTAAAATGTATTGGTTGTAATGAAAAATTAACAACTACTGAACACAATGAATTTAAAGAAGTAAAAATCTGTAAGAAATGTGGTCAAAAACGAATACTGCTTAAAAAGATTGATTGGGAGTTAGAAAAATTTAAGGGTGATATTGTGTTTAAGGACTGTGAATATCGTAAATTGGATAAAAACGATGAATTATACTGTGAAAATAAACTGCATAATCCTAATGTGGACAGTATAAGTTGTGATAATTGTAAACAGAACATACATCTTAATTGTAAGAATTATGTTCCTAAAAACGATATGTGCTTATTATACTTTGAATTGGGAGTCAGTGAGGTTTCACAGTATGATGAATGTGCAGAGAAAACCATCTACAACGATAATGAACTGCAAAGGAAGTGGAGTAATTGAGTAAAACCTGTTTCAATTGTAGGCATTGCTACCGTGGACACATCTGCACACTATTCGATGAATTAGTGGAACATAACTTATCCTGCTTTATGTGGAGTGACCGCTAAAATGATAATCGAAAGAACAACAGAAGACTGTCTGAATGAAACAATCAACCTATTCTTATTGATTAAACCTTTACTCGACCAAGGCGAAAGTTACAGTAGTGCAGTCAAACAAGTCAGAGGCACACCATCATCAAGTCTTGCATGGTACAAAGACCTAATCAAATATGGTGAATCACAGGGTTATCCCTACGAAAAGTATATGCGTAAACGAAAACCACACGAACACACCTACACCAAGTTAAAGGTTGTTGAGCAATCCACAGCTGAACGATACCAAGAAACCGTACAGTTATTTGAGGAAATCAAACCATTACTGGACAAGGAAATCCCATTCTACAAGGCAGTAATGCAAGTCAAAGGAATTAATCATTTGGGTTTTCTACGCCAAAGATGGTACAAAGACCTACGAAACTACGCCGAATCCAAAGGATACTACACAAGATGGGGTAAACCAGAAAAGATAGTAAATGGGAGTTACAGGAAATGAGTTACTTCTACAATTGGATATATGGCACATTATTCCTTTTATTATTACTTGTAATGTGCTACGGATATTTAAACGAAAGGAGCAATTAAATGAACACAAACTATTACATCAATGTCAAAAAATTAATGGAAAACCAAGGATTATGCTCTCCAAAGTGTAACCTACCCCGACCAAAACATAAACCAACAATCTATGTCACAGGCTGGAACGAATTCCTACCACTAGTGGTGATATAAACATGTCCTACGACAAATTCCTATGGGAATACCAATGTTCACTACACCCATACAAACCCAAACCACCAATAGATCCACTTATGAAATATTGTCGATGTGGTTGTTCCTGGCGACCAGGACTATATCATAAACTATTGATGTTGTTGTTTGGCAGGTATGTTTATACTTGTCCAAAGTGTCAGACACGTATGACTTTTAGGTTGGTGTATCATGTGGTGAAAGTGGAGACAGTAGAAGTGAAAGGTAAAGAAGAGTTATGGAGAAAAGGGTGATGATGGAATGACTGAAAAATTGTCTTTTGTTTATGATGGGAACGATGAAGCATTAATTTTAGAAAATGGGAAAGATATTGGTGTTGCAAGAGAAAAAAGATTATTACAAATTATTGAATTAATCAATACTGCTTGTAGTAAATATGATATTGATTTTGAATGTTTAGGGGAATGTTTAGATGATTTTGATGATTTTATGGAGGGAGAATATAATCATGGGATAGGAGGATATACAAAAGAGGAGTTGTCTGAATGATAAATTGTTATAACATAATCGGAGCAGTATTGGGATTTTTTATTGCAGTATGGTTGATTGGGAGATGATGTAATGGTTAAACGATTTACAAGCAATAATGGTGTATTTTATAAGGATAATGAAACTGGTTGGGAGTTTCAATCATATGGGGAAGTTGTTCAACTTTTGAATAAGTTGAACGATGAAAACAAAACATTCAGAGAAGCATTAAAAGAGTTAAAAGAAATCGGCGATTATCAAGCAATGACCATAAAAGAGTTAGATGATGAAAATCAGAAACTCAAAGATAAATTATGTGAATTAGGAGTTTCTGATGTCAAAGGAATAGATACTGGATTGGAGGATTGGTTGAATGACTGAAAAGCAATATTCCTCTGCAAAAATACAAGCAGAAATATATAATAAAAAAATTTATGAGATGACACAAGAATTGGATAAAGGATTAGCATCATTCCTTTTAATGTTGCCTTTGCCGATGAGTTATGAAGTTTGGCAACATTTACATAAAGTTAAAGGTGATTTTGAATGACTGAAAAACGATTTAATGTATTTGATGTTGAAGGAACTATTTTCCTTGAAGACCATAAAGAAGGAAGTTACCACATTGGAGAAATTGGAAATGTAGATGTGAATTGTTTAAATGACATTGCCGATAGGTTGAATGAGTTAGACTCTGAAAACACTGAACTCAAAAAAGTGTTACAATACGAAACACAAATGCACAATAAATGGAAAACCGAATGCACAAACGAAATAAAAGAAAACAATAAGATAAAAAACACCATCAAAGAAGCATACAACACAGAACGAACTGATTTAGGGAGAAGTGTTTTAAAACAACTACTGGAAGCGATACAATGAGCAAATGGCAAATACAAGGAAGCAGAGTCTACGGCAAAGGGCAAAGTTACAACTGCACAAATAAGGTAACCGCAGAACAACTACAATCCACATTAAACCAGTATGAAACAACAGTAAACCTACAATCCAACATCGACAAACAATTCGACAAAAT